>Ga0265294_10006736_pt1 | contig 13740 bp, 15 predicted proteins | sample MunlanPumphouse3_FD_192504 | JGI IMG/M metagenome (GOLD analysis project Ga0265294, IMG submission 192504) | Groundwater microbial communities from a municipal landfill in Southern Ontario, Canada - Pumphouse #3 | ecosystem: Environmental > Aquatic > Deep subsurface > Groundwater | place... | reverse complement strand
GGAACTTGTTCTTGAAAAGCAAGAAGAATTCCAGTATGAAATTCTCGATATGGAGGTAATGCCTGATCACGTACACCTGTTAATTGATGTAGACCCTAAAATTGGAGTCTATTCAGTTGTATCAAAAATTAAAGGATATACTTCAAAACAATTAAGAGAGGAATTCCCTGAACTGAAAAAGAAACTTCCTACGTTATGGACTCATTCAAAGTTCATATCAAGTGTTGGATCAGTAACTCTTGATGTAGTTAAAAGATATATAGAGGAGCAAAAACACGTATGATCCTAACCTACAAGCTTAAACATGATAGAGATTTCTCAGATGAATTGAGAAAAGCTAAGCAGGTAGCTGAGTTTGGGATTAAAAACAGAACTCTATCCTCTAAAGACGTTAAACAATTTGGGCTGAAATCTGCAATATCAAATCAGATTCTCAGGAAATACGTTAAGAATAAAAAAGTAAAATCTGTAAGCTCAGTTCAGCTAACAGTACCAAATCAAGGTATTAAAGTTGATAAGAAAAGTAGAAAAATAACAATACCTTGTCTTAAACTTGTATTGAACTATCAGTTTCCAGATTTTGAAAAGATCAATCAAATTGAGATTGGTAAAGAATATGCCTGTGTATCTGTAACGATTCCAGATATAGAGCCTGAAAAAGCTGATAACTACATTGGAGTAGACAGAAACACTACTGGACATATTGCAGTAGCAGCAAATCCTAAAACTGGTAAAATATGGAAACTTGGAAAGAAAGGGCTTCATGTACATAAAAAGTATAGTAGTATCAGGAGAACTCTACAGAAACAAGGGAAATACAAAAAAGTAAAGCAAATTAAAGATAGAGAAAGTAGAATTGTAAAAGATCTTAACCACAAGATAAGCAGGAAGCTAATTGAAGTAGCAAAAGAAAACAACTGTGGTATAAAACTTGAAGATCTGACAGGAATAAGAGGAAATAAAAAACACACAAGATCGTTCAACTACTCCTTGAACAGTTGGTCATTCTATCAGCTTCAAATGTTCATAGAATATAAGGCTAAGCTGCAAGGTGTTGAGGTTGTCTACATTGATCCGCATTATACAAGCAAAAAGTGTAGTATTTGTGGACAGATAGGTAACAGAAACGGTAAATCATTTAAGTGCTCTTGTGGGCACGTTGACCATGCAGATGTCAATGCGGCATTTAACATAGGTCAATCCATCAAAGAAAGAGATTTGATGGAAGGGAACACTGATATCCCTAAAGCGGCTCTGTCTATCTGAAAACAGAGAAACAACCGTAGAACCCACACAGCTTTAGCGTGTGGAGTATGTCAGTATTGCTTCCTTTGTTTCTTGAAATAATTCCCAATCTTCAGAAGTTACATCCTCGAACTGAAGTCCGTAAGATTGACTTCCTCCATCCTCGAATCCCATAAAAAACGTATTCCCATAAAGATGAATATATGCGTTTGATTTCATCGTTTTTCTTCTGAGTTTTCTTCCTTCTTTCAATTGATGTAAAGCCCACTCAAAGTTCATTTTTCATTCCTCGACTACTTTCCATTCATTAGAAAATATATCTCCGGTGGATGGAACCCAGGGAACATATTCTTTTTGTGCATTATACATCATCAAATAAGGGGCACACTTTGTATTTTTGTATGTTCTTCCTTCGACTGCATACACATACATTCCCTTGCCGTTCCATTTCAAATTCGTAATCCTTTTTCCTTCTAAGCATAGTTTCAAAGCGGTTGGAAAATCCATCGGCGGTTCATCTCCGTTTTAAAATGGTTACATCTAATCAGCATCAGATTATAAAAAAGTAATGTCAGTAGTACCCCTGAGAATCGTTTTTCCTGCAAATTGCAGTCTCAGAGGCTTTACTTACTTAGGACAGAGAAGGGCAGGGAAGGAGATTGAAACCTGCCCATATTCGCAGAGGAAAAGATCAGAAACCTCCACTTGCATGTTTGGTGTGAACATGCCAATCACCGGACGCAAGGAGTATGAGTACCTTACGTTTTGTCGAGATGGAAACCGTTTTTCAGTGTACGCACACTTACTAAGGATTTATACAATAACTTCTATATATAGTTTTGTATATTTTAGAAGAGATAAATGAGAAACAGAACAACCAAACCTGGAACGAAAAGAGTCTCTTGGGCGTTGGGAAGAAATCTGGGGTAGGTTATGGTTGGTGTAATCTTCGGTGGTTGTTCTGTAGTTTAGTGTTTGTTTGTAATGTTATTTATAACTTTTTCATAGTCTGAATTGTTTTACTGAAAGACTTGATCCAAATGAGTAACCTTTTGAGAAATCGTCAGGTATTGGGTTTAAATAGTTAACCTTCATTGAATATATGCAATACCGGAGGCTGTCAACCCCATCATCCTTTATCTTTATTGGCTCATCTAAAAACTTCCCGTCTTTGTCTTTTCTGTATCTATAGCCCTTTATCTCTTTAATTAAATTTTCCGAGGAAGCGTCAATATGAATCTTCTGACTTTTCATGTAGTCCAAACCCGCCCGCACGTCCTTCTTAGCTTCCTTAACATTAAATCTATTAACAGTTGTTGTAATTTCTCTTCCAGTAACCTTACTCGTAATCACTTTTGTTGTATTGAGTGATAAAATTCTATCTGGCTCTGCCGAGTCCGCAAAGATGTCACATTTGTGATCTACCTTATTATACTGCATCCATTGAGCTAAGTCATCTGTAGTACACTCACTTCTATAGAACAATTCTCTAGCGTAGAATTCTCCATCTGAATAAAACACTTCGCAAAGAGCCATAGGGTGATTAAATCCAAAGTCCAATCCGTAACAGTGTAACCCCTGATTTAACTTATTCCAAGGCCAGGTCTTAACATCATCAATGATAAAATTTGTAAAGATTTGCCCTTCCAATTTTCCAGGAAGCCCAAGCGCGTAAATTCTGTAGAAGTTCTCGTCTTTTTCCTTATAACTATTCAACTCATTTACAAAGGATCTTGATAGATTCTTTATATTGTCTTTATATGTTGAATGATGAACACAATACTCTTTTGGGAATCTAGCAGCTTCGTCAAGAAGCTTCACGCACCAATTGTTCTGATCAATAGGATTAAAAGAAAGTATAAGAGTTGTATCCTCTGAATTTTTATCTCTTGCAAGACGGATAGTTAACTGTTTGTAATCGTCTTCGGTGAAGTCGGTTGCTTCTTCCATCCATATTTCTTTAAATTCCGAACCTTTCACTTTCTCTGAATCGTCAAGGCTGGCGTAAAATATATAATTATTTCCAACCTGTATATAATGTTCTGTTTTTTGATGTTTGAATGGAACTTTCCACCCATTGAGTATGTCGATAATTACATTAAGTGTACTCATCCTAAGTGCTGGAAAGTATTTTCTAAGAACAAGTCTTCTTCTTCCATCTCCACTTATTAAACCTAAACACATATGTTGGGCGATAGATACGCTTTTTCCAGACCCACCACCACCCACGAACAGCTTTTTCTTCTGTGGCTGTTTAAACACGTCATTGAATCTTTTGTTAATTACTTCGTACATGGTAGATCAGTCATCTTCGGGATGATCTTCTTCATCTGGGAAATCTTCTCCACCGCAATCTTCAATCTTTAAATTGATACTGACATCCCCCGAATGCTGCATCTTAACAGGAGAATTCAACCCTAGTAACTTCTGTCTCTGCTCCTTAATCTTCAGCCTGGACTTCACCCAGTCATTAGCCTCTTTTGAAGCCTGATAAGGATCGTCCTGTTTAATACGTTTTTCAAAATCGTAAAATAGTTTTGCAGTCTCAGCTTCCAGTGCGTCCAATTCTGCAAGCTCTCTCTCGAAAGCTTCATCCATATTCTGGAGTCTATTTTCTTTCCATTCCTGGCGAGCTTCTTTTAGATATCCTGCAACTGTGCAATGAGATCCGATATCGTAATTTTCTTCTTTCATCTGTTTTGCAATTTCGCGTGTAGTCATGTGGTGTTTTACGTAGAGTTCTACGGCTCTTTCCATCTTTGCTTCTTTGTTAATCATTTTTGCAATAGTAGCCCCTGGAATTGTGGTCACGTCCGTTTTTTGGTGTTTTTGTTTTTAAAAAAAGTTGGTGTATAAAAATATATTATAAGTGTGAGTATATATTATTTTCTCTTATTAGAGAGTTAAATTCTTTTTTAAATAATACCATCTTCATGAATATATTTATATACATAAACACGACATAAATTATACTACAGTTATAAATCACACCAACCACCGAATCTATTCTTAAAAAACGAAGTGGTTTCACCAACCATGCAACAGGAACTAATTCTAAACACCGGTCTATTTGAAAATTCACAGGACACCGTACACGAAGTTATCTATAATCGCCTTGATCTTCCACATTATAACAATGGAAAAACCTTCAGGTACGATGCTGAAGAATTCCGTAATGTTGTATCTCTTTTTAAAGATGTTCCACTTATTTTTGCAAAAACCCATCCTAAAAATATTGGAAAATTGCCATTAGAGGACGCTTTAAAGGAGGTAGATGGAAAACTCATAGGCACACCGCAAGATGTCTTTGTGAATAACACAGGTACGCTCTTTAGGGGAAGTGTAATCATCACTGATCCTGAAGCAAATGAACTTGTAAACAGTGGGAAAGCATTGCTTTCTACTGCTTTTTTGGCAAATCCCGATGAAAAGGGAGTTTTACGAAATCTAGTTCCAAATCATATTCTCGTTTATCCGTCTGACACTGGCATCCCGCCAGGTGATTTTGCGGCTTTGTTTTTGAATCAGTCTGAAAAAAACGGACTCAGTGATAACATGACAGAAGAACCGAAAAACGATACAATGGAGTATGCAAAAGAACTGATTCAGCATCAGACGATGATTCAGAATCAGTCCGAGAAAATCTCCGAAATGAGCGAGATGATCTTCAATCAGAAAACAGAGATTGCAGATCTGAAGACCACTGTAGAACAGAAAGAATCGCTTATCGTACAGAAAGACGAGCTTATCACAAACATGGCAAGTGATATTGAAACTCTGAAAAGTAAAGTTGTAGAACTCTCACAGACTCTTGAAGATATCAAAATATCTGAAAAGAACAAGCGGAGAGAACGCATTTTCAATCAGTACGCTCCTGGAATTAAAAAACAGTTTGAACCTCGTAAAGAGGAAATCTTTGACGATGGCAAATACGAAGAATTGATTTTTGAAATGAATCAGGCACAGGTAGGCTTGAAACTGCCTCCAACTGAGGAAAGTGGAACTGAAGAAATCCAGAATCAGGGCGAAGTGAAAACTGCCGGTGTTTCTGTAGAAAAGAATCCTGACACTGGAAAACTCGAAGCTAAAGTAATTAAGGTAGGTGCTTAAAAATGGTTGATTCTGGTCACATAGTCCCAACTGGAAGGCTAGTAACAAAAGGCTCTCCTGCTAATGTTGTATATAGAAATCTCGGTACTGTTACAAACGGATACCCTGGCAGGCTCGCTGTAAGAGAAAACACTGATTACGATGTAAAAGTTTCTGACGGTGTTCTCCCTCCTCTTGGATGGATTGGATATGAACAGCAGGCTACTCAGTACCAGGTAGCTGACATTACCACTATCAATGTCGTTGACACCGAAGTTCCTGTTATAAGTGGTGGTGGATTCACTATATACATGCCTTCCGGTCTTGCTAAGGGTACTGTAGCCACACAGGGTGATCTCCTCCTTTCCTGGACTAACGGACAGGTTGTACCTGGCGTTTTCATGGGTGGACGCTACGCCATAAAGGTTCCATTCATGAATGCAACAGGAACCGCACTGGTAGACACCGGCATTGATATTCCTGGCGGTGTCATGATCACAGATTGTATGCTGAATGTCACAACCAACACAGCAAGCGGAACTCTTGATGTAGGTTTTGATTACGCTGTTGAAGGCGGAGACCTTGACGGGCTTTTGGATGGAGAATCCATAGCAACTGCCGGGCTTGTTGTCCACGATGCTGTAGATGCATCTACTGCAAATATTACCGTAGGGGCCCTCCTGACCGAAGTTGAAATTAAGGATGCAACATCCGTATACTACGCTGTCCCAACTGGATACGTCACGGATGGAACCATCAAGAGTCTGGTATACACTCCTTCTGATCACGCGATGGCGGGGTACATATATGTTTTCATTGAGAGTCCTGGCATAGTTCCAGTAGGCAGAGCAGGCGCAGCCGCAGACGCTTCCAGTGAAGCAGCTAACATCTTTGTGGAGACAACCCTCTAAGGAGCGTGAAAAACAATGACAGTACAGGCACTTCAACAGAGAGCTACTACTTATTTTGATACTCAGATGGTTGACCCGCTATCCATAGCCGCTTCAGCCAGAGCATATTTTGACAAAGTTACAAGACTTCCAAAAAACACTTTCATTTATGAATATGAGAAGATTACCGAGATGGGAGATGCCATAATCAATTATGAGCTTCCGAATGAATCCGGCTCAAAAGATTCCATCAAGAGCACTCCATCTCAGATGAGGCTCGCTGTAATTTCAAAACAGTGGGAAGTCCCATATTCAAAATGGCAGGCATACCAGAACCTCGGAGTAGACCTCCCTACTAAAACAATGGAGTCTGCTATCAGAGTCATCGGAAAGAAAGAAAGAAACCTGCTGTTGCAGTCGTGGAAACCTGACGGAAGCACTGCACGCATAAACGGTCTGTATGCTTCTGCTGGAAACACTGTTGCCGATGCACATGACTTCGACACCGTTGGGAATGCAGTAAAAGCAGTAGGCGCAGCACTTGACCTCATGAGAGCAGATGAAGTAAGTGGAGTTAATTTCAACCTTATTCTGAATTCCGCAGAGTTCTCTAAGCTGTCTACTTCCACGTATACGAATGGAGACATGGAATGGGACAGGGTTCTCAAGCTCCTGAATATGGACGGAGGCAAGGGCAAACCACAGGGTACTATTTCCTGGAGTCCTGAAATATCCGTTGCAACCGGTCTACTCACTCCTGTAGATCCAACTGGGATGTATATGGAACTCGTAGTAGGTCAGGATACTAGAAATGTACTTGGGTTCAAGTCCGAAATCAGAGAGATATCTCCACTCATAGGCACTACCTATGAAATCATCGGTCCTCGTATCACTTACGATGCTGCTCTCTGTACTCTGACCAACATCTAAGGGGTTTCAACATGGTTGAGTGCATCGTAGCTAAAAGACACATGTTCCATAACGAGAAGGTATACTCTCAGGGCGAAAAGGTAGAGCTGTCCGACAAGGACGCTCTTTTCCTTCTTTCTCAGGGAGTTGTAATTTCTCCAACTGAATTCAGTCTCCCCACCGAAGCAGACGGTATTATGGCTGAAATGAAGAAAGAAAACGAAAGGCTAAAGGAAATAATCAAAGTTTTGACCGTCGATAACGGAAAGCTCACTGAAGAATTGCAGAACGTGAAAGCACAGATCAAGGAAGCTAAAGTGAGCCGAAAGTAAAGGTGATTTAATGCATGTCATTGTTCCTGGCGGCTATTATTCCTACGATTCAGCAGGGAAGAAAATCTGGCTGGATTATCAGTATTACGGAACGACTCTTGAAAATATTGAGAGGGTAAAAAACCTGACCAGGAACAAGATTCTTTATGACTGCAAATTATCCAAAGAGCCTGTTACAGTTTCAAACGGTTGCATTACTCATTCTTATCAGGGCACAGTGGAGATTCCGCAGGAGTGACTATGATGAGAAAACTCTTTTTAATTTTTGTTGGTATGTTGTTGCTGTGTGGGTGTGCGAGTGCAACTGATTATTATGTGAGTCCCACAGGAGATAACGGGGCAGTCGGTGATCTTACTCATCCCTGGCAAAATATCTCATATGCAGCGACACAAGCAACAGCCGGAGATACAATATATCTGCGTGAAGGAATTTGGAATGAAACAGTGACGTTCGCAAATTCCGGCACAGCAGAAAGTAGGATAACAGTAGTCAATTATCCAGGTGAGTCCCCAGAAATTAAGGGCACGTCCTACACAGACGGCTCAACGTATACAGAAGGCGCGGTAATTACAATCTGGAAAGATTATATTACTGTCTCCGGGTTGACAATACGGGATAAAAATTATCAGTATGCATACGATGTTAGAGGTACGCACAACATCCTAGAAAACATTACAGTGGATAATATAGGGGATTCAAATCACGGTTATGCTGTATATTTTCATGGATCTCATAACAGTCTGTTAAATTCGACAACTACTGAAACCGGCTGGAATCAGATACAAATAGGTATGTATGGAGTTGTGAACACAACTGACATTACAATCCAAAATTGTAATATCTCCCATTCGATGGCGCACGGACTAATTGATATTATTAACGATGTCAATCCTCAATATGTGCAAAATGTGCTGATTGATAATTGTTCGTTCGCCGCGTATCCTGGGCAAACATGCATAGCCGTGCACGGAACTCCCACATATATCGACAATATCACAATAGAGGATTGCACGTTCAATACTGGTACATATGGGATAGATAGTTCTCTCTTCAGATACAGCCTTATAAAAAACAACATATTCCAAAATTTTACGACATACGCGCCTGGTTCGGGATCTACAGGGCTAAAACTTGGAACCGTGTTTCAGAATAATTCGATACTTGACAACTCTGGAACTTATTTTATAGGCGTGGCGGGCACTAATGTTTATTTTATCGACGAAAATTTATCTAAAATTAAATTTAAATACGCTCCTGTTAACATTTCAAACCATCAAAAATCAAGTTGGCAGTATGAATCAATTTACGGAAATCTTGCGGAAATTAATTACACAGATGGGACAGTTTTCACAATTTCCACACCGAGCAGTTCAACATATTATAATCTGTCAGCCGTTTCTTATACTCCTGAAAAATTATATTGTTATCTTGATTCTGGGACGACAAGGGACGTAACATTTACAGTTTCAGCATATGATTATTCAGCAGTTCCCGCAGCAGGAACGGCAACGATAACCCCCAGAACACCGGTAGGTTCAGAGGAATGTAATTTCACAGCCGAAAGCACAAATGGAAATCTAGTGACATTCTCAGTATGGGATCTTACACCAGGATATCAGTACAGTATCGAAGAAGACGGTGTACAAAAATCTACACAGATTGCAAACGCAACGGGATACATTACCTGGAATAACGATGCATGGTCTGAACATGTTTATACTGTAGAAGATACCGGTCTTAGGCTTCCGGTGTGTGCATTTACCACTAATGTCACTGACGGAACAGCACCAACTACAATACAGTTTACAAAACCACCGAGGAAAAACGAAATGGCCACACAAGCGTATGCGTGGCAATCTATTGTTGTCACCTACACAAATTCGTCCGGGCAGTCTGCAACTGTAGCAGAAGTTAAAGTTGTACCTGCCCCACAGTTCACCGCCGAGGACATTGATGTTACTTCTCAGGACTCTGGAAACATCAAAGAATTTATTCCAGGGATGAAAGAAGGAAATGAGATTGAATTTATCGGGAACGATGTCCCATCCGATACCGGACAGGGATATCTATCCGCAGATGCGGCAGCCGGAGCAAACGGACACTTTGCTCTAGCTTTCCCATCTGGGAGTACCATCGAGTTTAACGCAGCTATCAAGACATTCGACATCATTGAAGATAACGGAGCAGGTGCATTTTCGTGTAAAGTGAAAGTGTCAGGTACACCGAGCAGGAGTTCTACACTCGTTAAGTTGTCTAATCTTACCACTACAGCAGGCACTCCGTTCCCAGCATTTGCATCAGACACTTACACCTATACAATTACAGCACTGCCCGACACAAGTACCTGTACTGTGACTCCAACGAGTGAAGGAGCTACTATATATGTAAACGGTAAGGCTGTGACGAGTGGGCAGGCTTCGGGAGACATCAACCTTCTGGAGGGAGGAGTTACACAGATATCTGTAAATGTGCGTAAATCAGGATCGGTATCAACTACGTACAGACTGATAGTGAGCAGAGAAGCACCAGGAGATCCAGACATAGCACAGCTGTTGGCTAACGACAATTATGAATTAATGTCTAACGACAACAAGTACCTTTACAGTGAGGTGTAATATGACAACACATACTATTCCGTTAGATGCAGATAAGATTGATGAAGTACTGCTTAAATCAGACACGTATCCAGCATTAACAAATAATACAGCACAGTTTTTAAGAGGCGACGGTACATTTGCCGAAGTAACATCTAGTGTTAGTACACATGAATCTACCCATAGATCAAATGGTACGGATGCATTAGATGTTAAGAACCTAGCAGGATACCCTGGGGATACAACTACCTTTTTACGAGGAGACGGTTCGTTTGCAACAATACCAGTCGATAAATTAACAGATTTGGCTGTCGCAGATGATGTTACAACACACAATGCAACAACTACGCGGCCAGGGCTATGTCCAAAGGGAGAGGGAACTGGAACAAAATACCTGAAGGATAATCTCACGTGGGACACTCCTGCAAGCGCCGGACTCACATATCCAGGCTCATCTACAGTTTTTTTGAATGGAAACGGTGGTTGGGCTACACCCACTGCATCTGGCAGCGTTTTCAAACCAGCTATTTATATAGGTCCAACCGGGAGTGGAGCGGAATACGAATGTGACGGGGTTGCTGATGATGTACAATTCAATGCCGCTTTTGACAGCGCCGTATCGGGATCTACTATTTGTATTTTGGCTGGAACGTATGCGTTCTCAAATCGCGTTTACAGCAGTGGGAAAAACCTTAATATTATAGGCATTGGATATGTTCTCATCAATATAAACACGTCAGCCGTAGTCCATAATGGATTCTGTTTTGAAGGTACGCAGATAGGATCAGCAATATCACTCACTGCAAATTCTGACGCACTCGATAAAACGGTAACTCTTTCAAGTGCGTCAAGTGTTCGAGCCGGCGACATAATCAAATTATATAATTCCGATTTATGGAGTGAACTGGATTATCCCACACAAAAAACAGGAGAAATGTATGTTGTAAAAAGTGTATCTGGGAACGATGTAACACTCCGAGAACCACTTCTGAGAGCTTATACAACTGCGAAATCTTCAGCAGCTATAATCTACAGACCGATAGAAATAAACATTGATAATATCAGGATACAGGACAGTGACGAAACAGATACGCATGAAGCAATAGCACTGCTTTATTGTATCAACAGTACTGTATCAAATTGTTGGATAAGAGATAGTGGGTTTGCCGGTATCTCCTTTTACGAATGTTACAACGTCAGAGCGTTTGGTAATGATATCCAGGACTGTACAAAAGCAGGTAGCGGATATGGAATTGGTATCTGGTCAGGCACTGCATATGCTGATATATACTCTAATCATATCGAGAACTGCCGGCACTGCATCACGATGAATTCAGACAGGATAGACACTCTAACAAGGGGAGTTAGAATCCATCACAACACCCTCATAGGGGGTCTGTTAACAGACGCTCTTGTAATCGATGCTCACTCTACTCATATAGACTGGATCATAGATCATAATGATATTACCATACAGAGTACAGGCGGCTGTTATGCCTGCAACGATGGGGCACTAATTACCATCTTTGAAAATAATCATATCAGGGGAGGATACGGTGCAGTTATAAGGCGTGGGAGCCTTAACGGATGCACTCGGATAATCAGAGATAACACAATCGAAGGCACTGTCAATTCCTTTTTATACAGAGGGTGGGGCAGTGGAGTGGGTGAGCATCTTGAGATATCCGGAAATACAATCACCAAAGGGAGATATGGCATCTATTTCGGTGACAATTCAAACGAGAGTGAGTCCTACTATAATATCGTAATTCGGGACAATTATATGACCGATTTCGACAATGATGCAATTTTCCTGATGTGCAATGTTGCCGGAATGAATATAATTATCAATGGAAACACAATCCAGGAAGCCGATGAAGACGGAATCCGTTTGCAGGCTAACGATAACGCGCCATCTTTTGTAGATGTATCTAATAACAAAATATTAGACTGTAATGATTCTAACGGAGCGCATCCTGGCATAACAATAACTGATATCTCGTATGCTACCATTGAAAATAATAAAATATATGATAGTGAAGAGAAAAACGGAATAGGGATAGCTACTACAGGAACGAGCGATTATAACATATTGATTGGCAATGTTGCACGCGGAATGACTGGTACAAAATTCAGTCTCACTGGGGATCATAACCAGGATGACAATTATGAACTCTAAAAAGAGGGGTGCTGGATCTGCGCTGTGTTCGTTTACTGATAATATTGTGTACGGTGGAAATACTACTGTGCAGTATGTTACTGAATCAGGAACGATAGCAGAAGATCCAGTATATAACGCGGGATCGCTTCAGTTTGTGCCTCTTCAGGCTAGTTCTCCGTTGTACGATATCATGTCTAGCTGGATTGACGCTGGATATAAATAATTATTAACAAAATTAGTAAGTATTTATTACTTACTAATTTTAAGGATGATTATAATATGACTACACATACAATTCCGCTTAATGCGGCTGAAATAGATACAGTTTTACTTAGATCATATGCATATCCACCACTTAATGAAAGTACATCACAATTTTTAAGAGGTGATGGTACATTTGCAGATTTACCTACTGATGTTAGTGCACATGAATCTACACATAGGTCTGGAAGCACTGACGCTTTAGATATTAAGAATCTTGATGGATATACAGGGCAATCCACATCATATCTTGGTGGAGATGCTACATTTCATTCATTACCAACTACTGTTAGTTTACACGAATCTACACATAGGTCTGGAGGTACCGATGCCTTAGATGTTAAAAATTTAGCTGGATATACTGGATCTTCTTTAGTATATCTTGGTGGAGATGCTGCGTTCCATACACTTCCTGACGTATCTGGCATAAGTGCATCTATTCGACAGCAGGAACTTACACGGTTAATTTGACAGTACAAAATGGAGAAAATGCAGACAGTGAAGTTAAGGAACTATATATCTCAGTCGAATCTCCGTCGATTATTACATCATACTGGAACTCATTCTGGGCATGGTGGAATTCATTCTGGGCATGGTGGGGTATGAGATGGCAGGTTACATACTGGTTACAGGAGGCGGTATAAATGCAAGTCATTCTTAAAACACCGATTACAAATTCTTTAACTGAATTAGAAGCGGTTGACGGTGTAGTCACTTTAGAAACAGATGGAAAAGTTTTAGTTCTGCCGACAGGACACCCATATTTACTTCCAAAATATAACGAATTTACACTCACCGAAGGGCGGGCACTTCCTGAAGCTGGAACATATACATTTACAAACGATTTTGAAACAGAATTGGGCATCAAAAATCTAATTACTCCTTGGATAGCTCTTTACGATCCCGCCGGAAGAGATGTGGACTTTTATCTGTTTACTTACAAACCATCACAATTATCATTCACAGTAGACTCAGAAGGAATTATAACTCAACTTATTTTATACCCTGGAAATGGGCTGATCTACTACGGGCAAATAACGTACTCAAATTTGATAGATGCCGCTTACAATCACGATTATTTTGATACTGCTTACTTTGATACTGCTTACTTTCCTGATTCTTATTTCAGTGAATTTAAACTTTCTAATATTCCAAAAGTTTTTGATGTGTTTTCCAATGGATCTCTTGCACAATTCTTAAAAGTATATGGGGCGATATGATGAAATTTAAATTGTTACATGTTGAGATTAATAAAATA
>Ga0265294_10006734_pt1 | contig 13743 bp, 12 predicted proteins | sample MunlanPumphouse3_FD_192504 | JGI IMG/M metagenome (GOLD analysis project Ga0265294, IMG submission 192504) | Groundwater microbial communities from a municipal landfill in Southern Ontario, Canada - Pumphouse #3 | ecosystem: Environmental > Aquatic > Deep subsurface > Groundwater | place... | reverse complement strand
TCATCTCCGCCATCAAAAAAACCACCAGGTAGATCGCCTTTGGCTATTTTATTTTTAAGCTCAATTATTATTTTGCCGGCTAGTTTTTGACCGACACCAGAAACAGTGCGGAACAGGGTAGTATCACCAGTTGAAATAGCTTGAATTATTTTATCCTTGCCAAGACCACAAGTAATATTCATTGCCATTTTCGGACCAACCCCACTAACCGCAAGCATCATTTCAAATATTTCTAAATCACTCTCTTTTTTGAACCCGTACAGATCCAGCGCATCTTCCTTGACATACTGATAAGTATACAGCTTAACTCTCTCGCCAATTTTAAATTTTTCCAAAGAATAAACCTTGTAAGCAATACCGCCGACACTAACAGCAAGATGATTTTGTCCAACTGCTACAATATTTCCGTCTAGAAAATAAATCATTTTTTCCCTTTTTGAAATTGATTGTAAGCACCAATAGCAGCACCAAGAGATGGACCACTCTTATTAAGGCCAGAACGAGCAGTAGGAACTTTAAGATCGCGTAAGGCAACTTCAAACAATTTATAATTCTCCAGAATGTCACCGGTTATAATAAACATCTCCGGGTCAATAATCAACTTGATATTATAAAGACCGGTAATCAAACTTTCTTTCAAATCTTTTACTATTTGTTTGGTTACAATTTCGCTTTGCGGATTATTTTTAAATATTTGATAGATGGATTGTCCGGTTAGAGTCTCAATCCCCTCTCCCGTTGCCAAAGATTTAAAATTCCCCGAACCACTCCTTTTCTCACGAGTTATATCAACTATCGTCTCGGCAATTCTCCCAGCTGCATTTTTATGTCCCCTATATATTTTGCCACTAATTAAGAGCGAGGCAGAAATGTCGCGACCGATTTCTACTAAAACTGCGTTTCTGACATTCTTCGCCACTCCAAAAGCCTGTTCGGCAAGAAGAGAACAAAAACTCCTTCGAAAAAGATAGATAGGTAGATCTATCCTCTTTGCAAAAAGCTGAAACATATTCTCACCAACAATTTCCTTGATATCAGATTTGATAACTTTCTTGCTGTCAAGATCAAAGACAGCCGGTAGAGCAATACCAACCGCATAGCATAGATGAAAATTTTTCAGAGAGGTTAGGGATTTAGCAATTCTAGAAACAAGCGACTCTTTCCCTATTTTCCCAGGATAGGGTTTCGAAATCTGATCTATAACCTCAAAATCCTCATCACAAATAACGGCCTCTATTCCGGAAAAACCAAAACTGACTCCAGCTATAAAATTTTTCTTCATAAGCTAGTACCACTATAATACATCAGATAAAATGCACAAGTACAAACCTATTTGCTTCTCAATTTATCGACGATTTCTTTGAGTCCATCTTCTAACTCGATAGACGGTTTAAATCCAAGTTCCTTGGAAATTTTATTTATGTCAGCTAGTTGGGTTCTGACATATCCTTCGCGCACAGGATTTTCAACAAGTTTTGCTTTTACATCGGTACCAGCAACCTTATTTATAATATCAACCAACTCTATCAACGTTATTGCTTTATTCGTACCGATATTAAAGATGTTAAACCCATATTTTTTATCAGCATTCATCGCCAACTCAATCCCTTGGACAACATCTCTAACATTGGTAAAATCCCGCTTTTGAGTACCATCACCATATAGTTCCGGTTGGACCCCCTTCAAAATATCCCAAGTAAACTGACTGGCTAAATTGGCAAATGTTTTTTTGTGGTCCTCATTGATACCATAAACGGACATAAAGCGAAACGCGATTATTTCCATATTTTCGGCCTTAGAGAAAACCCTAGATGCTCCCTCCTGGGCAAACTTTGTTACGGAGTAGTGGTTGGGTGGTACTACCTCTTGATCTTCGGTCAGAGGAACAGGATTATTTCCATAAATCGAACTGGTCGAGGCAAACATTAGCTTTTTTGCTCCTATATCCTTGGCGAATTGCATCACTCTAATATGGCCACAAACATTATTTCGATAAGCCCAATACATATCGTCCGAAAACATTGGGGCCGACGACGAAGCGGCCAGATGGACTATATAATCAAAATTTTTGCCGGCGCTTTCCAAGTCTTCTTTTTTATTAACGTCGCCTTTTATAAATTTAACTTTGTCTGATAAATTACTCTCAACCCCTAGCGATAAATTATCGATTGCCACCACCTCATGGCCCTTTTTAACCATAGCGTTCGAAAAATTACTTCCAATAAATCCCGCACCACCAGTTACTAATATTTTTGCCATCTTACTCCTTTATAATATTAACTATCAATAATTTTTTTTATTTCGACTATTTTATCGTCAATTAATTCTTTATCTTTAACCTCCATATTCAGTTTGGCTACCGGTTCCGTATTTGACCCCCGAAAATTGAAGCGCCAATCAGGATATTCAACCGTTATGCCGTCAACTTCATTAATTTTTCCATCGCTATATCTAGCTTTAATCTTTTGATTAATAGAAGAAAGGTCTTCGATTTGAAATTTAATCTCATCAATCATGAAGTGCCCCTCCTTATAAGGCGCCACAAGCTCCGACAAAGTTTTTTTAGATTCGGATACGATCTGCCAAATCATTAAAAATGGTATAATCCCGTTATCCATATACTTAGTATATTCGAAGAAATAATGAGCTGTCATTTCGGCTCCAAAAGAAGCCTTATTCTGGCTCATAACTTCTTTTAGAAAACGATAACCAGATTTGGATTTTATAAGTTTAACGTTATGTTCGTCTGCCGCTTTTTGAATCGGCCAGATAACTCTTTGATCACAAACAATGGACTGATTAGGATATTTTTTGGCAATAAAATCAACCAGCACCGCAGTAATATATGGAGCATGGACAAATCTTCCTTTCTCATCCAAAAAGAAAACTCGATCGCCATCACCATCCCACATTACTGAAAAATCCGGTTTTTCTTTTCTAGCTAGTTCCAACGCTTCTTTTTGGACTCCTATGTTTAGAGGGTTCGGCTCGGGAAGACCGCCAAAATTCTTATCCGGCTTGGTATGCAAATCAACCCTTTCTACAGAAAGACCTTCTAAAACTCTATCCAAAATCAAGCAAACCGATCCGAAGGTAGCATCAAACAAAATCCTCTTTCTTTCCAGTTTTTTTATATCAACAAAAGATCTTGCAAACTTGACATAGTCGGCAATAATATCTTTTTTGGCAAGATTGCCTTTGACTTTCGCATCTTGAAAATCATTCCTTGATGCTAAATTTACCAACTCCGGATCATCCCCCGGAATAGTTACCGCCCCCTCTTTAGTCATCTTCATACCACCATAGCCGATCGGATTATGGGAAGCAGAAAGAATTATCGCTCCGTCATAACCATAGTAAAAATTGGCAAAACCGATCATAGGATTGGTCATTTCTCCGGCATCGTCAACATCAACTCCCATATCGAGAAGCCCCTCCATGACCGAATTTTTCATATTAGAGCTAGCCTCTCTTAAATCCTGCCCTACCACTACTTTTCCCGGTTTTATTTTTTGTGCAAATGCCTTCGCAATTACAGATGCAACATCTTCGTTTATCTGATCGGGATAAGTTCCCCGTATATCATAAGCTCGAAATATTTTTGGATCAATCATTTTTTTCTTCTATTTTGCCAAACTTATAACTTTTTACTTTTAATTTAAAGATACAGGTGCTTGCCCTCATTCTTCAGCTTATCTAGCAACAACTTAACATCTTGAGCATTGGATTTACTGGCAATAAAAAACACATCAGGAGTATCTATAACTATAATATCTTTAAGTCCTAAAGTAGCAATCATCTTATCGCCACCATAAACCAAACAACCCTCACTATTCATATCTATATGATAACCCCTCGAGATCATACTTGAACCATGGGATTCGGATAGAACATCAAAGAGCGTACCCCAATTACCGATATCCGACCAACCCAGCTCTGCCGGAATAACCAAAATCTTATTAAAATCCTTCTTCTCTATGATAGCATTTTCAAACTGAATATCGCTGGCCTTGCCAAAGTAATTTTTAGCTTCTGCTTGCGCCTTACCATTACCGCCCTCCAGTATTACCTCAACTGCTTTTTGAACGTTTTTAAGATCACTTGCCATATATTTCTTACCCCAACTCTCCATAGTTGACGCCTTGAAAAAATAATAGGCGCCATTCCATAGATATTGCCAACCCTGCAAATATTTTTCGGCAGTCTTTTTGTCCGGTTTTTCAACAAAACTATCGACTTTGAAAACTTTCTCACCCAGAATATCATCTTTGGCATCACCCATTTTTATATAGCCCAAACCGGTATCGGGCTTAGTGGGATTAATACCAACCGCTACCAGATGATCGGGATATTTTCCAACTGCCTTGAAAGCAGCTTTAACCGTATTGGCAAAAATGTCAGTATTCTGGACGACATGATCTGAAGCAATTGTAGCAATAACAGCATCTTTATCTCTTTTAAAAAGCATTGTGGCAATATACAAAAGAGCCGGTCCAGTATTTCTCTTGGCTGGTTCTACAATATAATTTTCATCCGGTATTTCGGGTAACTGCCTTTTTAATTCATCAAGATAATCAGGGTTGGTCGAAACCATGATATTTTCTACCGGTAATGTCTTTTTTAATCTGTTAAGAGTTTCCTGAACCAATGTTTTATTAGATACCAAGCCATGAAGCTGTTTGGGCTTTGATTTTCTTGACATTGGCCATAGACGAGTTCCCGTCCCTCCGGCCATTATGACTGCATAATTCATATTCCTCGCTTTCGCTCGTTTAAATTAAATATTAAAAGTCAAAAATTGAAATATTTACTTCTTTTTAATATCTTATATATCATTTCAATTTATGACATTTAATTTTCGATATAGCTTATTTATGATGATATCATAAATTACACTATGTCTGCAAATTGTTTAGGTGAAAGTTCAATTATTTTTCTCTTTAAAGTCCGTAATCACTTTTTTGTAAACGTCCTCATAACCATCAACCATTTTTTCGACAGTAAAGTTTTCCTCAACGTGTTTACGGCAGGTAAGGCGCATCTCTTTATATAACCGATCGGGCATATTTCTGATTTTTTTCACTGCTTGCTCCATACCAGCTACATCACCAGGCTTGATAATAAAGCCTGTCTTACCATCAACAACGACTTCAGAAACAGCCCCTTTATCGTAAGCTATTACCGGAGTTCCACAAGCCATCGACTCTATCATAACAAGACCAAAAGCCTCATTCCAATTAATCGGGAAGAGAAGGGCTGCAGACTCATTCAATAGTTTAATTTTCTCTAAATTACTAACCTCGCCTGGAAAAATAATATTTTTATTATCTATAAAAGGTTTTATGTGTTTATTGTAATACTCCTTCGCTTCTTCGGTGTTACTTTTCCTCGCTCCTATTTTTAGAATAGAGCTGGTATTTATAGCTACCTTAATCGCATCTCCAAGTCCTTTCTGGGGATCTGTCCTCCCTAGGAATCCCAACCGTTCTCGTTGCACTTCTTCGTTAAATTTAAACTCCCCAACATCTATTCCATGATATACAGTTCCTGCAAAGTTAAGATTCGGAAGATATAGTCGTTGCGATTCCGAAATCGTTACAAAATAAGCATCATTTTTACATTGATTAAACAGGTTGTAGTAATGCTTGTTGTCATAATCGCCTTGTAAATTAACTATTATTGGACAATCAAACATCTTTGCAAACGGGAGCAAATGGAAACCAACATGAGACGAGATAATATCATATTTATCTCTATTTTTTATCAGCTCGCCAATAGAAAGGAATTCATATATCTTAGGGTCAGGAACCGAGGGGTCAGTTGATACAGGAATATCCTTAACACTAACAATATTCGCGGGTAAATCCGAATCGGCTGTCGCATATACATCTATATTATATTTGTTTTTTTTAGCTAGACCTTTTGTGATGTTTGTAACAACTTCTTGCATTGGACCATAACCATCAGGTGGACATTTGTAGTGCGGATATGCAAAAATAGCAATTCTTATCTCTTCCATTACTTCTCTCCCAATATCTGCATATATCTATCATAATAATCATCGACCATCCGGCGAGATGTGAAATTTTTTTCAATATGTTTTCTGCAATTAGCCCTATCGATGGTATCGATTTTTCTTACAGCTTCTGATGTTGCGTCTAGATCGCCTTCTTCGACAATAAATCCTGTTTCACCGTCTTTAATAATTTCAGGCAATGAACTCCTATTGTTAGCAATAACCGGCGTTCCACAAGCCATTGACTCCATCGGACCAAGCGGGCAACCTTCATCCCAATGGCTTAAGAAAAAATAGCCCTTAGCGTTCTTGTACAATTTAACTTTTTCATCAAAACTGATCGGACCAGCTTGTTGCACCGGACCAATAAATTCAATTGCTTTTCCTAAATACGGCTTAATATATTTATCATAAAGCTTTGGGTCTTCAACATTGCCAGCTATCACTAGTTTCACACCTGCACGTTTACAAACCTCAATTGCATCTATAAAACCTTTCGGGTCAGTTTCTTTATCACCGACAACAATTTTTTTAATTCTACCGAAAAATAAGAAATAATCTTTCGGCTTGTCATTAAACTCAAAATCCTCAGCCGTGATGCCATTATAAACAACATCAACCCAGTTAATACCTGGGCCTTTTTGCTTTTGATATTTAGCAATAGGAGCAAAGTAAGTATCTTTAAATTCGCTCAAAATTTGGCCATATTCCGGCCACATGTAAAGATGGGGGGTGGTAAGAACCGGCGTTTTTATCTGGTCAGCTATTATAAGCGGTAGGAATTCGGGATAAGAATGATTGTGAATAATATCAAACTCATCTCCTTTTTCTTTTATTTTATTAACTAATTTTATAAGCCCGATAGTATGCTGATAAAAAGGATTTTCTGCAGGTGGGGCAAGGTAAACAGACCGATCGACTACCTTCTCTAGCTTGCATGGAACATTTGAATCCCCTGGTCCGAAAACCGTTACATCGTGTCCATCTTCAGTTAAAAGTTTCGCTAAATCATAAACAATTTTTGGCCTACTACCACGCGTATCCTCCTCAGTTGGTCTAGTCAAGGGAGCAATTTGCGCAATTTTAAGTTTTTTCATTTTTCTTCCTCCGAGAGAACCGCCCACTCTTCAGGGGGGATCTTCCTCTCAACCTTTCCGAGCGCATTAATAATATCTTCGTAACTTGCCGAATCGATATCCTCTATTCCATACTCTACCAACACCTCTTGCACTTTTTGCTCTGCACTCAAAACACTTCTTAACCTTTCCGGATTTTCTAAAAATCTCACATTTGAAAGCCAATATTCGGGAATTTCCCGCAAACCTCGGCTCCAACGTCGCTCTCTTCTAAGCATTTCTTCATGAGTAGCTCCAAGACGCGCCTCAGCTGCTTTTTTTTCAGGTGCTATCGCTTCCAGTACACTCTGTCGATATTCCCGATTTCCTTCCAAGTCATAGTAATTTCTAACTAACCTTTCATAATGCGTCCTTTTTGTAGTAACCGTCGGTTCAGCAGAAACACTCTCCCCTCTTACTTGAAGCATATTTGCAATTTGCATAATTCGATCAATATGAAATTCGTTCGATAATAGCGCAATCTTTTGATACCTTTGCTTATTTTGGTCGATAAAATTGACCGTATGAGAAAAATTTTCTATAGTATTTGTCGCCCTATCCTCAAGCAAAATCCTAGAGCTAGCATCAGACCAACGATGTTCTATTTCCGATTTAATTTCTTCTTCTAACTTTCCCTCATCTTTAAGCTCTTTACGCCACCTTTTTCTTAAAATCTTTTCCATATATGCCTTCATCAACTCCGCCTCTGACGCCTGCACCCCTTCCGACTCCTTTACCCTTCCGCCAGTAATGATTATATCTTGAACCTGCCCTTGGAGAAATATCTCTGTCGCAGCTACGATACGCAACTTTGCTCCAATCGGCAATCTAACCCGAGGTAAATCTTTAACAGTTTCTATTTGATTTGAGCCGGTACCGCCATACATTTTTTCTAAGTCTACATCCGATCTTATTCCAAAACCAAAAACCACCAAAGCATCAATTGGCCTTTTATCTTCTTTCTCAACCAGATCCAACTGCTCCCCTGCAACACCAGCTGGGTCGTCATAACCTCTTAATGTTTCTGGCATGTCCCTCCTAAGACTAATCGTCAATCTTCTTTTCCAACTCCCCACGCTCTCGGTTGATAGTATCCTTTTCGAAAAGCATCTTCTTTCTTCTCTCTTGCATTTTCTTTGTAACACTACCAACCCTTTTATATATTTCAACGGTCTGTGGTGTTAATACCCCCCAATTGAACTTTTCCTCAATAATCTTCCTGGAATTTTCCGCAAACTTTTTAGCAATTACCGGATTATTTATAATATCGTTTACAGCTCGAGTAATAGCTTTAGGACTTTTGACTCTTATCAAATGGCCATTATAACCTTCCTTGACAACAATCGGGATTCCACCTTTATTGGACGCGACAACAGGTGTTCCACAAGCCATTGCTTCTAATATAACATAGCCTGTTGATTCTTCCACAACAGAAGGTAAGACCAAAACATCAGCTCTGCAATACATTGCTCGTAAATCTTCAATATTATCCCTGCCAAGATATCCGAGAAACCTTACGTTTTTAATATTGAGTAGCTTTGCATAATTTTTTAAGTACTTTTCGTATGTCCCTCCACCAATTATAAATACTTCAGCATCTATGCCTTTTGCAGCCTTAATAAGATATTCAACACCCTTCTCCCAAGTAAGCCTCCCTACAAACAAGACAAGTTTTCTTCCATTTATTTTATATTTTTTCTCAATCGACTTGACAGACACATTTTTAGAAAAATCAGTCAAGCTAATTCCGTTTGGAATAACCTTGGTTTTTCTCTTTAAACCCTGCCCAAAAACTTTAAACATCCATTTGCGAGTATGGTATGAAACCGAAATGATAAAATCAGCATGGTTTAGTGCCTGTCTAGTCAGATATCTATACCTAGGATCAATGGTTGAATTAAAAATTCCCGTTCCATGAACCGTTACTACATACGCAATCCCGCACATCTCTTTAATCATTGAAGCAATCCAAGCCAAAAAAGAAGCATGATTCACATGAATAACATCTGGCTTAAAGTCATTAACAGCCTCTGTCACATATTTCAGATACGATCCATATTGCTTAGAAAATTCAGTCCCGGTCATTTGAGAATATCGTATAGCTCTTTTATATTCCGGATGAGAAATAAAAACTGCCTTATAGGCAGGCTTTATTGTATATGTTTTGACTCCTTTCAATTCCCTTGTATCGGGAGCTACTATTGCTACATCATGACCATCTTTTCTTAAACTCAAAGCAAGCTTCCTAGTATAAGTACCACTCCCCCCACCGTAAATCGGAAATTGCTGAAGAATTAGTATTCTCATACTTTCCCTTCGTTAAGATGTTAGAATAATACCACCTCTAACCTGTTTTGTCAATCAGAGAACTGCTTTTTAAAATCCTTTATAACTCTCTCATAAACCCCAAGATACCTGTTGGCCATCTTCTTGGCCGTAAAACTGCTCTCAACATGTTTACGACAATTTTTTCTCATCTTGGCATACTTCTTGTCGTCCATAGAATATATTAGATTAATAGCCGCAACTATTCCTTGTATACCAGTTTCTTTAATAGTAAAATCCCCTCTTTTGTCGTTGGTACTAGCGTTCACAACAAACCCAGTTATTCCATCCTTTATAACCTCTGGTACCGATCCACGTGAATAAGCAATCACGGGAGTGCCGCAAGCCATAGCTTCGACCATAACCAAACCAAATGGTTCATCCCATTGAATCGGCATAAGCACTACCTTAGCTTTTTGGTAAGACTCATACCACATTGGCTCATCCCGACCAATCATTCCATGATAATGAGTCTTATCATTGAGCTTAGGTTCAACAGATTCCGCAAGATAACCTTTTTCCCCAGGACCATAAATATCCAAAAAACATCCTGATTGCTTAGCTGCTTCTATAGCATCCTCAACGCCTTTCTCTGGAGAAATTCGGCTCCTAAACATACATCCCTCTCCGCCCTTGGAATCGAACGGAAACTCATCAAGTTTTATGCCGTTATAGACAGTTTCGAAGTATTTCAACGAAGGAATTCTGGTACGCTGATTATCTGAAATAGAAATCAAATAAGCTCCCGAGAAACTCTTAAGTATTTCCTCTTCACGAGAATCGAGTTGCTGATGGATAGTGATTACTATCGGGCATTTAGCAATTCTTGCAAATGGTATTCCCATATACAGTTTACCGGTATGAAGATGAATAATGTCATATCTGCCGGAGTTAGCAACTATCTCAGTTAAATATCTCAATGTGTAAGCAGTATAAACATTCTTAACCCAATCTTCTTTATTGTACGCAGAGTCAAGCCCATGAGCCGCTAAGCCCAGATCTATTATCTTCACACCCTCAACTTGAGAGCCCGTAGAAGCATAAAGTGCAATACTGTGTTGATCCTTGAGATTATTAATAATATTAAGCATTACGTCCGAATTTGCAGCAACAACTTTCGGATCGTGTGGTACATCCTCCCTAGAAGAACTATAGTAAGCTATTTTCACTCCTCCTCCTTTGACATTGATATTACCGTATTAATAAACCACCTGGCATCTTCTGAGTTTACACTATCCTTAATAAATTACTGCATCTCCCCGATTCATCGCGAATTCGACGAGCAAGCTCTAGGTTCGTTTCGTCCTTGGCCTGTTCAAACTTCATCCAATCATTTGATGTTAACTTTTCCATTGTAAAATTTACAACCCTATCCTATTAACTTTTTATATTCCGCTACTACCTGTCTAGCAATTACCTGCCAGCCAAAATTTCCCCGCGCAAACCTCATACACTTAAAATAAAACTCTTTATTTTTTTTACCAGTTAATATCTTAACAATCTTACTGGCCAACTCATTGCTATCTTTGGGCTTAAACCTATAGCCAGTTTCGCCATTTTTAACAGTCCACTTTAACCCTCCTACATCGGATGCAACGACAGGAGTACCTGTAGCCATAGCTTCAATTGCAACCATCCCAAATGGTTCATAATAACTAGGCATCGCCACAACATCAGCCGCACCATAATATAGGTGAAGAGTCTCCTGTGGCAAGCCTCTCATTAAATACACTGGAGGATTTTTACCCAAATTGTTGATTGCTGACTTTAATTCATCGCGGGCAGATAATTCTCGTTTTTCCTTTCTGCGAGTTTTGCGCGGGTCCCCCGTAAATAAAAAAACCAGTAATTCCTTATATAAATCAGGATGGATTTTTTCGATCTTTGCGATAGCTTCCACTAAAGTAATGCTACCCTTTCTACGTTCCATCTTACCGGCAAATACTATAATTTTCTTATTATTCGGAAGATCTAGTTTTCGCCTCGCCCAGTCCGTTTTCAAAGGTGAGAACCTTCTAAGGTTTACTCCGGGAGGTATCATTGCTGATTTAAGTTTTTTTTCTTTGTATACTTGTTTCATATCTTCCTGTTCTTGAGGAGAGGTTGATATAATCAGATCAGCCTTTTGCATGATTTCTTTCTCTATCCTTGTCCGTTCCGAAGGACTAGTGTCGCGTTCACCTAATGCCTGCTTTTTTAGCAAGCCCAAAGAATGAAAGGTTGCAATAAGTGGAATTTTTAATATATTTCTAAGACGCAATCCAACCCAACCAGAATAATAATAATGAGAATGGATTAAATCATATTTAACCTTTTTTTCTCTAGAATATTCCAAAAAACGCTCGACAAATTCAGGCATCAGGGGACCGAAATCGTCCTTAGACACAAAGTGCCTTGGACCCGCTTTTAATCTAACAACCTTGGCACGCTTAGCAAACCTGACAATCTCGTCTGCCTTGCGATTATCCCACCTGGTAAAAACATCAACAAAAACACCTGCCTTACTTAGAGATCTTGCTAGTTCATAAACATAAACATTTTGACCACCGGATTGTTGCCCACCAAGAGGAGAAACGGGATCTCCGTGCTCACTAATCATCGCCACCCTTAGAGAACCGTTATTTTTAAGCATAGCTCAACCCTTCTTCCCCACCCTTAAATACTCCGCCGCTTGCTCGGGAGTAATTATATCAATCACCATGCCCGAGCCCAGCTCGTATCCACCATAAAGCGATAGGCGGGGAGTAATCTCAATATGCCAGTGATAATAATCCAGATTTTCACCATCTTTATCGGTCGGCGCAGAATGAATATAAAAATTCAAGTCAGGATTATTTAATGTATTGTTGAGACGCCCAAAGACTTGCCTTAAAATTTTGGCTAATTCGGCCTTCTTAGCTGAAGTTAAACGATAAAAATTGCAAGAATGCCTTTTTGGCAAAACCCAAACTTCAAATGGAAAGCGAGCTGCATAAAAAGTAAAAGCTATAAAATCATCAGTTTCAAATAAGACTCTGGTATTTTGTTTTTTTTCATGAGCAACCAAATCACAGAAAGGACAAGTTTTATTTTTATCAAAATAGCCAGCAGTATATGTTAACTCCCTCCTAACATCGTTAGGCACAACACAAGAGGCAAAAATTTGAGCATGAGGATGCTCAATAGAAGCAGCTCCCTGTGGCCCATGATTATAAATCGGCATTACATACTTGACATTACAGATGTTTTTAAAATAGTTGTAACGTTCATCAAAAACACGTAACATATCTTCCCATACTTCTTGAGAAAATTTAGGTAGCTCCGAATCGTGATCGCGTATAACCACTACATCATGTCCGCCCAAAGCCATTTTCATATTGTAGAATTTGTCCTCTACTTCATATTTTTTAGGGTCGCACAACTCGGGATGTTCAATAAACGCCGGAAATTTGTTAGGAATAACATAAACATGCTTTCCTTCATAATCTTTATAGCTGGTACTATAAGCAGAATTTCTAGAGTCCTCACAAAAAGGACAACTCGCTCTATCCTGCTTCTTTTCTTTAGAGACAGAAATGTAATCAGACGGCCTTTTTGCCCTCTCGGGAGCAAATACCACCCACTCACCAGTTATAATATTTTGTCTAAGTTGTGGCATAGTAATTAAGTAATAAGTTAAAAGTCAAAAGTTATAAGTTAAAAGTTAAAATTATAGAAAATTTTGCATTCTGATTTATCATTTTAATTTCTAACTTTCAATCTACTGTTTGATTGCAGATGCGTCAACGCCACAGCCACCGCATCCGCAGTATCGTCCTGTTTTATGCTACAGCCTTTCAGGTGCAATTTCAACATTTTGATAATTTGGTCTTTGTCGGCATGGCCATAACCCGTAATGGCTAATTTTATCTCGTTTGGTTTATATTCGAAAATCTCAAGATTTGCCAATCTGGCTGAAAGCATCGCCACTCCGCGCGCATGACTGACAGAAATAGCGGTTTTCACGTTTTTTACAAAAAAAAGCTCCTCGATCGCTAGCTGTTCCGGCTGATATTTTTTGATAACAATCTGCAATTTATCAAAAATAACCTTGAGCCGCTCCGCCAAAGAGGTTTTTGCCGGCGTTTCAATGAGCCCGCACGCAACCAAAGAAGTTTGTTGTTTTTTGCGGGTAGTTTGTTGCAACTGGCTACCTGCTACCAACTCCCGACTTACAACCGCCCACCCCAACCTGCCCGTCCCCGGGTCTATTCCTAGTATTTTCATTTCCTCCATGATAGCAAAATATTATTTAAAACTCTCAGAAAT
>Ga0265294_10006733_pt1 | contig 13744 bp, 10 predicted proteins | sample MunlanPumphouse3_FD_192504 | JGI IMG/M metagenome (GOLD analysis project Ga0265294, IMG submission 192504) | Groundwater microbial communities from a municipal landfill in Southern Ontario, Canada - Pumphouse #3 | ecosystem: Environmental > Aquatic > Deep subsurface > Groundwater | place... | reverse complement strand
CGCTAGAAAAAACAAGGGAACATCTAATGAAAGCCACTGGCAAAACATTTGTAATTCCTAAAAACATAGTTCATACAAGTGACCTTATATTTAAGTTTAGGGAAGAGATTGCACAAAAAATAAAATATAGACTTGTAAACAAAGAGACTGGAGAACCTTTAAAAATTGTAGATCATATAGGATGTCATTATGCAAAAATATTCCCAGAACGAGGTATCGGAGGGGCAGAATATCCTTATGTTTTAGCTGGACTCACAGACGAATTCGGAGGGGAACAAGTAGATTATCCTGAAAGACGCCACTGTTGTGGCTTTGGATTTAGGCAATATCTACTCAAATCTAATCGTGGCTACTCTGTTGCCAACTCCAAAATTAAATTCGACTCCATGAAACCATATAAGCCCGATCTTATAATTGCAAATTGCCCAGGATGTACATTTTTTCTTGATAGATGGCAATATGTAATTGCCGAGATGCAAGGCATCACATACGGAGCCAACGGTTTTGGGATACCTGTGCTTACATATGAAGAACTAACTGGCATGTTACTTGGATACGATCCTTGGGAAATGGGACTTCAAATCCATCAAGTTGCAGTTGAGCCTATTCTAGATAAAATAGGAGTTAAATACGATAAGTCCAAAAAATATCTTGGAGCTAAAGGAGAATATATTGGTGAACCTTTACTACCTTTGGTGCTTAAACAGTAATCCTTAAATAATACATAAGTGACAATAATGGTTGTTGTGTTCGTTATTGGCTATATATGTATAGCGCTGGAACACTTAATAAAAATAGACAAAGCAGCAATTGCTTTGCTCATGGCTGGTATAATGTGGAGTATCTATATACTTCTTGTACCAGAAAGCGGTGCAGGAGCACATCAAGAGGCTTTTCAAGAATACCTTACACTCAACCCATCTATTTTAAGCATCTCATATCTTGAGCAATGTAGAAGATTTATAACTGAATTTCAATTGATTGAATATATGGGAGATGTCTCATCTACCCTATTCTTTCTTATTGGAGCTATGACCATTGTTGAGCTAATAGATACACACCACGGATTTGATATAATAACCGACAAGATTACAACTAATAATAAAAAACGGCTACTCTGGTTAATATCATTTATTGCGTTTTTTATGTCGGCCATTTTAGATAACCTTACAACCTCTATTGTAATGGTGACGCTAGTAAAAAAACTGGTACCGAATTACAAAGAACGGTGGATTTTTGCAGGGATGATAATAATTGCAGCCAATAGTGGTGGAGCTTGGAGTCCAATTGGCGACGTTACAACTATAATGTTGTGGATAAAAGGCATGATCTCTTCATGGCCTCTTATAAAAGCAACATTTCTTCCAAGTTTAGTTTCGGCAATAGTCCCACTTATAATAGCTACACGGTTATTAAGTAATGAAAGCACTACTAATATAATAAAAACTAACAAGCTTGAAAAAGAGTTTTCCATTAGCAGAAAAGAGAGAGTAATAATTCTTGTTTTGGGAGTTGGAGCGCTTCTTTCTGTTCCTGTTTTTAAATATGTTACCACACTCCCTCCTTTTGCCGGTGTTTTAACAGCATTAAGTCTTTTATGGATCTATACCGAAATTCTATATAGCAAACTCAAGATTAAAGAATCGGCAAAAAACAGAGTAAGTAAAGTTCTTAAAAAAGTAGATACTGCCACAATTTTGTTTTTTCTAGGTATCCTACTTTCAGTTATGTCGTTACAAGCAAATGGATCTTTGATATATGCTGGTAATTTTCTAAATGGTATTACTGAAAATTCGAATTTAGTTGCAGCAACTATGGGGGCTCTTTCATCAATTATAGATAACGTTCCTTTAGTAGCTGTCTCTATGGGGATTTATCCTATTAGCCATATCGCAACAAGTGCTTTCGTAATGGATGGAACATTTTGGCATTTACTTGCCTATACAGCTGGAACAGGTGGATCTATGTTAATAATAGGGTCGGCAGCTGGAGTTGTAGTTATGGGGTTAGAAAAAATAAGCTTTTCTTGGTACTTTAAAAATATTTCTTTGCTGGCATTACTGGGATTCATTGCAGGATGTGCTACGTTTTTACTAATTAACTAGTTGGCTTCTATTATACATATAATTCTTTTTACTATAGTTGTTATTTTAATGGCTGTTGTATATCCAACAACGGGATATATCCAGAACAAGCGTTTCAAAAACAATTCATCTAAAGGGAGTTACAACAAAATTGAGTGGTACAGAGCCTCTATATTATGGAGTTGGGTGCCAACTCTTGTTATTGTTCCAACGGTATTATTAAGTGGGCACTCTTTAAAAAAGCTTGGGTTTATTTTACCCTCGGCACATATAAATAACGTTTCCCCTGCCCTTTTCTACATAGCATTAAGTTTAAGTACAATCTATTTTGCATACAATATCTACTGTATGGTCTCTTTCCGTATAAGCGAGAGTGTAAGAGCCTATCATGCTCAAAAAATACCTCAATTTATAAAATCCATACTTCCGGTTACCGCAAAAGAGAAACAGATGTGGGCAGTTCTTGCAATCACAGCAGGGATTACAGAAGAACTTTTGTACAGAGGTTATCTTTTCTTTGCAATTGCTTTGCTTTTTAGTGAAATTCATCCTGCAATAGCTATTGTATTTTCTTCACTTCTTTTTGCTATTGGACATATTTATCAAGGGAAAGAAGTTCTAAAACCTGCTTTGGCTGGTGTTTTTCTATGCCTAGTCTATTATTTTACCGGATCTATATATATTGTAATTATTCTTCATATTTTTCAAGACTTAGTAGCAAAGGATTTGCTTAAAAAAGATTAATCCTTCTGTTTTTTCTTAACTTTGTCTTATACCAAACGGCTCGTATAATAGATTAAAAGATGATCAATTTTTTCAATATATCGTACTGTTCAGATAAGTATCAGTACACAATGGGCAAAACATTCTTTGACCAAAAACTGCAAAATAAAAAAGCAGTATTTAACCTTTTTTATAGAAGTGCACCCGACAATAATAACTGGGCTGTTGTTAGCGGAATTCAAGAGGCTCTTAAAATGATAGAGGGTCTTGGAACTGCCAACGAGCCTTTTTTTGAAGAGTTCCTGCCAGGGGAACAATATAGAGAATATAGAGAATATCTCTCTACCATGAAGTTCACCGGCAATGTATATGCAATGGATGAGGGAGAGATTGCATTTCCATCACAGCCAATAATAACAGTAGAGGGTCCATTGATAGAGGCTCAGGTGTTGGAAACTCCCCTATTATGCATAATGAACCATCAAATGGCAATTGCCACTAAAGCTTCTAGAGTATCCCGCTCTACTACAAAACCTGTAAGTGAATTTGGCTCAAGAAGAGCTCATGGCCCTTGGGCAGCTGTTTACGGATCTAAAGCAGCCTTTATAGGAGGTTGCCAGAGTTCTTCCAATATTATTACAGCCCATCTTTTTGGAGTTCCTGCAGCAGGAACAATGGCTCATAGCTTTATAAATACTTTTGGGTGTAGCGTAGCCGGGGAGTTACAAGCATTCAATACATATATCAAAAGCCATTACGGAGAACCTCTAATTTTACTTGTAGATACTTACGACACTCTTAGGTGCGGAATTAGAAACACAATAGCAGCATACAAAGCAAATAACATAGACGATAATTACCAAAATAGCTACGGTATAAGATTAGACAGCGGAGACTTAGCATATCTCTCTAATGAATGCCGCAAAGAATTAGATAACGCTGGCTTATATAAATGTAAAATATTCGCTACAAATGCTTTGGATGAGTATATAATATCGGAATTAGAAAAACAAAATGCTAAAATAGATGCCTATGGTGTTGGTGATGCAATTGCCACCAGCAAACATAACCCCTGTTTCGGAAATGTATACAAATTAGTAGAAATAGATGGCACCCCTGTACTAAAAAGATCGGAAAGCAAAAGCAAAGCTGTAAATCCCGGTTTCCAAATAACTTATAGAATTATTAAAAATGGGATGTTTAAAGCCGATGTTACTTGTCTAAGAGGTGATAAACTCAGCTGCGATATAGAAAAAAACAGAACAATAACCATAAGAGATCAATTCGACGATACTAAAACAACTATTTTCCAAGAAGGCACCTACGAATTTAAGACTCTTCAAAAGCAGGTTATGAAAGAGGGAATCACAATAGCTCAAAATAGACCTATTAAAGAAATTAGAGATTATTATTTAAGCAATTTAGAATCTCTGAACCCAACCCAAAGAAGAATAATAAACCCCCACTTTTATAAAGCCAATATATCTGACAATTTATACGATCTTAAAAACAATTTGATAAACTCTCTTATTGAGGAGATTAAAAATTATTATGAAAAAAAATAAGACCGCTCATATTGTAGTGGACATGCTTTACGATTTTATAGATGGTTCAATGGCGTGCCAAAATTCGCATAATGCTATAAATAAAAGCATTGCATTTATAAATAGCAACCCAGAACAGACTGTCTTTTATATAACCGATTCACATCCTGCCTCTCACTGTTCATTTAAAGAAAATGGTGGAATCTGGCCAACCCATTGTGTTACAGGTACCAATGGACAAAAGATATCTCAAAAATATTACACATCAATAAAAGAGATTACCCAACGGCCTAGACAAGACAATATTCTAAAAAAAGGAGAAGACCCTGCTGTAGAACAATATTCTGGATTTGAAGCTATTTCTTCTACAGGACAAACACTTGAATCTATACTTAAAGAAAATAATACCTCAGAAGTATATGTGAGCGGTATTGCTACCGAATATTGTATTAAAGCTACAGTTACAGATTTAAAAAATGCAGGGTTTAAAGTAAACCTCATTAAAGAAGCTCTGGCATATGTAGAGTATGACGGACATATAAAAACTCTGGGAGACCTAAAAAAAGATGGTATTATCATGGTATAACACTATTCCTATAATATATATAAAAAGAGTGATAGAAATATAGAAAATAGTCTCTGATAATGTGCACTTTAGTAGTTACAATATCAGTTTGGAATATTTTTTGTATGTTTGTAGCTTGTTATGAGCGGAAAAATGCCCAAAATGACGAAAAAACAGATAATAAGCATTACGACTTTACTAGCCGTAGTGCTTTTATACATTCCTGCCATAACCTCTGCTCAAGACACTCTCAAACTTGCACAAGACACTACAAAACTCACAAAAGAGACACTCAACACAACTCAAGATTCCTTAACAATAGATGAAAAGGACTCTCTATCAATCACTGGAAAGGACTCTTTATTACTTACAAAAAAAGAGCTTAAAGAGCTTAATAAACAAGAAAAATACCTTCTAAAAAAAGCCGAAAAAGCAAAAAAAGATAGCGTAAAATATACTCGAGACAGTACAAGATGGTCTCAACCCAGAATTTTGGTAACTTATATAGTGCCCGACTCTCTTAAATACAGAAGACTCATAACATGGAAGCACGATGCTCTATTTAATAATATAGAGATGCTAAATCCAGACACTACCTTTCAAGAAAACTTTCAAGTATATCCATTTATGAAAGAAGATGTAGGGGCAACATATCTGGGAATATCGGGTTCAGCTACCCAAACACATAATTTTTTCAAAAGAGAAAAGCTAGAAATATTCGAACCATTCGAACCCTATTTAAACTATAGCTTTACACCACAAAACGTTCCATTCTATAACGTAAAAACGCCATATACAGAAATGGCCTATTGGGGGACTCTGTTTGCAAACAGAGACAAAGAAGAGAGCAATATTAAGTTTATGCATACTCAGAACCTCTCTCCCTCCTTTAACCTCAATTTTACATATAGAAGATATGGGGGGGAAGGTCTATTACCTAAAGAAGATACCGATAACAGAACACTAACCATAACTACCAACTATCTTGGAGAAAAGTATGTAATGCATGCTGGATATATCTCACAAAGTGTTAAACGCACAGAAAATGGAGGTATAATTGACGATACAATGGTTTTGGATACAACCTTAGAAGACACCAAAGATATTACATACCCATTACAAACAGCCAACAACCATCTTAAAAGAAAAACATTTTTTCTAACCCACAGCTATGGAATTCCAATTCATTGGTCTAAAGATGATACTCTCGCTGCAGGTGAGGGCACAATCACTTACTTTGGCCATACATTCGACTACTCTACATACAGTAAAATATATACAGACGAAATAGAGCTTACAGACTCTATTGCAAGAAGCTTTTACAACAATATATTTTTGCTTTCTCCTACATCTAGCTACGACTCCATAAGAGCAAGCAGTCTTGAAAATAAATTCTTTATTAGAATTCAACCATGGGCAAAAGATGCTGTTATCTCTAAACTAGATGGGGGTATTGGACATCAGTTCATGAGTATATATAACTTTAACCCTAGCTACTACACTCAAGGGAAAAGAAACAGTACATATAATAACATTTTTCTCTTTTTTGGTGCACAAGGTAATTTTAAAAAATATTTCCGATGGAATGCAAACGCACGTTATAATCTATCGGGCTACTACGCAAATAATTTCAGTTTAGACGGTGAAGCAGGCTTTTCCTTTTACCCTCATAAAGAGGGCATTCACTTTACTGCTAAAATAAACTTGGAGAACAAACGTCCAAACTGGTTTAATAATTCATACTTCTCCAATCATTATCAATGGGAAAACAATTTTGACAATATAACCAAAACCACACTTGAAGGGCACCTAGAAATACCGCGTTACAAACTAAGCGCATTTGCTGGTTATTCAATAATAAATAATCCAGTCTATTACGGTATTCAAGGGAATATTGCCCAACACAAAGATATAGTAACAGTATTTGCTGCCTATGTTCAGAAAAACTTCAAATTTGGTTTTCTACACCTGAATAACAGGGTACTCTTTCAAATGAGCTCAAATAGTGAGATCATTCCGCTTCCGGAAATAAGTGCAAACCTAAAATACTATATGCAGTTCCAACTAGTTAAAAACGTTCTAACTGCACAAATTGGGGCAGATGTTAAATTTAACACCCAATATTACGCACAAGCATACAACCCCGCTTTGGGAATTTTCCATAATCAAAACGATCGCGAAATTGGCAATTATCCTTACTTAGATGCATTTGTTAATCTCCAATGGAAAAGAGCCAGTATTTTTGTTAAATACTTAAATGCTACTCAAGGCTGGCCGGACAGCGATTATTTTTCTGCACATCATTATATCAGGCCTGAGTCTGCCATCAAGATTGGCATTCACTGGCCATTTTACGTAAAATAGTTATGAGCCATATGAGGCCAATTATTAAATTTATTTTTGCAATAATCTTTGTTTTGCTTCATCCAATTCTCTCATCTTCAGATGCGGGACAGAATGGAGACAGATGCGACTACTTCTTGGAAGGAAAGAATCTCAAAGCAATGGTAAATATAGACGGAGGAATGTACCTAAATCAAGGACATCCTGTAGGATTTCACTTTGAACTTCTTAACCGTTTTGCTTCACATCAAAGATGTAATATAAGAATAGCTCCCGCACAAGAAAAGGATCCTTGGACACTTCTTATAAACGGTAACATAGACGTATTAGTTGTAGATTCTGCAAGGGACACAATTCCATATGAATATGCCGATAAAGTAATATCTAGCCTAGAACTAAATGAATTCGATCAAGTATGGGTAGTCACAAAAGAAAATTATCCAATGCTCCAAAACATGAACTATTGGTTTGGATACTATAGCCATACAAAAGAATATAGAAAACTAGAATCTAAATATTACCGTAAATATAGCCGATTGACGTTCCCCAATGGGCAGGTTAAAGTATTATCTCCTTATGACCAAATCATAAAAGAATATTCTAAAGCTATTGGTTGGGATTGGCGTTTACTTGCTTCGCTTATTTATCAAGAATCTAAATTCTCTGTAAGTGCAAAATCTCACAGAAACGCATATGGGTTAATGCAGGTACTACCTTCTACTGCCATACGTTATGACATTGACGATCTATATGACCCAGAACAAAATATTAAAGCCGGAACTCTATTTATTAAAAGACTTTTAAATCTTTATAACACATCTGAAATAGATTCTGTTAATAAAATTAAATTTGTACTTGCTGCATATAATGCAGGAGAAGGTCGTATAGAAGATATAAGAAGAGCTGCCCAATACAAATCTGTAAATACAAATGAATGGGATAGCATCAAAACCGTAATCCCATATATGAATCATAAAGGTGAACTTCCAAAAGATCTACTTAAACATGGTAACTTTAAAGGTACCGAAACACTCAATTATGTAGATCAAGTCGTAGATAGATACGAGAACTACAAAATGCTTGTAAAGAAGTAATCTTATTTTATCCTAAGTGTTTTTTCTGGAGTTATCTTAGATATAAATAGAGAAGGAATCATTAATAGCAACACTATTATTGAGATAGCTCCAATGTTGAGTAATGCTATCTTGTACCAATTAATGAATACCGGAACATGATCTACAAAATAGCTAACAGGGTCTAGTGGAATAACCTGGTAATATTTCTGTATAAATATCAATATTAAAGCAATAATATTCCCAATAACCATACCTCCTAAAACAAGATACAACGCCCTTATAAGAAAGATTTTATGAATAGACGAATCTCTCATTCCAAGAGATTTGAGAACTCCTATCATAGATATTTTTTCAAAAAGCAAGATAAGTAATCCCGAAATCATATTAAACCCAGCTACAGCAAGCATTAAAAACATTATTATTAACACATTAAAATCTAATAATCGCAACCAGTCAAAAAGATGCGGAAATAGCTCATTTACCGTTGTAACAAAATAGGACTCATCCATAGGAGCTTCTTCAATAATATTTTCAATAATAGCACCTGTTTCGGCAATATTATATCCGTTTTTGAGTTTAATCTCCAACCCTGATACCTCATTAGATTTCCACCCGTTTACATTTTGTAAAACAGATGCAGCACTAATAAGCAAAGATTTATCAATATCTTCCAATTGAGCATCGTAAATACCGCTTAAAATAAATTTACGAATACGTACACTGTTATCTACAAAATAGACCAAAACAGGGTCTCCTACTTTGTAGCTCAACATAGATGCAAGCCTACGAGACATCAAAATTTCAGGAACATCAAATAATGCCCCTATTTGTGGCAGTGCCCCCTCTTTAAGTACCGATTCAAAAAAGCTCCAATCAAAAAGCGAATCTACACCTTTAATTATAACACCTTGTATCTCATCGTTTTGCTTTATAATTGCACTACGATAAACATAAGGTTGTATAGCAACAACGCCTTCTAAATTAGTTAAGGAATCAAGAAACGAAGGATTAGATAAAACTGGATATTGGCTAGTAGTAATTTCTACTCCTGGGCTATGAAGCATAATCTCTCCAGAAAATCCCGAAGTCTTATTTTTTATCTCTTTTTTAAAACCATCGGAAATAGTAATAGAGAGTATCATAACCATTATACTCACAGCTACAGAAATGCCAGCAATTACGGCACTTCCTCCGGTAAGACCCTTTTTCGAAGAGTTCTTTTTCCATAAAGTTTTAGCAATAAAGATATTTGTATTCAATAATTAAAAAATATTATTACATTTGTCCACTGTTAATCATTACTTAACCTAATTACTTAACTTCAACCTCTGTAATCATATGTGATTATGGAGGTTTTTCATAAAGGCTTGTGCTCTCCAATTAATAACACAACTCTATCTATCCTTTTCATAACTTGCTCATTAGAGTTTTTCTTATAAATAAAAGAAAGGAACTCGGCATATATAGAAAGTAGCGATCTCTCCTGTTCTATCTTTAAAAGTTCAGGATTATAATTTATCCCCATATCTTCAAAAAACTGTTTAAGAGTATTCTCCAAAAAGATAGTACCCTGTTTAAAGATATTGAGATAAAAAAGGATACCCCCATCATTATTTAAATATACAGGAACAAATCCACCCGGAAAACTTAAAGGATATACCGGTAACCCAACGGCATTTGCCAACAAAAAATATGAAAGAGTTACTGTTACAGGATTACCTGCTCTTGAAAGTAACACTCTGTCTATTAATGCCGACCCTATTTTTGTTAATTGGGAATCACTATGTTTAAACCCAAACCTTTTAAAAAACAGAAAATTAAAAATTTCTATGTTTTCTACAGGAGTTTTATCTCCCGATATCTCAAGAGTTATTTCATTAGTAAGACTCTCTAATACACTAAAATAGATAGTCTCTTCTGCAGAAGTATCGGCAACTTTAGTTATTAGAAAGAGAGCCTTATTTAACATAGGCTGTGGATCTTTCAATAATTCAGCAAGTTTATTTGTAGCAAAAAAAGCTTTAATGTCTTCTAAATATAGAATATACTTCTCCCTTTCAGAAACAGGTACATCTGGAATAAAAAATCGTTCAATCTGTTCTACTGCCTCCTCTCCTCTCTGTAATAATCTCTCCCTAACCGCATTCCTTACAACCAAATCAGGATCGTCAATTAAAGACGTTAGTGATATGAGTTCCGAATCTAGCTTCATATTCTTTCAAGTGATAGTTCTATTAATTTTTTAATAAATGGGTTATAATTAGGTTCACTGTCTTTCAAATATCTATTGGCAATAATGCAGCAAACAGTTGCAGCATCATGTCCAAGCAGTACAGCTAACCCTGCTATTGCCGAGCCTTCCATTTCAAAGTTAGTAATTCTATAATTTTCGAACCTAAAACTTTCAAATTTAGATATCATATTGGGCATAGCTAATGGAAGTCTTAAAACTCTACCTTGAGGCCCATAAAAACCCGATGCCGATATTGTTACGCCCGGAACAGTAAAATCTTTGAGTGCGTCAATAAGAAGAGTGCTGGCTTGCGCAAAATAGGGAGCAGGAAGTTGTGGAAGCCACTCTACGTGTTTTACAAAAGCCTCTTCCATAGCCTTAATAGTAATCTTTTCTCTCCCTTGATACCAATTGAGAAGTCCATCACAACCTATAGAAATATGAGATAAAACATAAGAACCTAAAGGAATATCGGCCTGTATAGAGCCCGAAGTACCAATTCTTAATATTTTAAGCCTTCTATGTTCAGCTTTTGGCATTCTTGTATCAAAATCAATATTTGCAAGAGCATCCAATTCATTTAACACGATATCAATATTGTCTGTTCCTATACCTGTAGATAAAACAGTTATTCTCTTTCCTTTATATCTACCTGTAACTGTAACAAATTCTCTTGAAGCACGAGAAAACTCTTTACTTTCAAAAAAAGATGAAACTAACTCTACTCTATATGGATCTCCCACCAATATAACAGTGTCTGCCAGCTCACTAGGTTTAATGTGAAGGTGAAAAATAGACCCGTCACTATTTAGGATTAATTCCGATGGTGCTATAGCATTCATATTATCTCTCTTTAATTACAAAAATAGCCATTTGTTTTATACTTTTGTATAAAAATTAAACCATATGATACAACGAATTCAGACATTATTTCTTTTAGCCGCAACAGGCCTGCTTTTCTCAATGTTTTTTGCCAATATGGCCTATTTCAATACAGAAACAATAAAGTATACAAATATACCCACTCTGCTTATAATGCTCATTGTTACATTTACCCTCTCTTTTATAACCATATTTCTATATAGACACCGCATTTTGCAAATACGTATTAGCGTTCTAAACTCACTCATAATGTTGGGTTTCCAAGGCTGGATACTCTGGATGTTCTTTTCAAAGGAGACAGCTTCCGCTTTTTCAATAACTGCTGTATTTCCAATTGTTGCCGCAATACTCACATTCTTAGCAATAAGATACATAGCTCGCGACGAAGCTATGGTTAGATCTACTTCTAGACTTCGTTAATTATGGTTTAGAGCTCCTCTTTAGTACAATATTTTTTAATTACACTATAGGCCTCTTCTATTCCCAATTCACCAGCTTTGCTCATATCTTGGCAACCTTTTTCGTTGTCTTGAAGGTATATTTGTACCAATCCTCTATTATAGTAGGCCTCTGCAATATTTGAAAATAGACTTAAGGCCTTATTATATTGCACAATAGCTTCGGGTAAGTCACCCGAAAGACAATATAAATTTCCTAAATTATAATAAACATAAGGAATATTAGGAGAAAGACTAGCTGCTTTTTTCATGTCGTGAATAGCAGCAGTATAATCATAATCTCTTGTATTATTATCTTTTACCTTGGCTCTAGTCGCACCTGAATTATCTAAAGTAAGAACTTGGACATTGCTCTCAATAGAAGAAATAAAGTCTATCATCTCTGATTGCAAAACACCTCGGTTAAGATAGTAGAATGTCTCATCGGGCTTTAGTTCTATTGCCTGGTTGTAACACTCCAAAGCAGTATTAAATTGTTTGTTACCCGCCTCCAACAGAGCCTTTGCAAAAAGAGTAGCTGCATCTTTACCCGTATGAAGTGAACTATCGGCAAAATTTAAATATTTGGTTTGCAATTCCTGCGAAATGTTTTTTTGAGAAGAAGAAAGAGCAATAGGAATAGGAAGACTCTCCATAAAAGTTTCTATTCCGCTATCACGAAACCTTTTATCTAATGCCACAAATTCTCTAAACTGCTCAACAGGAATAAATTTATACAAAGGTTTAAGTCTTATATCTACATCTCTGTACTGCAGCAACTCATTATTAAAATCTTGTTTTGCAAAGTCGGCATCCAGAGCCAATAACTTATCGTACTTTTTAGTAGTATCGGCCAATGAAGAGATAGACGAAGTATCGGCACCTCTTTTTGCTCTATATTCACTTACCTTCTTTTGAGCAGTATCGTAATCGCTCTTTGCCGAGTTAAACCTACCAAGCTGATTTTTAACATAAGATCTGTTCATATATGCATTTGCAAAATCGGGATAGAGATTAATAGCTTGAGAATAATCGTCCATAGCATCTCTAAAACGGCCCAACTGGATAAATACCGAAGCCCTGTTATAATATGCAAGTACGTTATTGGGATTAATCGAAAGAACTCTATCATAATCGTCTATGGCATTATTGTAATCTCCTATCTGAGTTCTAATAAGAGCTCTGTTGTAAAGTGTCAAAGCATTTCCAGGATCTAACCTCAACACTGTTTCCAAATCTTTCAAAGCATCCATTATCTCTTTGTTATCATAACGTACAAGCGCACGATTAAAAAGAGCAAAAGTATTGGTAGAATCAAGTTCTATAGCATTATTAAGATCTTTAATAGCAAGATCGAATTTATCCTGCATAATGTAGATTCTAGACCTTCTTATATAACCCTCGGGGTCGAATCTATTGAGTGATATTGCCGTTTCATAATCACCAAGGGCTTTTAAAGTATCTCCTAGAAATAGATAACTGGCACCTCTATTTAAGTAGGCATCGGCAACTTTTGGTTCTCGCCTAAGAAACCTATTAAAATCTTCAACTGCTTTTTCGAACTGTTGAGAAAGAAAATAGGTAACTCCTCTACTGAAATAGAGCCCAGTATATCCCGGCCGTAAATCTACTGCCTCCTCTAAATCTTTAAGAGCTAAATCATATTTTCCAATACGGCTATGAGTTATTGCTCTGTAATGATATGCGGGAGTATATAAAGGGTTTATAGAAATAGTTTTATCAAAGTCCATTTGAGCTCCGTAAAAGTCTCCCAAATTGTATTTTGCAATTCCCCTGAAAAAATATGCTTCATGAAGGGTAGTGTCCAATCTAGAAAGCAAATTAAAATGTTCAATT
>Ga0265294_10006732_pt1 | contig 13745 bp, 12 predicted proteins | sample MunlanPumphouse3_FD_192504 | JGI IMG/M metagenome (GOLD analysis project Ga0265294, IMG submission 192504) | Groundwater microbial communities from a municipal landfill in Southern Ontario, Canada - Pumphouse #3 | ecosystem: Environmental > Aquatic > Deep subsurface > Groundwater | place... | reverse complement strand
AATAGAAGTAGAATATTTGAGCAATGCCTAATTTAGAAATATTATATTGTTTAATCAAACTTTGTTTAGTGTCTAAAAAGGATTTTTCTTTATTACGATATCTATTAATTTGATAAGCTAATGAGCCTTGAAGAATGATGCGCTTTTCACTTTGAACCTGGTGGAGGAATGGTTGCAATAGATCAATGATATAAAGTGGTCCTAAAAAATTAGTGCCGATTGTTAATGGAATGTCGTTTTCAAAGAGTAAAGATTGTTGTGGACGAAATACTCCAGCGTTGAGAATAAGAGCGGAGAAATCACTGTGTTGATTAGTCAATAAATCAACGAAATTCTGGATCGAAAGAAGCGACGATTGATCATAAAAAATAATCTCGATTTTTTGCAAAGGATGACGCTTTTGTAAAGCGAGACGAGCTTCCATACCACGATTTTTATCTCGGCAAGCCATGACGAGATGAGCTTGTTTTGAAAGTAAAACATCACAGATTGAAAAACCAATGCCGCTATTTGCTCCTGTGACAATAATCTTCTGACCTTTGATATTTGTCAGTTCGTTGTCAATATATTGATTAAGACGTTTCATTAATCTTCATCTCGATTTTCTTTTGCTTCGTACGCGTTATCGACAACCATAATCTTCTTAGCGGTATATTGATCGGCTTCCAAAACAATAAAGACATAATGAAAGAAATCAAAAGTGTCACCAACTTTAGCAAAACGATCAAGAACGTCCTGACATAATCCTGAAACTGTCGAATAATCAGTTTCGTATTCCTCATTGAAATCAATTAATTCAAAGAAATCATCAATGTTCATGGCGCCATCAACGATGTATTTACCATGTCCTTCATCGACAAATTCTTCTTCAATAGCATCGGTTTCATCAAAGATGTCGCCCACAATTTCTTCTAATATATCTTCCATGGTCACGATACCTTCGGTTCCACCATATTCATCTTTGATAATGGCGATGTGAATCTTGGAAGCTTTAAATTCTCCCAATAAATCCATTACTTGATGATTGCGAGGAATAAACAAAGGATCATAACATAAACTTCTAATATCAATCGAATGCCCTTTTAAATAGGCTTTTAAGAGAGCTTTAATGGGAAGAATGCCAACAATATTATCAATGGTGTCTTCATAGATAGGAATACGAGAATGTTTGAAGATTTCCCCTTCCTTTAGAATTTCATTGATATCGTCTTCGACATCGATAGCAAAAACATCCACGCGAGGAGTCATGATTTCATAAGCTTCAATATCGTTGAGGTCAATCGCTGATCTCACTAATTCAGCTTCATCTTTTTCTAATCCACCATTCTCTTCAATCGTGTCGACCATTTCTGTTAAAACATCTTCGTCAATGCGATCTTCTTCCTTTGACTTTTTACGAAATAGTTTGCCGATAGCCACAAAAAGTTTTGAAATAGGCCAAACGATAATGAAAGTTAAATACATGAAAAAGGAAAGCGGATAAGCGTAAACAAGAGCGAGCGAAAAGTTAAACCTCTTGCCGATAGCTTTCGGAAAAAACTCGCAGAAAATGACGAGAATAGTCGTAAATATAATCGCCGCGATTAACGCTCCAAGATCACTATTGTTTGGTCCGCCAATGCTGACACCGATTAAAGTCACGATGGAAGATGCTAAAATATTAACGACATTATTGCCAAATAAGATGGATGAGATGGAAAATTCATAATTCTGAGCAATCTTGAGAGCTAGTTTGGCACGTTTGACTTTTTTGCCACTCTTAATCGCTCTCTCAAGACGATCTTGATCGACCATTCCATAAATAATATCAGCGCTTGAAAAGAAGGCGCTAAATAAGCAACAAATGCCAACGATTAGATAATAATACCAATGCATATTATTTCTTCTCCTTAGGCACTGATGGCTCGCTAATGTCGCTGACTAATTCTTCTAAGACGTCTTCCATCGTCACCATTCCGATAATATTTTGCTTATTGTCTTTAACAATGGCGATATGACTATGGTGTTTTTTAAAACCATTAAAAAGATCATCAATCATAATGCTACTTGTCACGAAATAGGGTTTTGTTAAAAGATGACGAATCGAAACTTGAGAGTCACTCGTCATTTCTTTGAAATATGTCTTCACTAGTAGAATGCCAATAATATTATCAAAAGATCCCTCGTAAATAGGAATGCGAGAATAATTGGTGTTCAATAGAATTTCTTTCAATTTCTCATGAGTTAAATTGGTGATGTCGAGAGCAAAGATTTTGTCGCGAGGAGTGAGAACTTCTTTGACATTGGTATCAATAAATTCTAATGCTGATTGAATGATTTCAGTTTGCTCTTCATCAAGAACACCTTCATCAGTAACTTTTTCCACCGCTGTTTCAAAATCTTCTTCGGTGAACTGCTCATCATCTTTAACTTTAAAAAGACGAGTCATGCTCTTCGTCAATAACTCAAAGATAATAGCGATGGGATAGAGAATAATCATCAAAAAATAAATGGGGTAAACCATTAGATAAGAAAATGTATCAGGAATGGCCCGAGCGATAGTTTTAGGAAGCGTATCGCCTAAAATATAGAAGATAAAAGTCATGCAAATCGAAGAAATCAAAGAAACGACAGTCGGCTCAAAGTTTGGAAAAATTAACTGCACAAAAAGAACTGTCGAAACAGTCGAAGCAGCAATAGCAACAATATTATTACCGATAAGAATGACCGTTAGAGCACGATCAAACCGGTTACATACTTTTAAAAGTAGCTTAGCAGTTTTGCTTCCATCATCCGCCTTGACTTGAATTTTGAAGCGATTACAGCACGATAACGCTGTTTCACTAGCAGAAAAAAAGAAGCTACCTAAAACGCAAAGACCAATAATAAGCCACGACAGAGGCACATCCATTAGATGACCACATCCCTTCCGAACGATTTGCTCAGTAATAAATGTTATCATATTATGAATTAGCGCGCAAAGAGTATATGCGCATCATACGTGCAATTATATTGATAAATAATAAAAAAGCCGTTGATTAACGGCTAATTTAATAAAGAGTAATTTTAATCTTCGTCTTCGTCTTGGTCTTTTTTGGCTTTGTCTTTGGCTTCGGCTTTTAATTCTTTAACCCAATTAACAGCGCCAACTTCGCCTTGCTCTAGACTATCAGTGTCCATGACAGTTTGAATCAATTCTTTGCATCGTTTCATCGACAAGGCTGATTTAACTTTAAAGATAAGCGGTATTTCGGCATAGATAGCTTTGTCACTGGCATCTTGGACAGGAATCGTTGAATCTTTGTAATCATCAGGATTAAGAGCAAAATACAGTTTTAAACTCTTCCCCGCGATCGTTAATTTAACATATGTCTTGCGATGTAAGCGGAAAGTATCACCAGAAGAAGAAACACGAGATTTCACACCATAAGAGAGAATTTCATTTTTAATGATATTGTAATTTTCTTGCATCTCTTTGTCTGCTTTAATCATTCTTTCTTCAAAAGGAATACGAATAATAGGGGCTTTAGGTTCAACTGGTTCTTCAACTACCGGAGCAGGAACTGCCTCGACTGGAACAGTAACTTTTTTCACGGGAGCAGGTTCAGTTTTAACTGGCTCAACAGTTTTGATAACAACTGGCTCAGTTTTGATAATTGGAGCGGGAGCAGGCTCGACTTTAGCAGGTTGTTCTGCTGGAGCAGGAACAGCTTGAACCGCTGGAGCGGGAGCTTGTTGGACAGGGGTCATGCCACTGCCGAAATATTGAACGATTAAAGGCCCACCAAAGGTGGCACCCACAATGCTGTGATTATCACTGGTGGGGCGAGATTCTGGTTTTTGTTGAGCAGCATTATTACGCGCGATTTCATCGCGAACAATGTCACGGATCATCGCGGCGAATTCTTTTGGATCAATGGCTTCAGGCTTTTCCGGAGCAGGGGCTGGAGCTGGTTCAGGTTCGGGCTCTGGTTCAGGTTCAGGTTCAGGAATAAAAACGGGAACTGGTTCCGCTGTAATATCTTCATATTCAACGGGATCTGCAGGAGCTTCAGCGGCTTCAACTTCTTCATCAGCCACAGCTTCTTCAAGTGAAACATCATGTGCTAATAATCCCTCTTTAACCGGAAGATTCTTCAATGAATAAGAAATGGCCATAATCACTAAAACAATAGTAAGAATGACAAATAAAGAAGATAGCCCCACTAAGGCGTATGTACCAATGCGGAAGACGAGATCGCTTCCAGCAAAAACAAGGATGAAATTGGTCGGGACAATGATGGCGGCGATACAAGCGCCAAGAAGAATAACAAATATTGAAGCGAGAATGCCAACTAATTTTAAAACTGGACGTTTTTTAATTAGGACAATGCTCAAAATTAAAAGGATAAGTCCAATCGCCAATGAAGCATACAAAACAATGCTACTATAGGGGAATAAAACAGATCCATTAAATTTTCCAAAGGCAGCCGAATCAATCACATAACTAGTGAAAATTGCTGTCCATAATGTTGGATCTTTGATGGTGATTTGCGTAATGTACATCGCCACGGCGCCGAGAAAAAGTAAAGCGGCAAGAATGCTCAAAATTATAAATGAGACTTTAAAACCTTTTTTCATAAAGATTCCTCCAAGAGATAATATCATTTTAACGCGCGAGGCAAAAAAAACAACATTTTACACAAAAAAGTTGCAATTCCCGATTATTTTATGTTAAAAATGTTCATTTGAAATGACTTGAAGATAGTCTTTTAAGACCTGAATATGGATTTCTTGACAAGTCATTTTTTCCCCATCAATATCCCAATCATCAATCCTTTCTAATTTCACTAGTCCGTCACTTAAAGAATAATGATTTACGAGATGTCGGCGGAAAAAATATCGAAACAGACCATTGAACCAGCCTTTATCAGTATAGAGAAAATCGATATAACCATCATCTAAGCTTGAATGAGAATTGATTTTAAACCCACCCATATAAGCACTATTGAGAAAGAGGATAAATGAAGATTGAAAAGAAATCGCTTGTTGATTAGAGGATATTAAAACTTCCCCAGTAATTTGATGACGATGACATAAACTGGATAAGGCCTTCCAATAATAAGCCCATCGTCCGTGTCGTTTTTTCTTATTATGCTTGACGAGATAAGGAATTGAGGAAAAGGTTCCTACCGAAAGAGAAAAAACACCATAAACATCATTGGCTTTAAAAACATCAATTTTTCTAGTGTAACCTTTTTTTATAATTTGTAAGGCTTGAGAAATACTTTTTCGATAACCAAAGTTCTTGCTCGCATCATTGAGTGTGCCACAAGGAATAATACCGATTATCGGTCGAGAAGAATGGTCTTTTAAAGCATTGAGAATATGATGAAAAGTTCCATCACCACCAGCGAAAATAAGCACTTCATATTGACCACAACTCAATTCCACAAAATGTGATAATTCATCATCAGTTTGACATAATTGATAATCAACTTTTTCGTAAACTGATGAAAGTTGACGATAAATATAGGTGATTTGCCGAGTCGTGAGTCCTTTGCCACTGATGGGGTTATATAAAAATAACGCTCTCATATTTTCATTATATTCTAGAAAAAAGAAAAAGCCTTGATCAATTATCAAAGCTTACTAATCTTTTTGGTGATCCCACCGAGAATCGAACTCGGGATTAGACCTTGAGAGGGTCTCGTCTTAACCTCTTGACCATGGGACCAGTGAGAGTATTATAACACTCTCATAAAAAATTAAAATGAAGAAATAACCTGTTCAATTCGCTTGTCGCATCTCTCTTTGCTTAAGACTCTCATTACATAGTAGAGATTAGGACTATTTTTCTTTCCTGTTAAAGCGATGCGTAGCATCTCGGCGACATCCCCAATCGAACCGAGATAATTCTCAGGATTAGTTTTATAGAGTTTACCATTTGGAGCAAATCCTAATGTTGTCCCAATATCTTTCATTGAGGCAAACCACGATTGCTCGTCGACATCGAGAGACAATTGCTCTTTCAACGCAGTGAGAACACGAGATATTGTCTGTCGATCAAATCGTTCATTAAATGGAAGTGATGTTTTTAATAAATCTTGATAAAAATCATCATAAAAGAAACTAATTGATGATAATAAATCACCAAATTTTTCATAATCCTTCCGCGGATTTTCTTTCTCTCTTTCGATATTCATAATTTCCATGAAATAATCAGGAGAACGTTTAATAACTTCTAAAAGTTTAGGTTGATATTTATCCGCATAAGTGACAGCCATATCATAAATTTCTTCTTTGGTTTTTTTCGCTAAAATTTCGCGAGCAAAGAAATTTAATTTGCCAATGTCGAACAAAGCTCCATCTAACGACATTTTGTCAAAAGAGAAAACAAAATCTTCCATCTTTTCAAAATGATGAAGGAAAATCCACTCTTCAAAATTGGAATTAGCAATTGTCATCAAATACATAATGAGAGCTTCCGATGGATAGCCATCTTGCAAGAAATAGCTCACCGCCGCTTCACTATCTAAACGCTTCGATAATTTTCTTCGATTTCCATTTTCATCTAGTTTCATAATCACGGGTAAATGAGCATAAAGAGGGGCGTTCCACCCTAATGCTTCAAATAGTTCTAAATGAATAGGAAGAGAGGCGATCCACTCTTCGCCGCGAATGACAGTGGTCGTCTTCATAAAATGATCGTCGACAACGTGAGCGAAATGATAAGTTGGAAGCCCATCGCTCTTATAAATGACAATATCTTGATCATTTTGAGCGATTTCAAAATCGCCATGCACTAAATCGTGAACACGAATTTTACGAAGATGGTTTCCACTTGATTTAAAGCGGATGACAAAAGGTTCACCTGCTAAAAGACGCGTGGCTCTTTCTTCATTTGTTAAGAATCGGCATTTGGCAAATTGTCCATAATATCCTGGAACTAATTTAGCGGCTTCTTGGCGAGCGCGTATTTCATTTAAATCATCCGGAGTGCAAAAACAAGGATAGGCTTTTCCTAAGGCGAGAAGATGTTTTATCACCACGCGATAAATATCCGCTCTCTGCGATTGGACATAAGGCCCATAATTGCCTTTTTGACTATTGCCCATATATCCCTCATCGGGAATAATGTTAAATATTTTTAATTGCTCAAGAAGTTCTTCTCCTGAACCTTGTATTTCACGCTTGGTATCCGTATCTTCAAGACGAATAAAAAAGATTCCTTGTGTTTGAGTGGCGACCTTTCGACAAATTAAACTAGTAAAAAGAGAACCAGTATGCAAAAAACCGGTTGGACTCGGCGCAAAACGAGTGACTTCTGCCCCTTCAGGAAGTTGACGATTAGGAAACTCTTTTTCTAAATCTTCAACTGTCTCAGTGACATTGGGGAATATGAGATTGGCAAGTTCTTGGTTAGTAATCATTTTTTATCTCCTTTTCGATTTGAAATTATATTGCATCTTGTATTTCATTTGCTATAATAATTAAGCCAAATTTGGATGGCCGATGCATTATGCAGGTGTAGTTCAGTGGTAGAACACTACCTTGCCAAGGTAGTTATGCGGGTCCGATTCCCGTCACTTGCTCCATTCGTTAATTAAGACCTTTACGGGTCTTTTTCTTTATCCTTATCTTCTTCAAGAGGCTCATCTTTATCTTTTTGATTATCAATTTCCTTATTCAAAGCATCAATGGCATCTTGCAGATCTTTGGCTTCTTGTTCATTTAGTTCTCTTTGCATGCGAATGTTAGAAAGCATTTCACGAGCGAGTTCTTGAGAAGATTCTTTGACATCAGGCTCTAATAATGAGTAGAGCGATTGCATATTATTAAAATAAAAGGGAAGAAATAAGGAGGTTAAAATAAAACCGCAGATGACTCCAACTATTGAAGCATAATTTACATTATTAAATAAGAAAAGCATGACTAAAGATCCAGCGACCATGCCAATCACTAATAAAACGAACAAAGGCCAATTTAAAGCTAAATAACTGCCATAAAAATTATTTCTTTGCTTTTTAATAGCTCTTTTCACACTCATGCGAACAAAAACTTGCGTGCTTTGAGGAAGAGACAAACGAGCGTAAATACTGAATGATTCAATTGAGACGAGGAAACAAAAAACGATTACCGCGACAAAATCAGAGGGAATGATAAGCGCATAGGTAAAGTTCTGTAACATATTACCATTAGCGGATAAATATCCTTCAATCGCCGTGTTATAAGCTGATGTTGACATCGTGGTTTGATTGGTAAATGTAGTAATTAATCCAGTAAAGTTTTCGGTAAAAACATTGCCATAATATCCGGAATAAGAAAAATAAAGGATGCCAAAGAGCAGAATCGTAAAAATAAATTGCACGATAATCATTTTAAAGAAAGATAAAATGACACGAAATGAAGAACGGAAAGGTCTTGTGAAATAGATGCCAAAAAGTCGAAAAGTGTTTTTGACACTTACTTCATCTTTGATACTCAGACTATAATTAAGCATCATAAAATCAAATAAAAAAGGCAAGACGAGCAGAGGAATAAAAAGGTAAAATAAGCCCGGATAGATAAAGTCAATCGCGACGACAGCGGCAATAAAAAGAGCCAAAGAAATGCCTAAAACCCACGAATTTAATGGGTGGGCACGATAGATATCTTTAGAGCGAAGAAAAGCTTCTTTTATTTTCATTTGGTGTGCTTTCTACGATTAAGGCGATAAATAGCTTTAACTGCGCTATCAAGCTGGACAGGATTAATGCGCCCCACTGTGCGAGATTCGACATTTTTGATAAGCATTTTAAAGTATTTTCTTTGGACGATATAAAATTGTTTAGATTCCGATTTAACAAAGCATTTGCAACTATTATTAACAAAGACGACACCAATCATCAACGCGCTATCAATTCCGGTAATCATCGAAAGACGAGAAACAATTTTCTCACTCGTAATAAAAGGATTATCAGTATATTGTTTATTGCCTTTTTTGTTGACAAAGATTAATGATTTATCATCAGCGTTGCCTAATAGATCACCATCATAAAAATAATCATTAATAATGAAAATATAACGATCCGCAAAAAGAATATGGTCAATACCCATCACCGTTGAATCATCAATTCGAAAAAGAAAATCATTGATGAGATAATAGTCTTGATTAAAGGCAACACGATAAATTTTCTTGTAGTAATACTCATGGAATTTCTTGCGAATATAATGATGCCTAATCGGGAAGAAAATAGCACAAAAAATCAGGACGAGTCCCACGACACCGACACAAATCATAAATGAGATTTGAAGAGGTGTTAAATCAATAAGTGTTAATAAATTCTCCATAATGCTTGCTATTATAGTGATTATATCAAAAATGTCCTTAAATATTAAGGTCATTTTGTTATTTCATCATCTATTTCCCCTTAGTTAATCAAAAATAACTTCTTTATCATGAGCGGCTTTTATCAGCCTCTTCAACTCTTCAACAGATAATTTCTTTGATGTTTCGGGTAGGTTATCAATTGGAAACCATCCTACATCATCAGTTTCATATTCATGCTCGTGCAAATTTCCTTCAATTGCTCCCTCAAATAAAATGACATATTCAGGAACAGTCGTATTGCTTTTAAAAGGCGTTCGATTGGTGATACCTACAAGACGAACAATCTTAACTTCAGCTCCCGCTTCTTGCTGGCATTCATTAGCCGCTGATTGACTCGGCGAGTCATAGAGTTCAGCCCAACCTCCAGGCAAAGAGTAATTCTGCGTCTTTACTTCGCGAACCATCAATATTTTTGTGCGATCTTGATTAAAGATAATGGTTCGGACGGAAATGTTTGGAGTTGGGTAAACATTCTTTTCAAAATAATTAGGTCGATCAAATTTAACATCCGTAAAATCTTCAAGAAACTTTTTGGAAAGGTCGTTGATCTCATTGTAATTAGTGATTGCATAAGGATCCTTGCTATAAGTAAGTCCAATTTTTGAAATCGCTTGAATTTTAATGATGTAATCGTAAATTTCTTTTGAGTTAATCATAAAAATTAATATAAAATATTTGAGATGTAATCCAATATTTTATCAGCGATATTGGCGCAATCTTCACACGTGGAGGCTTCCACCATGACACGAATTAATTGTTCTGTTCCACTGGGACGAACAAGGATTCTGCCATTGCCATTTAAGATATCTTCTTGCTCTTTAATAAAGACTTTTAAACCATCATGTTTCATAACTGCTTCTTTATTGGAAACACCGATATTTTTAAGTATTTGCGGATAAATGATGAGGTCTTCAGTCAACTCCTTCAGCGATTTCTTTTCCGCCGCTAAAATATTTAAAGTATGGATAGCGGTTAATTGTCCGTCTCCAGTATTTAAGTCATCATTAAATATGACATGACCAGATTGTTCTCCACCCAGAGAAAGTTTTTTCTCTTTTAGACAGGCTTGAACATATTTATCGCCAACACTGACTTCTTCATAGGTCAAGCGGTTTTGCATCAGAGCTTTTTTCAGTCCCAAGTTAGACATGACAGTCAAAACAATTTTATTCTCTTTAAGTAGATGATGTTTACGCATATATCGAGCATTGATAAACATCGTGGCATCACCATCGACAATCTGGCCTTCATGGTTAACAAATAAACAACGATCAGCATCTCCATCAAAAGCGATGCCTAAATCATAATGATCATCCATGATAATTTTTTGCAAAAATTTCAAGTGAGTAGAACCACAATTATCATTAATGTTTGTGCCATTAAAATCATCATTAAAGATGCTGGCTTTTAGATGAAGACGATCGATAAAGAGTTTTTTAGCCGTGACAGAGGCTGAGCCATGAGCGCAATCAATAGCGACTTTTAGATGTGAGAAGTCACCGATCGCTTTGCTCGCTAAATAATCGAGATATTCATCAATTAATTCTTTGGAAACGATAAGACGACCCATATTTTGATTAGCAATCAAAGGAAGATAATCAGTTGGTGAGTCGATATATTCTTCAATTAATGATTCAATTTCATTATTTAATTTTTCCCCATTTGGAGCAAATATTTTAATCCCATTATCAAAAAAAGGATTATGGGAGGCGGAAATCATCACACCGAAATCAAATCCTTTCTTTTCAACGAGATAAGAAATGGAAGGAGTGGTTGTCACCGCTAATTCGTAAGCGTTACCACCACTTGAGGTAATACCAGCAATTAAAGCATTATCAAGCATTGAACCGGATAGACGAGTATCGCGGCCAACTAAAATACGTGTTTTCTTCCCATGTGGATATTGACCGATAAAGCGACCGATACGATAAGCTAAATGAGCTGTCAATTTTTCATTGGCGGGACCACGGACGCCATCCGTGCCAAAATACTTTCCCATTTATTCTTCGCTGCCCCCATCCGCCATATATGTTTCAAAAGCTCTTAAGAAAGCTTCGGGACTAACTGTTTCTAATTCGCCATTAACAGCAAAGGAAATGCGACCAGTTTCTTCACTGACGACCACTGTCACGGCATCTGAAACTTCCGAAATACCAATCGCGGCGCGATGGCGAGAACCATATTTATAGGCAAAGGGTTTGGTTGTGGGAGTAAAAAAGACACTCGCGGCGAGAATTTCATTATCATGAACGACGACCGCTCCATCGTGGAGGCGGGTTCCGGGATAAAAAATTGTCATCAATAATTCCGGAGAGACAGGAGCTAAAACAGGGACACCGTTTTTCATGATGTCTTTCAATGATGTATTGCGTTCAAAAGTAATCAAAGCTCCAGTTCGACTTTTCGATAAAGCGATGACGGCGGTTTCAATATTTTTATAAAGCGCCTTGTGATCATAGATTTTTTCAATGCCAAAATTGATATTTTTGCCACTGGCACGGCGAAATGGATTAGCTAAAAAAGAGCGTAAATCGCCGAGATTGGCAAACAAGCAAACGGTAAAAGCAACACCGCTGAGAATAGAAGCGACAATTAAAACTGCTTCTAAGTTCAAGATGTAAGAGGCTAAAACAAAAACGAGAGAGATCGTCCAAATATAAAAAGCGGCATTACGCTTAACAACCTTTGAAAAAACAATAAAGAGAAGAGCGTAAATGGCGAGAATCAGAACAATTGTTATAATCCAGTTAGCGGTATCAACTTGGGGATTATCCCATATAAATTTCATAAAGTTTCTCCTTATCGTTATTATTCTAAAGAAACTAATTTCTTTGTCTTAAGTATCATAGCAATTCTCGTTTTTCTTTTCAATACGCGCCCTAACGCCTGATGATAAAAAAACACTATTTCTGTTAAAATAACACCGCAAAACACGATTATTTGATAAATTTATTTTTTTATAATTTTTGTGATTGTGGGTTTACTAATGCGAATTGTTTTACTATAAGGTAATCTTTTCTTCTTTAAAAACAATTCTAATTCTCGGCGACCCTTTGGAGTTACTTCCAAATATAATTCTTCGGTTTGAGGGTCAAAAATATTTTTGAGATATTCATAGCGAGAAAGTGCTAATACATAATGACATATCTTTTTGCTTGAATAAGAAATTAGGGTTCCAAAAGTCGGTATCAAACTCGCTTCTTTCGTCTCGTTATCACGAATGCCAGATAAAATTTTATAAACGCCCTCTTGATTTGGATAAAGCGATAAATCATTTAAAGAAGCGATAGTATGTAAAACTTTATAATGGGTAATAGAGAGGGCTAATTCTTTCATATCCATAGTTTATCTATCTAGGAAATAAAGGTCAAAGAATAATCTTTATTTGTGAGAGATAATACAATGAGTTAAAATAAGCGTGGCAAAAAATAAAAAGTTGTCAAAAGGAGAAAATATGTCAACACCTCATATTAATGCTCAACCTAACGCTTTCGCTAATATCGTTTTGATGCCTGGCGATCCGCTCAGAGCAAAATGGATTGCGGAAACTTATCTTCATGATGTTCAACAAGTCACAGACGTTCGTGGCATTCTCGGTTTTACTGGTTATACCAAAAATAATAAGCGCCTTTCTGTCATGGCTTCAGGAATGGGCCAACCATCCATCGGTATCTATTCTTATGAACTTTATACTGGTTATGGAGTCGAGGCTATTATTCGTGTTGGCACCTGTGGTTCTTATCAAGAAAATATCGATTTATTTGATGTCTTGATTTGTACGACAGCTTCAACAGATAGCAATTGGCAAGGACAATATGGTATCAATGGTACGCTCTCGGCTGGCTGTAACTTTGAATTAGCGATGGAAGCCTATTATCAATGCCAAAACGCTCAACTTCCTTATCATGCTGGCAATATTCTATCAGCAGATGTCTTCTACGATGATGATCCAGATATGTGGAAGAAATGGGCTAAGTTAGGATTGATGGGTGTCGAAATGGAATCCTATTCTCTCTATTGCAATGCCGCTCGTCTCAACAAAAAAGCTCTCTGCTTATTGACTGTGACTGATAATTTTTTAAAGAAAGATAAAAAAGCTACTTCCGAACAACGGGCTTATGGTCTTGGCAAAATGATCGAAGTCGCCATTGCCACAGCGGAAAAATTCGCCAAGTAATTATTATTCAATGAATAAAAAACCTCTCGTTAATTGATGGGAGGTTTTTATTTTATAAAACGAAGAAATAAATGGAGAAGAACATCAATATGGCTCCAATTAAAATGAAGAAATGAAAGAGGCAATGGAAATATTGAATTCGCTTCCCCACACCATAAAGAGCGGCGCCGAAGGTATATGCTAAACCACTGAAGAGCATAAGGAAGAATCCGGTTCGTCCTAAGATATTCCATAGCG
>Ga0265294_10006730_pt1 | contig 13746 bp, 15 predicted proteins | sample MunlanPumphouse3_FD_192504 | JGI IMG/M metagenome (GOLD analysis project Ga0265294, IMG submission 192504) | Groundwater microbial communities from a municipal landfill in Southern Ontario, Canada - Pumphouse #3 | ecosystem: Environmental > Aquatic > Deep subsurface > Groundwater | place... | reverse complement strand
GTAATTAACATCTTTTATTCAATCCAGCGTCGGGTTGAGGGTACAACTTCAATCTGACGCTTTCTTTGTTCAAAATAGGTTGGTCTCTTTACTCTCTATAGATAAAATATCAGGAGAGTAGTGATTGATAATAAAGATTAGGAGCTAAATGAGGGGGAACAGAAATGAAAAGAATGACAAAAGTTTTATCCATGATGTGTGCCGGGCTTTTAGCAGCCAGTGTTTTTGCCGGTTGTGGCGGTAGTAGTAAAAAAGCAAGTGATACCATTAAAGTAGGCGCTGATATTGAATTAACCGGAGGTAGCGCAAGTTACGGCAAATCAGCACAAAATGCCATTAAATTGGCGTTTGATCAGGTTAATGCTAAGGGCGGCGTTCTTGGCAAAAAAATGGAGTTAGTGGTGGCTGATAATAAATCTGAAGCTGCTGAAGCAACTAATGCCATGCAAAAGCTGGTAGCTCAAGATAAAGTAGTGGCAGTTATTGGACCTAATCTTTCTTCAGCAGTTATTGCATCTACGGCTGTCAACACAGGAGCCAAGGTATTAGTTATTTCACCAATGGGAACTAATCCTCAAGTGACAGTTGGAAAAGATGGTAAGACTAAAGACTTTATGTTCAGAGCTTGTTTTATAGATCCTTTCCAGGGTACGGTAATGGCTGCTTTTGCTAAAAACACCTTGAAAGCTCAAAAAGTAGCACTTTTGATTGATAATTCTTCCGATTATTCCAAAGGATTAGCGCAATTTTTTGAAATAGCTTTTGCTAACGGCGGCGGAACAATTGTAGCAAAAGAATCTTATCTACAAAAAGATACTGATTTCAAAGCTACATTAACTAAGATCAAAGCAACCAATCCTGATATGATTTATGTTCCCGGTTATTATCAAGAAGTTGGAATGATTGTAAAACAGGCACGCGACATTGGAATTACCGTTCCTATGGCAGGTGGAGATGGTTGGGATAGTTCTAAACTTCCTGAAATAGCAGGTAAAACTTCTTTGAATAACACCTTCTTCTCGAGCTTGTATTCTGCAGAAGATGATTCTAAATTAAATAAGGATTTTGTTGCGGCTTATAAAAAAGCATACAATCAAAAACCGGACGTGTTTGCAGCACTTGCATATGATTCTGCAATGTTGGTTGTCAATGCTATTAAGACAGCTAATTCCACTGATACTGTTAAAATTAAAGATGCTTTGGCTAAAACTGCTGGATTTAATGGTGTTGCAGGTAGTGTTACCTTTGATGATCAACATAACCCAGTAAAGAGTGCCTTTATTATTGAATTCAAAGAGGGCGCACAAACATTTAGAACTAAGATTAATCCTTGATTAGTCTAAAAAGTGGGCTGCATTAAAGCAGCCCACTATACTCATTTTTAAGGCAGGAGGAATTTACTATTATGGATATGGGATCATTTGCCCAGCAATTTGCCCAGCAACTAATAAACGGTATATCTTTGGGTAGCATTTATGCTTTGATCGCATTAGGCTATACGATGATTTATGGTATCATCAAATTAATCAATTTTGCTCATGGTGATATTTACATGCTAGGTGCCTACATGGGTTTTGTGGCCACGACAATGTTGGGGCTTTCTTTTGTACCGGCCTTGATTTTTGCAATGGTTGCGGCTGGCATAGCAGGTATTATTATTGAGCGGGTTGCTTATAGACCTATGCGTAACGCACCGCGTATTGCTATTTTAATTACAGCTATAGGTGTTTCTTTTTTCTTAGAGTATGGCATGATTCTTATTGCTACTCCTCAACCTCGGACTTTTCCACCAATATTTGAAGCTACTATTTATAAATTTTATGGCTTGATTGTTAATAGCCAACAAATTCTTATTTTAGTTATTTCCCTAGTGCTTATGGCAGGGCTAACTTATATTGTAAATAAAACCAAAGTAGGTAAGGCTATGCGTGCCGTGTCTTTTGATGCTGATGCTGCTCGTCTTATGGGTATTAATATTGATCGTATTATTTCCATGACTTTTGCCTTGGGGTCTTCATTGGCCGCAGCGGCCGGTGTTTTGGTTGGCGTTTATTATAACTCAATAGATCCTTTAATGGGCATGATGCCTGGCTTAAAGGCTTTTATAGCCGCTGTACTTGGAGGCATTGGTATAATCCCTGGGGCCATGCTTGGTGGTGTTATTATGGGCATAGTAGAAGCAATGGTTAGTGGATTTTTCTCTTCTACTTTCCGTGATGCGGCGGCCTTTGGTATTTTAATTTTGATCTTGCTTTATAGACCTTCGGGTATATTAGGTAAGAACATAAAAGAGAAAGTGTAGGTGGGGACGTTATGAACAGCATAAAAAAACATGATTTGGCAACCCTAGGCGCCTGCGCAGTTCTCTTTGCAATAGTTCAGACTCTTTTGTTTGTAGACTTTATTGGTCCCTTTTGGGAACTAAATATTATTCTTATTTTGATTAACGTTATCTTATCGGTAAGCTTAAACCTTATTAATGGTTATACGGGACAGTTTTCCATTGGGCATGCAGGGTTTTTAGCAGTAGGTGCTTATACAGGCGCGATTATTACTGTAAAGCTTGGATTGCCATTTGAATTAGCCTTAGTAGTCGGTACCTTGTCTTCTGCACTGCTTGGCTTCTTAATCGGTCTTCCAACCTTACGTTTGAATGGTGACTATCTAGCGATTGCTACTTTGGGGTTGGGCGAAATTATTCGTATTTGTATATTAAACATTGAATATGTAGGTGGGGCTTCCGGACTTATGGGAATACCCCGTTTTACTACCTTTGCTTGGGCTTTTTGGATTACGATTTTTGTTATTTTTGTTATTAAAAATTTCAAAAACTCAGCTCCCGGGCGTTGCTGTTTAGCTATTCGTGAAAATGAAATAGCAGCTGAAACTATGGGCATTGATACAACTAAATATAAAGTAATGGCTTTTACTATTGGTGCTGGGTTTGCTGGTACGGCGGGTGTTTTATTTGCTCATTATTTTTATATTGCACATCCTGCTTCTTTTACTTTCATGCGTTCTTTCGATATTCTAACTATGGTGGTTTTGGGGGGATTGGGGAGTATGACCGGAGCTATTACAGGGGCAGTGCTTTTGACGGCTATTTCTGCTGCGTTGGCCGAATATCCTGAATGGCGTATGGTTATTTACTCGCTAACCTTGATTATATTGATGATAAACAGACCTCAAGGTCTATTTGGCAGTAAAGAATTAAGCTTAAAAATGTTTGGGTTAGGAGGCAGCCATAATGGAAGAGCTACTGAAAGTAAATGATGTTTCTATGATTTTTGGCGGTTTACGAGCTGTTTCTAATTTTACAATGGAAATTAACAAGGGTGAATTGGTGGGACTTATTGGACCTAATGGTGCTGGTAAAACTACCGCTTTTAATATGCTGACAGGGGTTTATAATCCTAGCGAAGGAGAAATAACCTTTGAGGGCAAATTAGTAAATGGTAAAAAACCTTATCAGGTAACAGCTATGGGTATGGCACGTACTTTTCAAAACATTCGTTTGTTTTCGGAGCTAACCGTTATAGATAATGTTAAAATTGCCTATAATATGCATGTACAATATTCTTTAGCAGAGGCAGTGTGCCGTTTTGGCCGTTATTTTAACGAAGAAGAAAGTATTACAAAAAAAGCAATTGAACTATTAAAAATTTTTAAGTTGGATCGTTTTAAAGATGAAATGGCAAAAAATCTTCCCTATGGCGAACAACGTCGTTTGGAAATTGCCAGAGCTTTAGCCACTGAGCCAAAGCTCTTACTATTAGATGAACCGGCAGCTGGTATGAATCCACAGGAAACCCATGAATTAATGGAAATGATTCGTTGGATTAGGAAAGAATTTGATTTAAGTATTTTACTAATTGAGCATGATATGAGTTTGGTTATGGGTGTATGTGAGAGACTTTATGTATTAGAATATGGCTTTTGTATAGCCAAGGGCTTGCCCGATGAGATTAAACACAATAAGCGCGTTATTGAAGCGTATTTGGGCGAGGAGGTATCATAATGTTAAAGGTTGATCAGATAGACGTATTTTATGGTGCTATCCACGCCGTTAAAGGTCTTAGCATCGAAGTGGCTAAGGGTGAAATAGTTACCTTGGTTGGTTCCAATGGGGCAGGTAAGTCTACAACTTTACGCACTATTTCTGGCCTAATGAAGCCCAAAAGTGGTACAATAGTATTCGAAGATAATAATATTGCAGGGATGGCTGCACATAAAATTGTAGCGAGTGGTTTATGCCAAGTTCCTGAGGGGCGTCATGTTTTTGCTAACATGACAGTTTTGGAAAATCTTGAAATGGGTGCTTACTTGCGCAGTGATAAAGATGGTATTGCCAAGGACATGGAAGATGTTTTCAAAAAATTTCCGCGTCTGCTAGAACGCAAAGAACAAGTTTCAGGCACGTTATCCGGAGGAGAGCAACAGATGCTGGCTATGGGACGGGCTCTTATGAGTAAACCCAAATTACTCTTATTAGATGAACCTTCTATGGGGCTTGCCCCTCTTTTGGTTAAAGAAATTTTTCATATTGTTCAAGAGATAAATGAAGCAGGAACTACCGTACTTTTAGTTGAGCAAAATGCTAATATGGCACTTTCAATTGCTGATAAGGCCTATGTTTTAGAAACAGGGAAAATAGTTTTGTCGGGTACGGCACAAGAATTGGCTAGCAGCGAAGCAGTAAAAAAAGCGTATTTAGGTGGTTAAACCTGAAGGGGAGTGAAGCAAATGATTATAAGAGAGTTGATGACTTCGGATGTATTGACTATTGGCGAGGAAAAATCTATGCTGGAAGCTCGTGAATTAATGCTTTCCAATAACTATCGTCGTATTCCTGTTGTGGATGATATTAAACGTATTCGGGGCATTATTACTGATGGTGATATTGGACGTAGTGAGCCCTCAGATGCAAGTACTCTTTCTAAATATGAAGCAAGCTATCTGTTAAGCAAACTAAAAGTTCGTGATGTTATGACCAAGGCTGTTATTACTGTAAGGGAAACTGATGGTATAGAAATAGCCGCATATCAGCTCTACAAGAATAAAATCGGTGCCTTGCCTGTAGTTAATGATGAAAATAAGCTTTGCGGTATTATTACGGATAGTGATATATTCAAGGCTTTTGTAGATATTATGGGCTATGCGCAAACATCCACTAAAATTACTATTGATACTACAGATAAAGTAGGGGTTTTGGCCGATATCACAGGCATTTTTAAAGAACGTGGTATTAATATTATTTCGATTGTTACTCGTAATGTGGGCAACAGTAATGCGGAAATAGTATTGCGTGCTGATTTAACAAATGGCATGGATGTTGTGGAGCAAATTAGAGAAGCAGGCTTTAATATTACAGATATTTCCACTTTGAAGGCTGGACAGTAAAATGTCTGAAAAGCAGGAAAAATATTATGTTGGTGACATTGTGAGGATGAAAAAAGCCCATCCTTGTGGGTCATACGAATGGGAAATAACCAGGACAGGAATGGACTTTGGTCTTAAATGTCGTGGCTGTGGTCGTTTTGTTATGATTCCGCGACCTAAGTTTGAAAAAGCAGTCAAGGGTATTTTGGAATCAGCAAAACCCGTAGGTTAAAAATGTTAAGACCTCAAAGCTTATGTTTTGAGGTCTTTCTTTATGATATAATCATACTTGTAGTTAAAAAATGAGACCCAAGTAGATAAAAATCACTTATTTTATATGGGGGGATTACTATGATTAGAAACGCAACTATTGATGATGCACAAGCATTAGCCAATATATATGCGCATTATGTATTGGCTACTACGATTACTTATGAAACAGAGCCACCAGGGATTGAAGAAATGGCTAACCGCTGGAAAAATATCAGTGCAAATTATCCTTACTTGGTCATGGAAGAACAAGGGAAAGTTATTGGTTATGCTTATGCGGGGCGTTTTCGTGAGCGCAAAGCTTTTGATCCTACTACGGAAGTATCAATATATTTTCACAAGGACTATTGTGGTAAAGGGCGGGGACCGGAACTGATGAATGCTTTATTTCAGGAGTTGGAAAAATACCCTTACGCTACTGCTGTAGCTTGTATTAGTAGTAACAATGACATTAGTGCAAAGTTTTGCAAAAATATGGGTTTTGTTTTTGTGGGCATCTTGGAAAATGTTGGTTATAAAATGAACCAATGGCTAGGATTAGCTGAGTACACAAAAAAATTGCGGGATTATAATAAAAATGCAATATAAGCTGTAATGAGTAGATTTTAGTAAAAGCTGCCACGGTGGGGTATTATAAAAAGCAAGGGAAAATATTATTGTCCAAAAAAAATCAATTTTACAGTGCAAAAATTTTCAATTTAAGGTAAAATTAGACAATAGAGATTATTAAAGGAGAGATGTTTGTGAGTACGAATTTAGAAATGGGAATTGTGGGACTGCCCAATGTAGGTAAAAGCACATTGTTTAATGCTATAACTAAGGCAGGAGCGGAAGCAGCCAATTACCCTTTTTGTACAATAGAACCTAATATAGGGGTTGTGGATGTGCCTGATGAACGATTACAAGTACTCAGCGATATGTTTAAATCTAAAAAAATCGTACCCGCAGGTATGCGTTTTGTAGATATAGCAGGTTTGGTAAAAGGCGCTTCTAAGGGTGAAGGTTTAGGCAATAAATTTTTGGCACATATACGAGAAGTAGATGCTATTGCCCAGGTGGTACGTTGCTTTGAAGATGGCAATGTTACTCATGTAGAGGGTAGTATTGATCCAGTAAGGGATATAGAAATTATTAATACAGAATTATGCTTGGCAGATTTGGAAACAGTTGAAAAGACGATTACTCGTTTAAGGAAATTAGGCAAGGCAGGAGATAAAACAATCCCTGCAAAAATAGCGCTTATAGAAAAAGTTTTGGCGGCACTTGGTGAAGCTATACCGGCTAGACGCATAGAATTAACAAAAGACGAAAAGATTTTTTTAAGTGAGTTACAGCTATTAACCATGAAACCAGTTCTTTACGTTGCTAATGTTGGTGAAGATGAAGCAGCCGATGCTTCTGCTAATGTTCATGTGCAGGCAGTAGAAAAATATGCCGCTGAGGATTATTCTGATGCTATAACTGTCTCTGCTAGAGTGGAGGCGGAAATCGCCGAGTTACCGGCAAGCGAGGCAAAAGAGTATTTAGAAATGGCAGGACTTGAAGAAGCCGGTTTGGATCGTTTGATTAAGGCGGGATTTAAGCTTTTGGGCTTGATGACGTTTCTAACAGCAGGGGAAATAGAATCAAGGGCTTGGACTATTGTACAAGGATATAAAGCACCTCAAGCAGCAGGCAAAATTCATACGGATTTTGAAAAGGGTTTTATTAGAGCTGAAATAGTGTCATATAAGGATTTAGTGGCCTGTGGATCCAAAGCGGCTGCTAAAGAAAAAGGTTTGGTGCGTCTTGAAGGTAAAGAATATGTCATGCAAGACGGCGATGTTGTAGAGTTTAGATTTAATGTCTAAGGTGGTTTAACGTGTACTTTAATGTCTTAAAGTTTACGAAAGGATTCTTAAAATATGTTATTTGATACACATATGCATGCGGATTATTCTTGTGATGCAGTTCAAACTATTGTGGAAGCAATGGAGGCTGCTAAAATGGCTGGTATAGGAATGATTTTAACGGAACATTGGGATAGAGATTATCCTACTAATCCAGAAGAATTTCAATTTAATTTACAAGATTACTTTGCTAAAAACAACAAATATCGGTCTGAAACTGTGCTTTTGGGCATTGAAGTAGGTATGCAACAGCATGTAGCCTTAATGGATAACCAAACTATAAAAGCCTATCCTTTTGATGAAGTTATTGCATCTATGCACTGTATGCACGGGCGTGATATGTATGAGCCTACTTCATATGAGGGGCTAAGTAAACATGAGGCAGTGAAGAAATATTTGGAAGACTCAGTAGCGTGTTTGCAGTTGTATAAGGATTTTGATACCTATGGACACATTGACTATATTAGTCGTTATATGCCCTATGAGGATCAGAATTTACATTACAGTGAGCACAGTCAACTTTGGGATCAAGTTTTCAAGTTACTAATTAACGGTGATAAGGCTATTGAAATTAATACCCGTCGTTTAGATCTAGACGGCGCAGCAGAGAATTTGATAGTTTTATATAAAAGATTTCAAGAACTGGGGGGACGTTACGTTACTTTGGGTAGTGATGCGCATTATTCCGAGCATGTTGGCAGAAGAATGCAGGAAGCTTTAGCAATTGCACAAAGTTGTAATTTGCAACCGGTATATTTCAAGGAAAGAAAACGAATGGTAATCAAGGAGGGCGAATAAAATGAGGGTTGTACGATTTAAAGTTAGAGGTATTGATAGAATAGGTGTTATCGAAGAAGAGAATGTAAGAGCGGTGTCTGGATCTTTGGAGACATTTTGGCAGTTAACAGATGATGTTTTTTCTTTGACTGATGTACATTTGTTGGCACCATGTGTACCTAAGCAGATAATTTGTGTAGGTTCTAACTACAAAAAGCATTCTAAAGAAATAACTTTTGAATATGCTCATGAGCCAATTTTATTTGGTAAAGCAGCACATACTATTATTGGAATGAATGAGACTATCATTTATCCCAATCAGACAAGTAGATTGGTTTATGAAGCAGAATTAGGCATAGTTATTAAACGCAAAATGCATAATATTACACCGGAGCAGGCTCATCAATATATTTTGGGTTATACTTGTGCTAATGATGTAACGGCTAGAGATTTACAGCTACAAGATAAACAATGGCTGCGCTGCAAGTCCTTTGATACTTTTTGCCCATTAGGACCATGGTTAGAAACTAGCTTGGATCCCCAAGATTTGGCAATAAAATCATATTTAAATGGTGAATTAAAACAAGAAGCTCGCACTAGTGAAATGGTTTATACTCCTTACGAATTATTGAGTTATATTTCTCAAAATATGACTTTAGATGCAGGTGATTTAATTTTAACAGGAACACCGCATGGTGATGGAGAGATGCTTCCCGGAGATGTAGTTGCTATAGAAATTGAGGGAATAGGCAAACTTGAAAATGTTGTCAGTAAGTAAGAAACAATAAGACCTGCGCTGTATAAGCGCAGGTCTTATTGTTTGTAAAATTTATTTTTCACCTAAAGCAGCATCAACTTTTTGCCTAAAATATCCTTTGCTGCCAGTTTTATTTGTAGAATTTTTTTTCGCGGGATAGGAAGCTTTATTTGCAGTATTAAGATTAGCAAGTAATTCATCGACGTTGTCATCGGCAGTAACTTGCATTATGGCTTCATCATTTAACCAAATGCGACCTTCACTAAAGGAAGCAAGGGGGTTTTGTATAGTTTTTTCATGATAAACTTTGGATAAGTTTCCTGCGATGAGATAAGCTCTTTCTAAAGTGCTAATGGAAGAGAGGGCGGCCGGAGTGCAAAAAACATGGTCATTAACTGTGATAAGACCATTTTTGCTATTTACTTTAACTTTATTGTTGCTATAGGAGGTAATTTTGGCATTATATTTATCACGGCGTGCAATATTTCCGGGATGATCTGCAGGGTTAAAAATTTCACTAATAAAATTAGTATTGTTTTCTCCCATTTTTTCTAATACACGTTGCCAGGTGGCAGCTCCTGCACCTATGTTATAACCTGCAGCTTCAGTATATTGAAAAGCTTTTTCGTCAGCGGCTTTTTCCATAGGGAGGGTTACACTTTTGGCATTACCTATATTAGCAATAACATTAGCACCTATAATGGAAACGGCATCAACATTTTGTGATTGGTACAGGGCAGCTAATACTTGTAGGGGGAGAGTTTTTTTTACACCATTAGCAGGATCATTGTTTTGCCCATGTCCCATTTCGTGGGCAACAACAAGGGCAATTTCATCTTCGTTATAGTTCAATAAATCGAATAGGCCTATATTAACGCTTAGGTTATGGCCCAAAGTACAAAAAGCATTAAAGGTTTTTTCTTTGTTGACAAAATAATTGTAAGGTTTTTCTTGGATTGAGGGGTCAGTTTGTGCTATGGCTGCAGATAATCTTTGCATAATATCGTCAAGCATAGCATTAGCACGGGGTTCTTCACTAACGCCCACTTTTTCTTTAACTTGAGCAAGATATTTTTCGCGGCCTTTTTCGTCGTTATTTATATAATCTACTTGCTTGTTTAAATAGGCATATTGGGCACCTAGTCCTATAAGAGAGCCAAGAGCTGAAACAGTATCAAAAGCTTCAGCTGGGCGCGGAGCTAATGCGCTTGTAGTAACAGTTATGCCAAGTAGCATACTTAAAGAGTAACATAAAAGTTTTTTGTGCATAATAATTTTCATTATTACATTCCTCCCATTTTGACCTAATCATAATATAAAAACAATTAAAATTCAAATATATGATATAATTAGAACCACAAAAGTTAGAAAAAGAAGGTTATTTTTTGATTACGAAGATGACAGAAGGAAACCCTCTGAGAATAATACTTGCTTTTACATTACCATTATTTATCGGGAATGTTTTTCAGCAAATGTATAATATTGCAGATGTGATTATAGTAGGACGGACCCTAGGTGTTGATGCTTTAGCGGCAGTTGGTGCGACTATTCCTATTTTTATGGTTGCTATGGGAGCTACTGTTGGTATGACGGGTGGTTTAGCTGTAGTCACGGGACAGCGTTTTGGTGCAGGAGATATGCCTGGAGTTAGGAAATCAGCAGCTGTGTCTGTAGTTTTGGGAGTTGTCTACACCTTTTTCTTTATGGCCTTAACAGCGATAGGTATTGATTCTTTGTTAGAAGTGATGAATGTTCCGGAAACTATTTTTACTAATGCACATGTTTATATTAGCATCTTATTGTATGGTATTGGAGCAATGACCTTATATAATTTACTTGCATCTTTAATGCGGGCTTTGGGTGATAGTAAAACGCCACTATATTTTTTAATTTTGGCATCAATTGTAAATATTATTTTAGCATTAGTTTTTATTGTATATTTCAGGTGGGGTGTCAGAGGTTCTGCCATAGCTTTAGTTATTTCTGAAGGTATTTCAGGTCTTTTGTGTTTAGGGTATATTTACAAGTATTTTCCTCTTTTACATTTACAAAAGAACGATTGGCATTTTACTTGGCCTTTTATTTGGGAACACTTGCGTATGGGTATACCAATGGCAGTGCAGTTTGCAATTTTAGGTGCCGGCATCTTGGTGCTTCAAGCCGTATGTAATTCTTTTGGCCCTGATATAATAGCGGGGTTTACTTCAGCAGGACGAGTTGAACAGTTGGCTTTGCAGCCTATGATTTCCATTGGTTTGGCCATAGCTGTTTACACCTCACAAAACTACGGGGCACGTAAATTTAACAGAATTCGTCAGGGGGTAAAGGTCTGTTCAAAAATTTTGTTTGGATTTTCCTTTATTGCCGCAGTGGGTATTTATTTTTTAGGTTCAGATATTATTATGCTTTTTTTAGGTTCTTATGATAAACAGGTAGTAGAATCGGGTTTATTATATTTGCATCTTACCGTGCCTTTTTATTTTTTCCTAAGCCAAATTTTTGTCTTTCGTAATGCGACTCAGGGGTTAGGCATAGCAATAATGCCCCTTGGAAGCGGCATTATTGAGCTAATTTTTCGTAGTGGTGCGGCAATTATTTTGGGTAATTATTTTGGGTATAAGGGAATGTGTTATGCGAGTCCGGTAAGTTGGATAGGGGCTTCAATTTTTTTAGCTATTGGCTATTTTTATTTTATAAATATTTTAGAAAAACAAAAAAGTATAGCATTTAAGTAAAGGGTGATTAAGATGAAAAACATTTTATTTTTAACTACAGGTGGGACCATTGCTTGCGAAGAAACAGAAGAAGGTTTGATCCCTTCTTTGAGTGGGCAAGACCTTATAGAGCGTGTGCCGGAGATTAAGACTTTGTGCCAAATTACAGTTGCTGATGTTTGTAAATTGGACAGTAGTAATCTGCAACCTGAGAATTGGAGTAAGTGGGCCAAACTAATTGGTGATAATTATACTAAATATGATGGTTTTGTTATTACTCATGGTACAGATACAATGGCTTATACTAGTAGTGCCTTAAGCCACATGCTTGTTAATTTGGGCAAACCGGTAGTGCTTACAGGCTCACAAGTACCAATTAATTTAGCCAATTCTGATGCGCGCAGTAATTTAGAGTTAGCATTTACTATAGCTAGTAGTAATCTTGCCGGAGTGTTTATTGCTTTTGGCAACAAGGTAATTAAAGGAGATTGCGCAAAGAAAATTTTTGCTAAAAATTTTAATGCTTTTGAGAGCATTAATGAAACACCGGTTTTGTTTTTTGATAAAACAGGTATAAAGAAAAATCTTCCTTGTGGGGAGGTTTTAGGAGAATTCAAGGTAGAAGAAAAGTTAGACCCTAGAGTTATGGCCATCACTATTACCCCAGGGCTAAGGCCGGATATTATTGATTTTGCCGTAGCCCAAGGTAATAAGGGGATTGTTCTAGAATGTTTTGGCGCAGGAGGAGTGGATACTGCTACAAATAATTTTCTTCCCGCTATAAAACGTGCTATTCATAAAGGGGTCCGTGTTGTTTGTGTAAGTCAGTGCTTATTTGATGGCGTTGATTTAACGTTATATCCTATGGGCATTTTGGCAGCTCAAGCTGGTGTGGAATCAGGTGGTTTAATGACGTTAGAAGCGGCTTTAACTAAGCTAATGTTTGTCTTAGCAAATGAATAAAAGGAGGAATATTTATGCCATACGTAAATATTAAAATTACTAAAGAAGGAAAGGTAACCGCAGAGCAAAAAGCAGCCTTGATTAAAGGGGCAACACAATTGTTGGCGAATGTTTTGCATAAAAACCCAGCTACAACTGTAGTTATCATTGAAGAAGTAGATACTGATAACTGGGGAATTGGCGGGGAAAGTGTTACAGAGCGTAGAAAGCTTTAAAAATAACACAATTTTACTTGCATTGTTAACAAAAAACACTTGCGTTTTTTTGTTGACAATGCTAATATGTACCCGTGCTTAGAGCAAAGAATACCAAAGGATATCTTAGGAGTTCTATTGGAAAAGGTTGTTTGGCGGCACAAGACAAATAAAAATAGAGTCAAAAAACGCTTGGATCTTTAAGACCGAGACGTGTGGCAAACGCTATAATAATGCGCACTTCTCGAGGAGGAGTGTGCTTTTTTATGCAAATTGGTATTATTGGCAGAGGCCGAGTTGGCAGTGCTTTGCTGCGTAATTTGTCGGGAAGCCTAAGTATTTCTGATTGTGGAAATAAGGAAAAACTGGTACAAAGCTGCGATGTTATTTTTCTCACAGTTCCTGATCGAGTAATTAAAGAGATGGCAGTTGCTTTAGCCAAAGATAATCTCAAGGGGAAAACGTTTTTTCATTGCAGTGGTTCTTTGGGCTTGGAACCTTTAGCAGAGTTAGAAAGGCATGGAGGACAGGTTGGCAGCTTGCATCCCTTGCAAAGTTTTGGCAGTTTGACAGCAAATTTTTCAGGTGTTTATATAGCTTTGGACGGTAGCAAGAAAGTGAAAATAATAGGAAAAGAAATAGCGATGTTATTAGGTGCTAAGATTTTTACTGTACCGGAAAATGAGCGCAGGCTTTATCATGCAGCGGCTTGTTTTGCCTCTAACTATGTAGTAGCACTTATTTCCATTGCACAAACTATTATGATTAGGTGGACAGGTGATGAAAGAGCGGCACTAGAGGCA
>Ga0265294_10006728_pt1 | contig 13747 bp, 13 predicted proteins | sample MunlanPumphouse3_FD_192504 | JGI IMG/M metagenome (GOLD analysis project Ga0265294, IMG submission 192504) | Groundwater microbial communities from a municipal landfill in Southern Ontario, Canada - Pumphouse #3 | ecosystem: Environmental > Aquatic > Deep subsurface > Groundwater | place... | reverse complement strand
AATCCAAAAAAAAAGATTATCTATGATAATATAAAAAATATACCCAAGCTATAAAGAATAAAGATAAAATGTTAAATTTGTAAAAATATGGATATTGAACGAAATACCAGAATCTAATGGGGCTTTTTCGAGGAGCAATATATCCTTGAAAAAGTAATTTTGAGCAGAAAAAAAGAAATCAGTATCAAAAGAAATAGCTAATAAAAAGAAGACAGTTTAGCCGAAGAATCCGAAAGATTACTTAATTAGAAAGAATTGAGCAGAAAAAGAAAAATCTAAAAGAAGAGAATAAAAATTGAGATTTGATGCTCCGGTCGGGATTCGAACCCGAGTCTTCGGCTCGAAAGGCCGGAATGATTGGCCGAACTACACTACCGGAGCACGTTGTTTTTGCCTTTGGAGCGAATTCTTGAATGTCTTTTTTATTATATAAAAGTATCCCTAAAAGAAATTAAAAAATACTATAGATGCCTTTTTAGGCACTCATTTCAAAAAGAAATGGTTTAAAAAAGCCTTAGAATTTGGTGCTCCGGTCGGGATTCGAACCCGAGTCTTCGGCTCGAAAGGCCGGAATGATTGGCCGAACTACACTACCGGAGCCCTAAAAATACTTTAAATCTTAAAAGCCACTGAATACACTGAATGGCTCAATTGGAAGCAAGCAAAATAAGCAATTCAAATATATATACTTTTTGCTGATCTGAAAAAATATTATTTTAATGATTAGGCTTGAGAGGGAAAATCTGCGGGTTAGATTCTTTTTTTAAGGAAGCTTTTAAAAACCGGCAGAGAATCCCAAAAATTTAGTAAAGGAGCAGAATATTTATACCTTTTCGGGGTTTTTTTCTTCCCTTGTAAGATGGGAGACCCATTCTGTTAGCTTGCCACAATGTTCTGGATGACACTCGACCTCACAGCCCGTGCAAGCGGAAAACATCTCTCCTGCAAGCAGAAGATCATAAACTTCCTTGGCTTCTTCCTTGGCTTTTAAAAGGTATGTTCTAGCTCCATTTGAAACAGCAGACTCTCGAATGATCAGCTTTTTGTCCAGCAGTTTCTTTACGATTCGGGAGCACTTTCGACTGTCTATATCCAGTTTTTTCCAGAGTGTATTCTGATAGACTCCTTCTTTATGTTTTTTTATAATACTGAACGCTTCATCTTCGAGATCCATGTTTTCTTCCACTCTCTACTCGTCCCCTCTCACAGGATTTAATCCTCGATGGGAGTGATCAGTATAATATTATTTCCCCTAAGTACCACGGACCCGAGAGCTCGAACTTTTTCACCTTTTGCAACCTCTACGGTATCCACAAGGTGCAGATTCATATAATCATCCACACTCATAAGAGTGCCTTCAAGTAAATTCAGGTCTCCTTTCATTTCAACCTGGATTCTTGAGCCAACAATTTTCTGAACTTTTTTATTTGGGAACAAAATAAATCCCTCTCTTATTTATTAAAATTTTCCGAAATAATCCGAATCCCGAAAGCTTGCTCCTTGTAGAGGCCTCCGAGGATGAGCAGCCTTGTAGGCTCTGAAAATTAATCCATTGGATTTCCTAGCAGATTTAGACTCTACCGGCTGCTCAGCAAACTGAAAGTTACATATCCTTTCCAGAGATATATAACCATCGATCCTTTTTCCAAAAAGCTTTTTTTCCAAAAGTTTAAAGCCCGGAAGCTTAAGCGCTTTTAGATATATCCTCGAAGATCAGTGCTATCTCCAAGAGTTTTTGGAGGTTCCCGCTTTGGTTTTGGAACAGCTCTTGAAATCGGCCCAAAAACGGCTTCATACTCACTTATGTGCTGGTTTAACCATTTGGAAAGCTCAAGAGCGGCAACAGGTGAAAGAATTACCTCAGTTTCCACCTGCCTTTCAATTACCTGAGCTTCGGAAGTATCTCCGAACATTTTTGGAGTGTCGTTATAAAACCCGATTCTGAAATCATAAGGACTGTGCCCACCTGCGGCTCCTATTGCATAGATTTGTTTAAAGTCAGCTGGCTTTTTAAACTCAATAGTTATGCCCTTTTTCACTTTTTTAGGAGAATTTGGAGCCTCGGATTCTTTCTTACCCTTGGAATTTGCTTCTTCATGCATAATATTCCCTCTTCTTTTCTTCTTTAATAGATACTTTTCCTTCACACAATAATATTCTTTTGATTTATACCCATTAAGAAAGGAGTAAAATCCTAAACTAAAAACTCAAAATAAAATCAGATCCTGGAGGAATTATTGATTTATTTTGACTCAAAGCCTAACCCTTGAAATACTCCCTCTACAATATAAGAATTGCCGAAAAGGAGGCTAAACTTAGGGAATATATTCTTGGATACTTTTTAATTTTCTTTGCCCGGATCTGCGACGTTTCAATGTCGACAGTACGAACACTAATGATAGTTCACGGAAAAAAGTTCCATGCTTCTGCAATTGGTTTTTTGGAAACTATCATATATGTATGTGCCCTTGGAAAAGTCGTCAGCGGGCTTGAGGATCCTGGAAATCTGCTTGCTTATGCTTTGGGATTTGCAAGTGGAAACTATGTAGGAATTAGCATAGAAGAAAAAATTGCAATCGGGAACTTTACCGCCCAGGTAATCTTAAAAACTGATGAAAACGAGAAACTCCTTGAATCCCTAAGAGAGAAAGGCTTTGGAGTAACTTCTCTTCAGGGTTCCGGAAAAGAAGGAAACCGAGAAATTTTGAACATCAGCTTTAGAAGAAAAGATTTAGAAAAATTAAAGCAGACCCTCTACGAACACGATGAAAGAGCCTTTATTGTCGTAAACAACATAAAACCAATTAGTGGAGGCTATTTTTCTCAGAAAAAAAAATGAAGAATAAATTTTGTCTCTAAGCCTAACTTAATAACTAAAATGAAATTTTCCGGAAATCAAAGAACTGGCAACTCCTTCAATTTCGGGAAGGAAAACATCAAACTCCCTGCCTACAAGCCCTGCCTGAAAAAGTTTTTCATTTGGAGGGATAACGCTTAAGACTCTTTCCTTACCAATAGCCCCAAGCATTGCAGTCCTGTTACTTCCATCAACTTTGTTAAATATATAATATATTTTTTTCCCGGCTTTCTCACATAAGTTTGCAACCTTTTCCGAAAGCCGGATCGATTCGTAAGAATGATCAAGGACCATTAAAATGAGATCACAACCTTGCTCAAGCCCCCCTCCAAAAGGCTCGACTATAGCTTCTGTATCCACAAGCACGAAGTCTTTTGTTCCAGTTTTAAGCTTACTTAGAAAACTTATGAAAAGCTTAGGTGCAGGAAGAGCACAGTTTTTCTCAAAAACATTAAATTTACCTACCGAGACTAAGCCAAGGCTTCCTTTTCTTGTAATATAAAGCTCAGGGATATCGGAAAGCTGCCAGAATGGCTCAAAAAATTTAAATTTTGCCTCGAATTCCTTGCCATGCTCCTGCTTTTTGGAAAAAGGGTTTAAGCTTTTCAAAAAAGAAAGAAAATCTTCCGGAAGCTCAAGTCCAAGTTGCCTGTGAAGCCCAAAGCTCGATCTGTTACTATCCATTACAAGGACATTGCAGCCTTTAGCGGCAATAGACTGGGCAAGCAGAGCCGTAACCGTGCTTTTCCCACACCCTCCTTTTCCACAAAGCAAAAGCTTCATCATCTCACCAAAAATTGCTAATTAAATTTTGATTAAACGATACTGGATTTCCTGCACGCAAAGAAATTGAAGAACCGAATTTATTATTATTATTATTATTAGTAGTAGTAGTAGTAGTAGTAGTAGTAGTAGTAGTAGTAGTAGTAGTAGTATGAAGTATGAAGTATGATATTTAAAAAGATAATCAAAATAAATGATGATAATTTATAGATAATATGTATTATTAACTCATATAATCTTTTGCTTTAGTATGAATAAAATTTAAAAAAAAGGGTCTAAAAAATCGAAGCGATTGAAAAAAAGAAAAGAAGAATTAGATTAGGAAAAGCTAGAGGAGAAAAACAAAATGGAAAAAACTAGCCCAGCAGTTTTAAAAAGCTTCCAGTTGTTTTAAAGGTACAACATAAGGGATTTTAGCTTGGATACTCACGTCAGCCTCCACCCCATAAACGGCTGCAATATTTTCAGATGTTAAAACCTGAGCCGGAGAGCCTATGGCTACAATTTTTCCATTTTTCATCATAATTATCCTATCCGAGTACTTTGAGGCTAGATTAAGATCATGCACTGCCATTAATCCAGTGACTTTTTTCTCCCTCACAAGCTTTTTTACAACCTCCATGACATCAAGTTGATGCCATATGTCCAAGTTACTCGTAGGCTCGTCTAAAAGCATAACTCCAGTTTCCTGAACAAGCGCCCTTGCAATCAAAACTTTCTGCTGCTGTCCCCCACTAAGCTCATTAAAGCTTGAAAGAGCAAGCGCTTCAATTCCCAGTAATTCTAGAACCTGCCAGACTTTTTCTTTGTCTTTTTCCCCACTAAACCAGCTCAGATGAGGTCTTCGGCCCATAAGCACAGTATCAAAAACAGTCGAAGGAAAAACCCGAACTGTACTCTGAGGAACATACGAAAGCGTTTTGGCAACTTCGAGTCTCCCCATTTCCCTCAGGTCTTTTTCCTCAACACTGACACATCCAGTTTTCGGGGTGAGGATCCGATCAATGCATTTTAAAAGGGTGGATTTTCCGGCCCCATTTGGCCCTACTATGCTTACCAGTTCAGAAGCTCCAAGTTCAAAACATACATTTTCGAGTATGTTTGTCCCGGAGTAGCCAAAGATTACATCTTTTACTTTGAGTTTTACCATTACCCTACCTCCTTTTAAAAGAACTCAATTTATCATTTAAATTTTAAATTTACCGAAATCCAAGTTTAGCAGAATTTCTATTATTTCCATATTTACCAAAACTCCTTTCTTTTGCCTTTTACTATAAGGTAAATGAAGAAGGGAACTCCAAGGAGCGAACACATAATCCCAGTAGGAATTGTGGTAGGACTTATAATATTAAGAGCAACTGCATCGGAAGCGATCAAAAGCAGGGCTCCTAAAAGCCCGGATGCAGGAAGCAAAAACCTGTGATCAGCTCCTATAAGCATCCTAGCCACGTGGGGTGCAACAAGACCTATAAAGGCTATTGTGCCCGTAAAACAAACAATTGTTGCAACTAAGAGGCTTGCAAGCAGCATGGTAAAGATCCTTACTTCATTTGCGTTAACCCCAAGACTCTTTGCACTCTCATCTCCTATGGTCATGAGATTTAGATCGTTGGCCTTGAGATAAATCAAAGGGATACAAATAAGAAAAATTACAAGAAGTAAGGGAAAATTTTTCCAAGAAAATGCCGCAAGATCACCCATACCCCAGCTTACTATCAGCCTCAGCTGTTCATCTGTTGCAAAATACTGAAAAAGACTACTTAGAGAAGAGAAAAGGTAATTTACGGCAATTCCTGCAAGGATTAAGGTCTCAGAAGTAGCCCCTTTAAAGCTTGCAAGCCCGATTATGAATAGAGAGCAGAGCATTGCAAAGAGAAAAGCATTGCCTACAAGAAGATAAGGTCCGCCTATTATCCCAACTCCCAAAACGGCGGCAACCGCAACTCCAAAGCTGGCTCCTGCCGAAATTCCAAGAGTAAAAGGGCTTGCCAGAGGATTTTTAAGGACAGCTTGCATGACACAGCCACAGATTCCGAGCCCAAAACCAGCCAAGAGCCCGGCTACGATTCGAGGAAAACGGATATCCCAAACCACATTTCCAGGAGTTTCAATTACCTCAAAAGAATTTGGGAAGATGAGATTAAGGAGGGTGCTAAGCAGTACAAGCAACTCGTTATACAGTATATGGTAAACTTCCCAGACAGAAAGGTCAAGTGGGCCAATCGTGATTATGAACGCTGAAAGGAAAAGGGTAAGAAGAAGAAGAAAAACCATAAAAAAGAGCTTCTTCCAGATATGGTGCTGATAAGCTGCCCTTATTCCAGAGTTTTCCCGTGCGTTTTTCCCCTTTGCGGCCTTTTCAGCCGCAACAGGGTTTTTCAAAATTTCTCCCATACAATCATTCCTGATTTTAATTGATTCTATTTTTCCTGTAACTTTTTTTCCTGCTTAGCTTGCCTTAAATTTGGGTTTTTCTAGATTCGACTTTTTTAATAAACTTCCTTGGGAAATCCATAGTACTCAGCAAGGGAGGTAAACATTCCATCCACTCCGTAAAGCTCTTTGTAGACTTTATTTCCTTCTTTTTCTAGATCCAAGTCCTTAAATTCCTCAGGATGGAGACATTTAGCCATATAGAGCAGGTTTAAAAGACTCCGATCCAGGGGCTGACCTCTGCAGAAAGGATAGAAACAATCATAAACATGCCCGTTTTTTACAGCCGGAATATCGGCCAAAGCCGGAGCTTCCATTACAAAATCCTTGCCTGTCTGTCCTTCCCAGGTACTCCAGGCAACAAAAATATACTCAGGAGCCCAAGCAACAATCTGTTCAGGAGCCACATTTACCAGCTCCCCCGTGCAGTCTTTTGCAAGGTTGGCTCCCCCTGCAAGTTCAAGCGGTTCGTATACAGCTTCGGTTCGAGTAAAATCTCGGCCTTCCACGGAATCATAAAAACCTTTTGTTGCGCCTCTGGAGGCGAAATAGACTGAAGGGATTTCGGATTTCTCAAGCTCATCCGTAACAGACTTTACCAGTTCCACTTCGGCTCTAACAAAAGCTTCAAGCTCCTTAGCTTCCTCTTCTCTGTCAAGGATCTCCCCCATAAGCTGCATATGCGCACAGGCGTCCTCAACCGTAAACTCGCTTCCTGCATCCACGCAAGGACATCCAAGCTTTTCTTCTATAAGATCCCCTCTAAAATTCCAGAGGGTATCAAAAACCACGTCCGGTTCAAGGATTGCCATACTCTCGTAGTTAATTTCATTTCGAGTATTGGTTTCAGGCAGGCTGTCAAGCTCTCCTCCCCCATGAACCTGAAGCGCTTTCCAGGCCTGAGGTGCGAGCTTCTTTTCTTCCTCGTCACGCGGAAGCACACAGTCTCCCCGGGTACATTCATCGGTTGCGACCAGCTTTTCAAGATCTCCAAAAGCAATAACCATTCTAGAATTGTCAGGATTTGTGGTGATGATACGCTCGATAGGCCTGTAGAAAGTAACTTCCCGATCATGCATATCCCGAATAGTTTTGGCTTTTCCTTCCCAGAAGGTATAGATATAGGCCGCATCTCCTACATCGTCTAAGGAATTTTCTCCTTTATCCAGCATGTAGGCACAGACTGCATCTGCAAGTTCATTTTCTGAAATCTCGCCGTCTCCTCCGGCGCAGGGAAGCTCAAAAGGTGCAGCAGCTGTAGGATTTACAAGCACCAGCCCCACTCCAAGGAAAAGGAAAGCCCAGACTAAGAAAGCATTTAGAGTTTTAGGCTCTCTAGCTAATTTCATTCTTTTTCCCCTCCCTTTGTTTTCAGAAAGACAGTTGCACAACTTAGCAGACAAAGAAACGTAAGCCAAACTCCAGGAGCTGGGGTGGAATTACTGGACGCTTCAGCTCCGGTTTTATTCGAATCTGAGTTTTTTGAGGCCTTTGAAGAACTCGAAGCTCCTGTAGGCTTTTCTGCAGTTGGGGCAGGAAGAGTAGAATTTGGATCATGTACAGGCTTCCAGCGCTCTTTTCCCTCGTTAAGTTCCGGAGTCTGGAAAAGGAGATCAACCCATTCGCCTCGGAATTTATTTTTACCCCCTTCAGGAGGAGCAATTACCTTGTATCTGATTTTTGTATCCTCAAGCAAAGAAAAGGCAATTTTACCCTGCTCCCGATCTAGCTTGAAATGTTTCGCCTCGGAAACTTCCTCATCTTTTTCAGGGAAACTAAACCCTTCCGGAATTGTTTCTACAATTCCAACTGCAAGAGGAGCTTCCCCTTGAATTTTTAAGACTATTTCTACAGTTTCCAAAGCCTCAAAGCTTTCCGGAGCTCCTCGACTTATACTTTCCACATCCTCATGTTTGGCAGCACTTCCCGCAATGGGAAACAGGAGGGAAACTGCAAGCAAAAAAACCAAAAGCAAGGAAAGAAAACCTAAAAATCTGGGGCTTCCTTTTTTAGTTATTTTTATAATTTCTTTTTCTCTCATACACACCCTCAGGATATTTTTTTAATCAATAAAGGGATTAAAAGCTTGATTAGCCGGAAATAAAAGAATTTCGCAGCCCAATTCTAAATTGAATTATAATAACAAAATCCAGTAAGCTCATATTTTAAGACAAATTTATCTATATTTTATACATATAAATGCCAGAGAATCCCAAACTAATTAGCATAAGATCATATTATTTTACATAAATGTATGCATAATAGAAAGGAAGGGTTCCTACTAATAAAAGTTTCGAAATAAACGAAATAGCTCGAAGCTTTGCTTAAGAAAGTATAAAATACAAAAAAAAGAGCAAGAAAGCCTATAAAAAAATAGGAAAATCTGAGCTTGAGGAAAGTGCACTACCCCTGAGCTAAAGCCTCAGGGGTTTTACGCTGCATGGTAGAAAACTCATTCTCCAAGCCATGTCAAAAGGCGGCTCTCTTTTTTGAAGAGCTAAATTCAATTTTTGGATATCAAGCAGCTTTTTTGCCGCATATCCCAAGGCTTTTTCCTAAAAAATAACCAGGAGTCGTATCTGTGATTTCCACATCTATGGATTGGCCTGGCCGAAGCTCCGGACAGCTTATAACAACTGGCCTATAAGAATCCGTACGAGCCAAAATATCTCCTACTTGTGTATACTTTGAAGCAAAAACCCTCCCCTGCCAGCCTAAAAATTCTTGTTTGGATTCAAGCTTTACCTGCTCGCACACTCTGTGCAAAAAATGAGAACGCTTGGCAGGAATTCTGGAATCTAAGTTTCTGTAGGAAAAAGCCTTGGTGTGCGGGCGGGGAGAATAACGGGAAATGTTGACCTTGTCAGGGCGGTACTTTTTGATCCATTCCACGGTTTTTTCAAAGTCTGCATCCGTCTCTCCACAAAAACCCACTATAATATCAGTAAAGAGGCTAAGGTCTTTGAAGCGGGCCCTAAACTTTCTTATGATTAAGTCTACAGCTTCCATCTTATGCAAGCGGTTCATGCGTTTGAGTACAGAATGAGAAGCGGACTGAATCGGAAGATGAAGCAGCTTATAAACTTTATCCGAATCAAAAGCCTCAAGCAGTTCATCTAGAATCGGAAGAACAGAAAAGGGATTCATCATTCCAACTCGGACTTTAAAATCGCCAGGAATTTCTGAGATTTGCTCAAGGAGAGCTGGAAGCCGAAATCCAGTATCCATACCGTACTGGCTATCATCCTGAGAAGTCAGCCAGATTTCCCGACACCCTTCAGACACAGCTCTGCGGATATCTTCAAGAATGGCTTCGGGTGGAAAGGACTGAAGTTTGCCTCGGGCTTTTTTTACAATACAATAGGAACAGGCGAAATTGCAGCCCTGAGAAATCTGACAGATATGGATATTTGAGTTATACCGTTCTCTAGAAACGTTTAAAAAGCCGATAGGCTTCGGAGCTGAAAGCCGCATCTGCCGGACGGGAAGACCTTTTTTTTGGGTAGCTTCTATAAAGGAGAGAATTTCTCCAAGCCGAGAGACCGCATTTACTCCGAGGATATGCGCTTTAGGATTGGCGTTTAAAATCTCCTCTAATTGAACTTCAGGCATACAACCAGAAACAATTACCTCGACTCCAAGTTCTCCCATATGCCGGATTTTATAAAGGATTTTTTGTTCAGTCGTGTACTTTACAGTGCAGGAGTTGCAGACGTAAACCTCAGCTTCTTCAGGAGTCACAAGTTCGTGTCCGAGTTTTTCTATAGCTGCAAGCATAACTTCAGCCGAGGCCTGACTTGCCGAACAGCCAAAGGTTTCAAGATATACTTTCATTTTCAAACCGTGGATTTTATGTTTTTAAAAATAGAAAAAATTAAAAGGAATTTACAGATAAAGGGGAGTTTTCTGTTTATCCTTTATATAAATACTGTCCGTAAACCGGACCGTTCCTGAACTTCCCATAGAAACTGTGTTTACCCTTGCATCTCCCCTTCCAAAAAGACTCACTTCGTGCAGAAAATGCCCAGGGGTAACTGCGCTTGCAGAAAAGATAACGTCCTTTCCCGGCACAAGTTTTTCGGTATCCATGACCTCGTTTAAAGTCTGGAGGGAAATTCCCATTTTTTCAAGCCTTGGCAATTTTTCCTCAATTTCAGCGTCAATCTCCTCTTGGGTTTTTCCGTTTGCAACACTTGGAAGCACAAGCCTGCCCAGAATTTTTCCGCCAAGCGTTTTTATTGCAGCAGCGGTAAGCACAGCTTCTCCTGACCCTCCTGCTCCCATTACCATGTGGATTCCCGAGCCCCGAATAGCGGTTGCAACTCCCGGCATAAGATCCCCATCCGAAACAAGTTTGACTCTGGCTCCGGCTTCCCGAATTTCCATAATCTTTTGGGCATGCCGGGGCCGGTCAAGAATTACGACCACAAGCTCTTGGACTTTTCGGTCAAGCGCCTTTGCAACAATATTTAGATTCCGACTGACCGGAGCGTCAAGCTCAAGTTTTTCCTCAGGGTGCTCAGCCTCATATTGTACAACCTCAGGCCCAACAACAATTTTATCGATATAGATATCGGGACCATGGAAAATCCCGCCTCTTTCTGCCATTGCCATGACCGCAACTGAGCCGGGACAGCCATCAGCCGTTAGATTCGTACCTTCAAGTGGATCGACTGCAATATCCACATCGACTCCGACTCCGGTTCCTACTTTTTCTCCTATATAGAGCATAGGAGCTTCGTCTCTTTCTCCTTCCCCAATTTTGATTACGCCATTCATGTTAAGCTTATTTAGCATTCTCCGCATGGCTGCAACTGCAACCTGATCAGCAAAGTGCTTATCTCCCCGACCCATCTGGTAAGCTGCCGCAATTGCGGCAGCTTCCGTTACCTGTATGAGTTTTGGAAGTAATTCGCATTCAATTGGACCTGCACAATCTGACATTTCTTCTACGGTTTTTGGATGAGGCATGATGGTCAACTCTTCCTTTTTCTATTATGAGATTTATAGTATGATTAAATGGGATTCTATCTTTTTATGGGCTCTGTAATGTAATGATCTTTAAAGACTTTATTGTCCAACTAAAGGAAAAAGGTGTAGATTTTTAAAAGTGAGCTTTTCCCTGAAAATCAGGCTTGCTCGCTGAAGCTAAGCCTAAGCTTAAAAAAGATTAGCGATTAGGATAAAAATCAGGATGAAAATACTGGAGGAATACGGTTTATGCGCATCCATTGCCTGCAGCACCTTGAATTTGAAACACTTGGAATTATCCGAAAATGGGTAGAAAAAAGAGGACATACTCTGACACTAAGCTCTCCTTCCAAAACCTTGAGCTTTCCAGATCCTACCGACTATGATCTGCTTCTTGTCCTTGGAGGACTCATGAGCGTTTATGAAAAAGAGGCTTACCCTTGGATAAAGCTGGAAAAAGAATTTGTAAAAAAAGGAATTGAGGCTGATAAAGCCATACTCGGAAGCTGCTTTGGAGGACAACTGATTGCTGAAGTTTTAGGGGGAAGAGTCTCAAAAAACAAATTTAAAGAAATTGGCTGGCATAAAGTGAAAAAAAGCCCTCAGCCATTCTGGCAGGCAACAAAAAAAGGGGAATCAGATGTTTTTTCAGAAGATAGTTTCAATACCCTTTTAAAGCTTTTCCCGGAGGAGTTTTTCGCCTTTATGTGGCACGGGGATACCTTTGAAATCCCGCCCGGAGCAAGAAAACTTTTTGAAAGCAAAGCCTGCCCGAATCAGGGCTATCTCTATAAAGGAAAGGTCCTAGGACTTCAATTTCATCCCGAAGCCGATGAAGTCTGGATAGCCAAACTTGTGCAAAACTGTGGATATGAACTTAGAGGCGGAAAATACGTGCAGGAGGAAACAGAAATCCTCGGACAGAAGGCAAAGCTCCTAGAAACTGAAAACCTGGGCTTCAGGCTGCTTGACTGGTTTGAAGAAATAATAAACCGTTAAAGTCGGAAGGTTAAAAAGAAAAAAAAGAAGGAACTAAAGATTAAAAAAATTGAAAAATTACAGCAAAGCTCATTTGGAAAAATCAGCCAGAGCAACCCTTTCAAGCACGAGTTCCGGAATTTGTGCATCTCCTGCCGCCTCAAGTTCTGGCTCTTCGATTCCGAATTTTTCAAGAATTCCTTTCCTTTTTTCGGGGGTATAGGCAAGCTGTGCCGAACAGGACGTTTCTATAAAGAATTCTTTTAGCCCTAAAAGAGCTTGTTCAACTTTTTCTATATCCCCCCCAAGCACTACAAAGGCTCCCCGGTTTTCCCCTTCCGAAAGCCCAAGTAAAAAACTTCGCTCAATCTGCCGCTCTCCGGCTGCATAACGCATAATCTCAATTCCGGGATCCTTTGCTACGTTTTTACCTTCCGCAAAAGCCCGAAGGGCTTTTTCAATCGCAAAGTCAAGATGTCTTTTCCCAGCAAGAAGATCTGAATTCAGACCCTGGATAACCACTCCACAAGCTGTGGCAAGAGCTTTTGTTTTATTTAAAAATTCATGCAAATCCGGGATATTTAAAGTCCCGCAGAGGATTCGGTATTCTATATGTCCTTTCATATGAAGAGCAGATTACGCAGACCCCAATAAGGATTTCGGCATTTTACTAAGCTCCTGATAAAAATTAAGCCTTAAACCAAAAAAAGTGCCTTTCGTTTTTATTAAGGCTCTACGTTTTTACACATGGCACCAGATCGTAAAACATTTGAGCACGACCTCAACCAAAGCAAACCCGAATACGACAATCAGGAAAAGAATAAAAAGATTGAGGGCGGCTTTTCCGATTTTTGCTTTGGCAGCAGCTATGCTGTGCATATATAGACCCAAATAGTACTATGGAGCCTCCGCTATATGTGCATTTGGAAATTTTTGTACATATTCAGGAGATTAAATAAGACAAAACCTGAAAAAGTAAGCTCTTCAAAGCTGAAAACTTTTGCTTGGAGAACTATTTTTCCCCCCTTTTAAATTACCTTTTTCCACTCCTTATGTTTTCCAGTTCCGTCTACTGCATGAATGGCACAGGCAAGACAAGGATCATAGGCTCGAACGGTATGCAAAATCCCAAGAGGATTGGTGTAATCGATTCCTAAAGCATTTTCCGCAGCTGAGATTTTTGTGCCTAAAAGAGCCTGTTCCACAGGGCCAGGAATTCCTGTTGCATTTTTTGGAGCAAGATTCCAGGTGCTTGCTACAACCGCTTGGTAGAGCGTAACTTTTGAATCCGAGCCAGTCTTAATCCAATGTCCAAGCGCTCCTCTTGGAGCCTCCCAAAGCCCCATACCCTCGGAGTTTTTGGCCATGGAAAGATTGGTAGGAACTGCAAATTTACCTTTCGGATCAAGATCCTCACTAATCCATTTAAAAAACAGAGCTCCGAGAATAAGGGTTTCCTGAAACCTAGCTAACATCCTAAGATAATTATTAGGAGCCGGATAACCTTTTTCCCGGAAAAATTCTAAAAGCCCACTTATAAGGGGCTCGCCCTGAATGAGCAGACGGGAAAGAGGCCCGACTTCGCAGGGAAGCCCTCCGTAACTGGGAGCCTTAATCCATGAATAAGGAGCTTGAAGCGCATCGAAATTAATTTTAGAGGGATCCGGTTCAGGTTCTGTGCTTCCTTCAAAGGGTTTTCGATTTGCCTCAGAGTCAACATAAAAG
>Ga0265294_10006727_pt1 | contig 13750 bp, 8 predicted proteins | sample MunlanPumphouse3_FD_192504 | JGI IMG/M metagenome (GOLD analysis project Ga0265294, IMG submission 192504) | Groundwater microbial communities from a municipal landfill in Southern Ontario, Canada - Pumphouse #3 | ecosystem: Environmental > Aquatic > Deep subsurface > Groundwater | place... | reverse complement strand
TTTTTTCTTAACTTTTTTTTGAAGAAATTTACAAAATTAACGAAGTCTTAATACTAATTAGTTGCGTGAAAACGATTTTTATTGTATAATAATGGATGTAAACGCATACAAAAAGATGCGTAAATTGAAAGAAAGAGAGGATAAAAATGAAAAAACCATTTTATGTGTTATTGCTTGTTTTCTTGTCAGTATTCATGATTGGTTCGTTTAAACAAACTGATTATGTTCATGCAGAAGGCGAAGTGGAATACACATTTACTGTTAATGTTACTGTTCCTGAAAATACACCAACAAATGTGGCCAAAGCCAAAGTAGCCTTAGTTGGAACAGTAAATGGTTGGACCCCAGGTCATGCCGATTGGATTTTGACAAAAGACGCTGAAAATGATTACTTATACTCAATTACCAAAACAATTACTTTGACTGACCCAACAATTAAGTTTAAGTTTGTCATTGGCGACGATTGGTCTTTTGTTGAAAAAACAGCTGATGATGAGGACGTTCCAGATCGTGAGTTCACTTTGTCGGCTACCGAACCAAATGTCTTCAACTTAACCGTTGAAAAATGGGCAGCAATTCCAACCGATGACCCGGTTTCGAAAATTGGTACCGTGGTTGTTCACTACCAAAACTTCCTTGGTGAATATGATGATTCTGGCGCGCATTCTTGGAATTTCGGTTCAATTGAAACCCAATCTTATCCAAGAAAAGCTGACGGAGTTGATCCCTTTGGCGCATATTGGGAAATTCCTATTGGCTCGGATTCGCAAGATCAAATCGGTTTAATCCTTCTCAAGAAGGGTATGGATAGCGGAACACAATGGGATCATAAAGAATACTCCCAAGATTTATTTGTTCCTCTAAAAGCGATTAAGGATAATTGGGCTACTAATCAAACCGAAATGACCATGCATGTTTACTATTTCCAAGGCACCGATCAGTTCTTCATTGCTCGTCCTGATGTTGTTAATGTTTTAGTAGCTTATTATGACCCTACCGGCGCTTATGAAGAAAACCTCGGCTTGCACCTTTGGGAAGGCTGGGTTGGCGCTTATGGCGATCCAGACTTTAGTCTTGATGCCATCACTTGGGACAAACCATATGAAATGAAAAATGGCTTTAAGTCGGATGCAGATGTTGACGGAAAAGTTGCCATGCTTTACTTAACACCAGGCTCAAATGCCGGTTTAATTGTTCATGCAGGCGACGATAAGAAATCCGGCGGCGCCGACGTTATGATTTTCCAAGATTATGAAGCAGGCGAAGTTGTTCAATTATACGTTATCGGCGGACAATATTTTGTCGGGGAAAATGCGGCTGAAGATTTCCGCGAAGCAGCTTTCACTTTTGGATTTGTACCTATAAGCATTGGCGATAAAGGCCTAAATGGAACATATGCACCAAATCCAAAATCGGTTATTGTCAAGTTCTCGCTAGCGGTTCCTACCGTACAACTTGACGAAGAAGGCAAACCTGTTTTAGATGAAACAACGAAACTTCCTATTCCGCTTGATGTCAAAGCTTTCTTCAAAGTGTACGAAGCCGAAGAAGTAGACGGCGTATTGACACCTAAAGGAAATCCGCTTACCATTGAACGCATCGACTACAATCAATCTCCTTCGACAACTTCCGTAAAAGAATTTGTTGTTCAACTTGCGGAAGGAGCTACTCTAGATAATACGAAACGCTATATCATTACTTTTGAAAATGAAGATTATGATGCTTCTATTGAAATTGACCTCGACCGTCAAGCACCAAATCTAACATTTGCGGACATTACCTTTGACGGTTTGATTAAGATTACCCAAGGTTCTAAATGGGACCAAGCTTTATTCCCAAGTTACCGCGCAATGGATGTTCGTGATGGCGACGTTAGCAAGTATGTTTATGTAAAAGAAGGCGAAGGTATCCTCAATACCGACGAAGTTGGCGAATACACCATCAAATTAACAGCCATTGATAACTGGGGCAACGAAACCCAAATTTCCTTCGTAGTCCAAGTTGTAGAAGGCTCATCTTCTGATTGTTCATCTGCTTCTGCTATCTACATCCTCAATTTACTTGCTATTGTTTCTGTGTTAGCCTTCGTACTGAGAAAGAGAAATGCGTAGGAGGTAACGAATGATGAAAAAATATGTAAGCATTTTATTAGTTTTTAGTTTTATCTTTATTTTGGTAGGCTGTGTTGGTTCAAAAGGTGAAGTAATTGACTTCAGTGATACCTTTGGCAAAAAGACCAAATTAGTTATTTGGTTGGATGATGACGACAATAACTATATGGAAGCATTAGCCGCTGCCTTTACCGGAAAAAACCCTAATATTGTTGTTGAATTCATGCATCAATCAACCGTTGATGCTCGGGAAAGATTAAAGACTTACGGGCAATCGGATAACGGTGCCGATATCTTCCAATTCCCACATGACCATATGGCACAAGCTATTTTGGAAGATCTAGTCTATCCATTACCATCAACTTTAAAAGCAACGCTTGAAGAATCGATTCTTCCGATTGCGCTTGATATTGCTACCGTGGCCTTTGATCCTGAAACCAAAGAATTTGGCTCGGGAACACCACAATTGTATGCGGTGCCAATTTCCATTGAATCGGTTGGTTTATATTATAATATCGACTTACTCAACAATATTCATGGCGAAGGCAATTGGGAACTCCCAACTACCATGGAACAATTAATCGAAGAAGCGCAATTCTACATGGATTCGGCTAATTTAGGAAAAACAGGCGGAAGATACATGATTGCGGAAGACGACGGTTCTGGCAACCCGGTTTACAGTTCCAACTACTACTTTGTAACTGGATCGCACTGGGCTGACGCTTATTTCAATCAATTCGTCTATTCCGCATTCGGTTGGCGTCCATTTGGCGAAAATGGCGATGACGACAGCGCTGTAGGTTTCAGCAATCCTAACCTGGAAGCTGCTTTAAAATATTTAAGAGACACTATTAAACCGATTGCCACCGGAACAGGTAACCATAACTCTGTTGCTGGTCAAAACCTATTCGAAGAAGGCAAACAACCATATGTCTTAACCGGACCATGGGCTATTTCGACCTTTAAAAAAGCTGGCGTAAACTTTGGCATAGCTCAATTACCAACTATAAACGGTAACCCAACCAGAACGTATGCTGGTGCACAAATGCTAGCTGTTTACAAGCATTCTCGCAATAAAGAAGCTGCAATTAAATTCATGGAATTCTTAGGAACTCCGGAAGCTGCGGAAATTCTTTACAAAGAAGAAGGCGACTTACCAGCTTTGAAAGCATCGTATTTTGATCAAATCGAAGGTTTAGCAGACGATGATCTTGCCCGTGCTATCACAAAACAATTAGAAACTTCCATTCCGATGCCAACCATTCCAGCGGTAACTTATTACTGGGGACCAGCTGAAACCATGGTTATCAACATTTGGAACAGTTCGAAAGACATAGCCGAAGAAGCCATAGCTGCAGAAAATAGTTATCGGGCACGCATGGGATTTGCGACTGATTAAACAAGAGTATGCGACGATTTAGGTGACCAATTGGTCACCTAAATTTTTAAGGAGGAAATTAGATGGAAAACCAATTAAAATTTAAACAAAAAATCATCCCAATCATAAAAGCGATTGCCTCCGGCCTAATTTGGGGACTGGGTCAGGTGTTTAACCGCCAGTTTCGCAAAGCTCTTTTCTTCTTTCTCTTCTTTGGGTGCCTACTCGGAATTGAACTAACTACCAGCCGGTATTTTGAGCCTTATGATGCTTTCACGGACAAAATCGACGGCGAAATGTTTACGGATAACATTGTAAAGAATAAAATACTTCCTCATTATTACGACGCAATCGGAAATCCGGATGCCCAAGAAATTTACGGTATTTTTGGGTACGATGACGATGTCAACCAACCTGGAAAAAAGATTGCCAAATCCTATCCTGCTTTTGACGCATTTTTAGCGGACCATTCCGGGCAATTGACGATAGATGATTTGATTACTTTTATTGCCCGGGATTTAACGGAAAATAATCCGTCGCGTTTCTTTGATATTGTTTCCAATAAGGATAATCAAACGAAAACTGAGGATGTTATATATCAAAAAGACCGTGACATATCGCTCGAAACAGTAAACGAAATCATCGTGGTCGATGAATTCTTTAAGTCAAAGCTTGACGGAGCCATCTACCACCGCGTCGTGGAACGGGTGGATGGAGTTTCGGTCGAACATTACATAAAAGACGATGATAAAAGTGTCGTCTTAACCAAAGAAGAACTATTCGGCTATACCACAGAAATTGTTAAAACAGAAACCGGAAACGAAGTTCGCTATTATAAAAACGATAAAGTTTATCGTAGAGTTGTGGAAGGAGGAATTTTCGGAGAAACCCGTTTCTTCGAAACTATCGACAAAAGCGAAAAAATACCGGAACACGAATTTTACGATGTAGAGCATTTGCAAAAAAACAAAGCAATTTATTACAAGGATAATAAATTATACGTTGAAGTCATTGACAAAATTAAGACGGAAAACAATAAAACCTATTGGAGTTTACTTCCTAATGAATTAGGCGAGATTGACATCCTCAATACGATGTCAAACTTCCAAAAAATAGAAGTAAAATACCGTTTGTTTAAAGTCGATGTTGAAAAAGACGGCAAAACCGAGACACGGGTTTATGAATGGTTTAATCCGGAAGCTTATCAGGTAGGTTATCAAACGACACCGTTCACCGAATTTATCAAAAAGTGTTTTGAAGATAAAATTTATTCAGGACCCGGCAGCAATCTATTTACCAAGGATGACTATACTAAATTCCTGATTTCTATTTACTTTAAAATACATCCGGAAATGCAAGAAGATTTTATCAAACGGTTTGATAATTTTTACTTTGACCATGCGGGATTCTTTGTCAAAGGCGTTTGGAGTTTAATTACTTTGGGCGATACTGACAACATGGAGTACGACCAACACCAATTGATTGCCCAACATGCTTTAGGCTTTAAAGCGAACGGTTCCAACCAATGGATGGAATTAATCACCGTCAAAGGTCATGATTCCGCTTATCTCATGATTCGCGGCATCATTTCCACTTTGTTGCTTTTGTTCTTTATGATTATTATGGTATGGAACATTCGCGATGCTTATTTATCGGGAATTGCTTTAGCAAAAACGAAAAAACGCGCAAGCGATCGCCACTACTTTAAAGAAGTATACGAACGGTCGTTTGAGTACATCATTTTATTCCCGGCGATTTTCCTTGTCACCTTTATTTCCATCATGCCGATAATATTCGGCTTCCTTGCGGCCTTCACCAATTACAAATCGAACATCCGTTTGTTCGACTGGGTTGGCTTCAGTAATTTCGTCAATATCTTTAGCTTTGGCCAGGTGGGCGATATCACCATTCCGTTCGGCAAAGTCTTCTGGAGCGTATTCCTTTGGACCGTCATTTGGGCGGTATTCTCTACCGTTACGGTTTTCTTTGGGGGGTTCTTCCAAGCTTTGATTATCAATAACGATCATGTTCCGTTTAAGAAATTCTGGCGCACCTTGCTCATCTTGCCGTGGGCGGTTCCGGCCATTATTTCCCAAATGGTCTTCAATATGATTTTTAACGAAACGGGCGTGCTGAATGCCACTTTGGAATCGATTGGTGTATATGATTTATTGAAACAACTGGGAATGCTCGGTCGAAACATCACTGAATATCCGTCCGCTTTCTCGAAACTCTTCTATTGGGGTGAAGAAAACATCCAGTGGTTCCATAATCCGCACAACAAATGGTTTGTGCGCTCGACTTTGATTGTGGTAAATATCTGGCTTGGTTTCCCATATTATATGGCCTTAATGAGCGGGGTAATGGTCGGTATCGACCGCACCCTTTATGAGGCAGCGGAAATCGACGGTGCCACCAAAGGTCAACGGTTCCGTTACATCACGTTTCCGCTTGTCATGTATTCGACGGCACCGCTGCTTGTCATGAGTTTCTCGGGGAACTTTAACAACTTCGGGGTCATCTACTTTATCACCGAAGGAGGAGCCAATGCGGGATCACTGCAGACCGCGTATGCGGGGGACACGGATATTTTGATTTCTTGGATGTATACCCTGACGGTCGATCAGAAAATTTACAATATGGCGAGCGTCTTTTCGATTTTGATCTTTATTGTCGTAGGTTCCATCGCCGCTTGGAACTATTCGCAGACAAGAGCATTTAAGGAGGATTAGACGATGTGGTTTATTATCTCTATCGTTGTCATTGGTGTAGTTGTTGTTCCGGGCTTGACGCTAGCGAAAAGAATCTATGACCGGAAAAAACACAAACACGCAAGTCCTTTGCCAACCGTAACCGAGATAAGGATATTTGAAGACGATACCGTAAGGGATCGAAGATATTATCTGAATATTTGGATTAAGGTTGCAGTTATTGGGATAATTGCTCTTTTGGCCTTATATGTGGTTTTCGTCCATAAGTGGATTTTTGGCACTAGACCGCCAAAAATTCTTGTTTGGTTAAGTTGGTTCTATTTGATTGTAACCTATTTTGTCCAAGATGCGTTAGCCGCGGATTTTGCGGAAAAGAAAGGTTATGGCAAAACAAACGGCGCTTTTTGGGGATTAATCCCGATTTACGGTTTGCTCCGTTATGCCAAAAAACCTAAACGCAAAAATGTTCAATCTACGACCATTAAGAAAATTTACGGTTCTAAGTCACTCTTTGTCAAATATTTGCTTTTTTCGGAACTTGTGGGCTTAGGCATCGTGGTATTGTTACCGATTATTTATATCGTCGGTTCCTCTTTTGCCAAACAGAGCGGACTTCCGACGACCTTCTGGCCAAGGAATTTGACCTTGGATAATTATCGCGTCCTTTTCGACGAAAGCGAAACGATGTTTGTCCATTGGTACAAGAATACCTTCTACCTTGCCCTCTTAAACATGGTCTTCGGCGTGCTCTTTATAACTGGCGCAGCTTACATTTTTGCCCGCTTTAAGTTCAAAGGCAAAAAGGTAGGGCTTATTTCCATCTTGGTATTGCAAGTCTTCCCATCTTTCATGGGAATGGTTGCGCTCTTCACGCTTTATCAAACCTTTAACCTCGTGGGTAGACCCCTTGCTTTAACCTTCATTTATGTGGGCGGAAGCGTTCCGTTCAATTTGTGGCTAATCAAAGGGTACCTTCAACAAATACCGCGCGACCTCGATGAGTCAGCTATGCTCGATGGGGCCAACAAAGCGCAGATTTTCTTTAAGATAATTTTGCCATTATCAGTGCCGATTTTGAGTTTTGTTGCGGTATCGCAATTTATGGCGCCATGGATGGATTACATCTTGCCAAGCTTCCTATTGAATATCGTTCCGCGCAACGCCAATATTCCGGCGGGCATGAATCTTGCGGAATACACGAAGATGCAATGGACGCTTGCGGTGGGCTTGTTTGAATTCATCAGCGGCACCAACAGCGAGTATACGACTTTTGCGGCGGGTGCCATTATCGTAGCCTTGCCGATTACAGTCGTATACATGCTCTTCCAACGGTTCCTCATTCAGGGAATTACCGCTGGCGCAACCAAAGGTTAATAGAAAAGCAATGGATATGGCAAATATTTGCCATATCTATTTTCAAGAGGATGGTACAATGAACAACAATAAGTGGTGGAAAGAAGCCTTTGGCTATCAGATTTACATTCGCAGTTTCTATGATGCCAATAATGACGGAATCGGGGATTTGCAAGGGATTACCGAGAAACTTCCTTATCTATCCTATTTGGGGGTTAACCTAATCTGGATTTGTCCGTTTTACAAATCTCCCATGGACGACAACGGTTATGATGTGATGGATTTTTATGCGGTGGATAAGACTTACGGAACCCTTGAGGACTTTAAAGTGCTTGTGGAAGAAGCACATAAACGGGGGATTAGGGTTATCATAGACCTAATCCTAAACCATACATCCGATGAACATTCGTGGTTTATCGAAAGCCGGAAAAGCAAGGATAATCCCTACCGGGATTATTACATTTGGCGTCCTCCCCGTTATGATGAACTGGGAAACCGTAAAGAACCGACTAACTGGGCTTCCTTTTTTGGGGGCGGTTGTTGGGAATACGATGAACAAACCGATGAATATTACATGAAAATCTTTTCAAAAAAAATGCCCGATTTAAATTGGGAAAACCATCAAGTACAAGAGGAAATGGTTAAGGTGGCCAAATACTGGTTGGACCTTGGCGTGGACGGTTTTCGGGTGGATGCGGTGGCGCATTTGGCGAAAGCTCCGTTTGTGGATTCCGACATGCCCACCAATTATCGATATACCCCGGATTGGGGCAGATTTTCCAATCTTCCCAAACTTCATGAGTATCTGAAAATGATGCGAAAGAAAGCTTTTTCGGGTTATGACTTGATGGTTGTGGGGGAAGTTGGCGGAGGAGCCTTGGTAGAAGATGCCTTAAAGTATTCCGCTCCCGAAGAAGAGGAATTAGACATGGTTTTCAATTTTGACCACAATTGGTGCAATAACTCCTGGAGCGCCAAAGATCGCACGGAGTTAAAAATCAATGTTCCTCATTTAAAAGAAATGTTCGATAAATGGCAAACAGGTCTTTTCGGTAAAGCTTGGAATGCTATTTACTGGTTGAATCACGATCAACCTCGCGTGGTTACCCATTACGGCGACGATGAAGGGCCTTTACACGACCGAAGTGCCAAAGCTTTGGCAGTCGCCCTCTATTTTATGTGGGGTACGCCTTTTATCTATAATGGTGAAGAAATCGGGATGACCAATCCTCATTTTAAATCAATTGCCGATTTCCAAGATGTTTCTTTTATCACCCAATATTATCTTAATATCCAAAATGGAACTGATCCTGAGGCTTACATTGCTCATGCGTCGCTATCCACCAGAGATAATGCCAGGACGCTGATGCAATGGAATGATGGTTTGCATGGCGGATTTACGAAAGGGACCCCCTGGAATTTAATCAATGAAAACTACCGAACCATCAATGTGGAAAGCCAAATAAAAGATCCTAATTCAATCCTTAATTTTTACCGAAAAATTATTGAAATTCGGACAAAATCGCCATTTCGTAATATAATTATCTATGGTAGTTATGAACTTATCGAAAAAGAACATAACCAAATTTATGCCTATCTTAGACGCTTTGAGGGTCGTAATTTGCTTGTCTTATGCAATCTCACAAAAGAAGCAGCAACAGTGGACAAGCTCCCTTACACTTTGGAAGAGCGCGTCTTGGGAACCATGGATAAACAAATCAATATCAATAAAAAAATGGTTTTGGAACCTTACGAAGCTTATGTCTTGGAAATTAAGGAGGAAATATAAATGAGAGCAAGCGGAATCCTTTTACCGATTAGCAGTTTGCCGAGTCCTTATGGAATCGGTACTTTGGGCAAAGAAGCTTTTGAATTTGTTGATTTTTTGAAAAAAGCCGGCCAATCTTATTGGCAAGTCTTGCCGCTCGGTCCGACGTCTTACGGTGATTCGCCTTACCAAACATTTTCGGCCTTCGCAGGAAATCCATATTTCATCGATTTGGACCTATTGGCGAAAGAAGGGCTTTTAAAACAAAACGAATATCGTCATTTGGAAACACCTAATCCCGAACTCGTGGATTATGAGTACCAGTATTTTAACCGTTTCAAAGTTTTGCGTCTTGCCTATTCGCGTTTTAACCCCCCAAAAGAGTCGGACTTTGAAAAGTTTATAGAAGATAATAAAAAGTGGTTGGACGATTATGCACTCTTTATGAGTATCAAAGGCCTTCACAACGACCAAAGTTGGTGGCTTTGGGAGGAAAAGTATAAAAAACGCAATCGCGAAGCTTTGGAGGAGTTTATCGAGACACATCAATCGGACATCGGTTTTTGGAAGTTTGTTCAATATTATTTCTTTAAGCAATGGTTAGCCTTAAAAAATTATGCTAATCAAAAGGGCATTGAAATCATCGGGGATATTCCGATTTATGTAGCTCAGGACAGTAGCGACGTTTGGTCAAATCCTCTCGACTGGCAATTGGACGAAAACTTGGATCCGATTGACGTAGCGGGTTGTCCGCCCGATGCTTTTGCCATCACCGGCCAGCTTTGGGGAAACCCAATCTATAATTATGAGAAAATGGAAAAAGAGGGTTTTGGTTGGTGGATTGAACGCATCAAGGAATCGTTTAAACTCTATGACGTCGTGCGGATTGACCATTTCCGGGGGTTTGAAGCTTATTACGCTATTCCTTACGGACATCCAACCGCCGAATTCGGCAGATGGGTAAAAGGCCCCGGCATGAAGTTATTCCAAAGAGTAAAAGATGTTTTGGGGGATGTAAGGATTATTGCGGAGGACTTAGGGTTCTTGACCCCGGAAGTATACCAGTTGCTTGCGGATACGGGGTATCCGGGCATGAAAATCCTGCAATTTGGTTTTGATCCTTACAATGACAGCGAATATTTGCCTCATAACTATAAACGAAACAGTTTCGTTTATACTGGTACCCATGACAATATGACGGTGCGTTCTTGGTTTAAAATCTTAAACGAAGCGGAAAAAGCTTTTGTTAAAGCTTATTTGGACTTTGAGGATGACGAAAAAGTCGCAGAAAAAATGATTAAAGTATGTCTAGCCTCGGTGTGCAAAGTGGCGGTTATTCCGCTTCAAGACTACCTGGAACAAGGCGATGAAGGACGCATCAATGTTCCTTCCACCCTGGGCGGAAACTGGGTTTGGCGAATTAAGAGCGATGTCCTTACCGAAGAACTTCACCAAAAAATCTATTCTTGGTGCAAGACTTATCGCCGGGCAAGATACTAAAAGGAGAGGTAATGAAAAAAAGCTTAATTCTTTGTTTATTGTTCGTTAGTTTGTTTTTAAGTTCCTGTGTAAACAACAATCCTCAAATTGTTGACGATCCCACAGATGAAATCATCGAAACCAATTATTCTTTGGAAGATTTTTTTAGTTTGGAAAAACCATTGACTATTGATATCATCATCTCCGACGATGAGTTGGAAAAAATCAACCAGGATTATTACGATTTTTCCGCTTTCGGTTCCAAATCGCCGATTTATCGGATGTGCGATTTAGTGATTACTTATGGCGAAGAAACGGTTACCATCAAAGAAGTGGGAATCCGCATGAAAGGAAATACCTCCAGGAGGGATTTCTTCAGTAAAAAAGAAGGAATATATAATTTGATTCATTTCAAATTATCTTTCCAGGAAACCTTTGATGATGAAGACGAATACGACCAACCAAAAATTTGGACTGATTCTTCCCAAAGAGAACAACGGAAAAAACGCACCTTTTTGGGCATGAAAGCTTTTGACCTAAAGTGGAACAAGAACTATGACGCAACCCATGTCAGACAAATCTATGCTTTTGACAAATTTCGCGAGAATGGCTTGCTTGCTCCTCATGTTACGCTTGCCACGGTTAAAGTAAAGGGTTCAAGTCTCGGTTTGTATGAAGTATTGGAACCGATTGATAAAGAATTTATTGAACGTTACTTACCGGAAAAAGATTGGGGCGGCGATCTATATAAAGTTGGATGGAACAACTATAAAGGCGGGGATTTTACCCCTCTTCAAAACCCTAATGAAGTTGGCGTCGAAGATGAAATGATTGCTTATTTTCCTAACTACGACTTAAAGACCAACAAAAAGAAAAGCAATCATCAGGATATGTTGAATCTCTTGGACCGTTTAAACAATACGTCTGTTAAAGACTTGGATGTGGTTGTTGGGGATATTTTGGATATGAATTACTGGACCATGTTTGAAGCAGTTAATTATTTGGTCGGCAATCCTGATGACATTCGCAATCATTACAACAATTATTATCTGTATTTTATGGGTTCAACCCATAAAGCGATAATCATCCCTTATGATTACGATCGGATTTTGGGAATTACCAAAGATTGGAACCCAAATGGTGACGCCATGACAAAAATGGAACCAAATTCGCTTGCCAATACGATGCAAAACGGCACTCAGCAGATAAATCCGCTTTATAAACAGGTTTTGTTGAATCCAAATTCGGTTTGGAATAGAGGGTATCTCAACCGATTAATAGAAATCGTTCAAACCGCTCAATTTACGCTGGCAGACTTTTTACCGTATTATGAGAAAGCCAAAGCGCTTTATCAAAATAAGGTTGTTCCCGATATCAAAAAGGTGAAATCGTCCTATATCGCTTTCTCTTTGACGGAAAGCAACCAAATAAACCGTACGGATGTCAATTTAAGCATTGAACTTTATTTTTCCTTAAAGCGCGAAACAATAGAACAAAACATTAATAAATAGAGGTGTAAAAATGGCAAAAGAAACTCCTGTAAATTTACGGAACTGGCAATTTTACCAAATCTTTATTCGTCAGTTTTCTTCGCCCCATGATTTTAAAGGTGCGATTCCCAAATTACCATATGTAAAATCCCTGGGAACCGATTGTATTCAATTAGTTCCGTTTCACCCTATTGGAGTGTTTCGGCGTAAGGGTACTGTCGGAAGCCCTTATTCAATAAAAGATTATTATAGCGTCGATTCTCTAAATGGCAACCTAGAAGATTTTAAAACTTTTTTAGAAGAAGCCCATCGCTTAGGAATGAAAGTACTCATGGATATTGTCTTTAACCATACTTCGCACGATGCGAATTACACTAAAACGCATCCGGATTGGTATTATCAGGATGATTTAGGTAATTTCCAAAACCGTGTAGGCGATTGGTGGGATATCGCCGATTTGAAGATTGAGGGTAATCAAGAACTTCAAGACGAACTGCTCAATGTTTTAACCTATTGGGTAAAACAAGGTATTGATGGGTTTAGATGCGATGTCGCGCCTTTGATTCCGCTGGAATTTTGGGCAAGAGCCCGAAAAGAATTATCAATCCTTAACCCTAATTTGCTTTGGGTAGCCGAAAGCGTGCATCGCAGTTTTATTAAATATCTTCGTGATTTAGGCTATGAAGCATCAAGCGACGGAGAAATCTATCAAGTTTTCGATATTTGTTATGATTACGATATTTTTGACCATTTTGAAAATTATTTGTTGGGAAAAGAGCCATTGCAAACTTGGGTTGATAATCTTCTTGACCAAGAGATGATTTATCCGAAAAATTATGTTAAATACCGTTACTTGGAAAATCACGATTTTAAACGGATTGCTTCCTATGCGACAACAAATACCCAATTAAGAAACTTTAATGCCATGCTTTTTTTGCTTCGGGGAAGTGTTTTCCTTTTCAACGGTCAAGAATTAGGCATTGCCCATCATCCAAATCTATTTGAAATTGATGAAGTTGATTGGAATACCAATGATGAAGCAAACCTAACGAGTTTAATCAAAACTTTATCCAAATTCAAAAAAGCAACCGGTTATATCAATGATCCGATGAATATTGAAGTTCTAGGCAATGATGTCATAAAAATCGAATACAAACAGCTTGGTGGCAAACGCACCGTTACTGGTATTTTTAACTTAGGCAAAACCCCGCAAGCGGTTGAAACCCAAGTGAAAGGCAAAAATGTTTTAACCGGTCAAGAAATTGACGAGACTGAAATAACCGTTGACGAACCGCTAATTCTTATTAGAAGCGAATAGGTTATTTAAACCAACCATAGAAACAAACATTGATTATGTAATCCCTACTTTTTAGGGATTTTCTTTTATTTTTATTCTTTTTCGTGATTTATGGTATAATTTACAATATTAAAAAAAAAAAAATTAAGCGAAGTGAGAACAT
>Ga0265294_10006725_pt1 | contig 13752 bp, 16 predicted proteins | sample MunlanPumphouse3_FD_192504 | JGI IMG/M metagenome (GOLD analysis project Ga0265294, IMG submission 192504) | Groundwater microbial communities from a municipal landfill in Southern Ontario, Canada - Pumphouse #3 | ecosystem: Environmental > Aquatic > Deep subsurface > Groundwater | place... | reverse complement strand
CACGACCCTGGACGTGGTTCTCCACTTTCAAAGATAGACTTTGAAAATGGTTTATCCATTTACACCATCACTCCCGAAGGTGTCTATACTGGGCAACAAATTAGCTATGGTGGAAATGCTTCTTCCGAGATAGGTAACATTTTACCCTTAGGAAAAATGCCTGAAGGAACCTTAGTTTGTAATCTTGAACTTCGTCCAGGTGACGGAGGGAAATTGGCTCGTTCCTCGGGTGCTTATACTACAGTTGTTGGTCACACTCCTCAAGGTACACTGATTCGGTTACCTTCAGGTCGTACACGTTATGTTAACGATTACTGCTTGGCAACTGTTGGTATAATTTCTGCGTCTGGACGTACTGAGAAACCATTTCTTAAAGCAGGCGAGAAATTCCATCTAATGAAAGCTAAAGGCCACAAGTATCCACGAACCAGCGGACGTAAAATGGTCGCAGCTGTTCACCCATATGGTAGCAGTAAAAAGGCTGCACGTAGAACAACCACAACTTCTCATGGAGCTCCTCCAGGACAAAAAGTAGGTTTGATCGCAGCTCGCAGTCCAGGACAAAAGAAGAAACGTACAATACGATAAAACTTGAGATAACTATAAAGAGGTAAAAAATAGATTAGGTGTAGATGAAAGATGCCGAAAGAATTTAGCTACAGAGGTCATAGCTTAGAAAGTTTAGCAGCGATGTCTATGGATGAATTCATCAATTTGCTCCCCTCACGACAACGTAGAAGTCTTCAGCGTGGTCTTACCGCTGAACAACGAACACTGCTCGAAAAACTACGCGAAGCTAAAGAAGCTCAAAAACAAGGTAAAGACGTGACTTTAAAGACTCATGTTCGTGACCTGATAATTTTGCCTGAAATGGTTGAAGCAAAAATTGCTGTTCATAATGGCAAAGAATTTGTGGCAATGACAATAAGGCCAGAAATGATTGGTCACTATCTTGGTGAATTTGCTATAACAAACAAACCTGTTAGACATGGAACTCCAGGTATTGGTGCATCTCGTTCTTCGATGTATGTGCCTCTGAAATAATCCACATTTTCATTTTCTTTATTTTTTGTTGATGCTTTTGTATACAGTGCTTTGTCGCTGTCTGTTTTTTTATTTCAATCTCATATGTTAATTTCTAAACTATTTTATTTATAATCTTTGTATTTGCTATAAAAAACGCCTTTAGATTTGATTGAAATAAAAATTTTCGGTCTTGATGTGTTCAAGACAAAAAAATTTATTTCCTGTTTGTGTTTTATTTACGCGCTATAATCTCTGCCTTTAAGTTTTGTATTGGAAGGTTTTGATCCTGCCTCTGGAATTTGTGGCAGTGGTATGGCTGGCGGTATATTCAGGATACGAGATATCAGAACTGATTCTATGAATACAACATTTGAAATTGATTGAATAATTATTTGTGCAGGCGGTTTCTTTTGTTCGTAATCCTTGAGAACTTCGTCAATTTCATTCTTCTCGCCTATGATATAAGCAACACCTTTTAAACTCATTTGTGCAATAGACGGGTTATAACCTATAGATAAAACAAAGGGGACATCTACGGAGGTGTCTTGCTTTTTTTCCATACCTACAACATTTATGTTTGTACTAATTTGGATTGGTGGAACCGATTTACGTATGTCCCAAAAGCGTTCGGCTGATATGCTTGATATAACTACATTTACTTTAAGCATTTAAATCAAAAAGAATAGTGTGGAGACAGATTTAAATTGTTTATTTCTGCTTGTAGCGTGTGAAGCCGCAGTGTCCACAAGTATATCTGTCATGGTGATCTGCCATGAAGTAACCTGGCCCGCATCTTTCGCAAGTTGGCCGTGCTCGTGTAATTTTTTCCCCTTCAACTTTGAACATTGAGTTTACTGTTTTTTCGCTTTTTTGCTTCTTTTCTTGCTTTCCCTTTTCAGGTTTCTTTGCGTCAACTGTGGGTTTTTTTACTGAAGACATTATGCAGTTGCCTCTTCCTTAGCTTTTTCTGGTGTGCTGTTACGCTTACAGATATATTCAGGTTCAACTATCTTGGCTTGAGCTACTGATTGATAGACATTGGCAATTCCTTTAGCAATATTTGTTCCAGTTTTAGTTTGTAAGCGTTTAACCATAACAACGTCATCGCTAACTTGCATCTCAATAGCTAATGCTTTCTTTACTTCTAGCCTTTGCGGAGTCTTATCTTTTGGACCTTGTATTATCGTGAACTCCACTTCTTTCCGCTTCAAAAGTGGGTTATCCTTTGTAGATTCAATTTTTACTTGCATTAATGTTCACTTAAAGCGTAAGTTCATACCTTACTCTTCTTATTTAGCTTTTCGAAGGTTTCATCTCTTTTAGTAACTTTTTTACCTGTTCTTTCTTATCAAAGTTAGCTTCAACCAGTACAATTCCGCAGCGTGGTTGCCCATAAACAATAATTGATTTTTCCGGTGCATATAAGACCGCTATAAGTGTAAGTAAATCCTCTTCACCCTCAACAATTATGTGTGTATGTATATTTGTTTGCAACGCTTCTTTTATTGCCACAATGGCTTCATCGGTTATTTTTCCTTGTGGATTTTTTACATATACTGTCTTTTCTACAGGTTTTTCTATTAAATTTATTTTCTTTCTAAGTGAAAAATGATCTATAACTGTAAGTTGCGGGTTGATTTTATATTCGTGAAGATTGTGTGAAACAATATCACCAACTGAAATTATTCGGGGGGGTTTCTTTTCATCAATTATTTCACTAAGTTTATTCATTGTTTCTTGAGGTAATCCTTCAATTAACGTTCCAAAAGGGTCTTTTAGAAAAATGCGTAACTTCGGCGTTAGAGTATATTTTACCTTCATTACTTAGTCCTGATAAAGTAAAATGATTTTAGTTGGTTAAGAATTTACCGTAGATTTGTTTTGGTCAATTAGCGTACTTTTAAGGCATAGCGACCTTTTTCTTTGATGTTCATGGCTTTAGCGATTGCTGATTGATCTGCATCAAACATTACTACTATTCCTCCGTAGTCTTCGCTGAAATTTGTGGACTTACATTTTGGACAAACATTTTCTTTGGTGATAAAATGGCAATTTGTACATGCTTTTTCACTCATTTACCCTCTCTTCCTTTATGCTGCTTTCTCAGTTTCTTTACTCTTTTTGGTATCTATTTCCTCTTTGGTTTGATCCATTTTGAGCCATTCTAACTTACCTAAGAACGGTTGCCTTGCTGTTACACCAATCTTACCTGAGCTGCCTGCTCTGCCTAATGATACTGCTGTTATGCGAACCCGAACCTGATCGCTTGAGGAAAGCTTACGTTTAGTCTCTTTTCCGAGCAGAACACCTTGTTTTTCATCATAGGATATGTAATCATCCATTAATTGTGAAACATGAAGCAACGCGTCAACTGGTGATCCTATGCGTACAAAAGCGCCAAAGTCAGCAATTTCTACTATATCTCCTTCAACTATTTCTTGTATAATAGGATAGAAGGTTAGTAAAGAAAAGTTTACTTTGTGGTAAGTCGCGCCGTCACCAGGAATTATCTTGCCAACTTGACTTACTTCTATATCTGTTACAGCTATAACATAGCCTAATTCTTCATCCACAATGCCTTCATACTTCTGCTTCACTTGATCTCTACCCACCTTTTCTAGTGGGTTACCGAATGTTTCAGGTGGGATGCGAATAGTATCTTGAAGAGTAATTAACTTAAACATCTATGATATCGACCCATCAACGTCTAAACGTGATTTTTGTCTCAGATAAATCACTGGCACACTTATATCTCTTAGCCTCTTTTTTAAGGTTCTATCGTTAGTAAAAACCGGTGTATTCCATTCCTTTGCAATCCTGAGAATTAAGTCGTCTACAGGTTCTCCAAAATCTTTTATTGAAACTGTTTTACACTTCTCTGATAATTGTAAAGCAAATTTTGCATATCTGCTTTTTTTACTTATGTTTTTTCGAGAAAGCACTTCCAACTCCTGTTTAACCGGTGAGAGTAGAATAAATTCAATGTTTCTATTTAGCAATTTTTTGAGTTCTTCAAAGATATCTATTTTAAACTCTAATGGAATAAAAAATGAGTTTGAATCTAGAATAAGTTTTAAAGGCTCTTTTTTTTTCTGTGACGCCACCAATATTCTTAGGCACCTTACTATTTAAAAAATTATTATTGCTAAAAGCTTTTGCTACCATATAGTTTAGTATTACTTTAAATATTAAGAGTTAATGAATTGGAACACAATGGTGATAAAGTAATTGCTTCATGAAAAATCTTGTGGTGCAGTTGTATTTCAAAATAGTAATGACCAGACTAGATACCTAATACTTAATTATGCAGCAGGTCACTGGGACTTCGTTAAGGGTAACGTTGAACCCAACGAAACAGAAAAACAAACCGTTAAAAGAGAGTTACAAGAAGAAACTGGTATCGTAGATGCCTATTTTATTGACGGTTTTAGGGAACCAATTAACTATTTTTATCGTAGACAAGGCTTAACAGTTAACAAAGAAGTTGTGTTCTTTATAATTGAATCAAAAACTGAAAAAGTTGAGTTATCTTTTGAACATGTTGGCTTTACTTGGTTAGATTATCCCAATGCCCTAGAGAAATTAACCTTTAAAAACGCAAGAGATATACTACAAAAGGCATATGTTTTTTTGAAAAATAAACAATTAATAAAAGATTAGTCCTCTTTTATAAGTCCGTATCCGATTAGTCTCCAGCGAGATGTTATTTTTCTGCTTATCGCAACTCTTGAGCCTGGCAAAGCACAAATTGGTCTAGTTAACTTTACTTTAATTGTGTTTTGTTTTATGTTGACAACTTTTCCAATGTTAACCGCTGCACCAATGTGTAGTAGTAATATTTCATCTGGATTAATCTTTTCAACTTTAAGTAATTCTTTGGTTCCAACAGCTCTCTCCAAAACATACGTTTCTAAAGTAAGTTCTATCAGTGTTGGCGGAAGCATCCCTACTTTGCCTGCTATACTGCCTGTTAAGCCATCAGCTTTTGAATATGATGGATCAAGTAATGTGCCGACTCCTACTAATCCCCCACATGTTGCCTCTTTGACTTCTTGTTCGCCTGCATGTAAACTTACAATTTCACTAACTAAGGGGTCATAGGCTGTTTTACCTTCTCGTTCGACCATGATTCCTGGGCGGATTTCAATTTCTTCTCCAACAACAAATTTGCCTTGGGCAATTGTTCCTCCTATTATTCCCCCTTCAATCTCCTTTATGGTCGTTCCTGGTTTGTTAATGTCAAAAGAACGAATTATATACATTAGTGGTGGTAGTTTCGGGTCTCTTTTAGGTGAAGGTATTATTGTTTGCATAGCCTCAAGAAGTATGTCAATATTTATTCCTCTTTGCGCAGAAATAGGTATTATCGGTGCTTTTTCTGCTACAGTGCCTTTCACAAATGCTTTAATTTCTTCGTAGCTTTCTAGGGCTCTTTTTTGGTCTACGATGTCTATTTTATTCTGGACTATAATTATGTTTTTTACTCCGCTTACTTCAGCTGCTGCTAGATGTTCCCGTGTTTGAGGTTGTGGGCAAGGTTCATCTGCAGCTATTACAAGAATTGCACCATCCATTATGGCTGCGCCTGAAAGCATTGTTGCCATCAATGCTTCGTGCCCTGGGGCGTCAACAAAGCTTACTGCACGGACAAATTCAGCTTCAGAATTACATTTTGGGCAATAGGGCTTATGGGTGTAGTTGCTTGGTGCTTGGCATTTTGGGCATTTGTATATTGGCATATCTGCGTATCCAAGTTTTATTGTGATGCCTCTTTTTAGTTCTTCACTATGACGTGAAGCCCACATGCCGGTTAATGCTTGAACAAGTGTAGTTTTCCCATGATCAACATGCCCTATAGTACCGATGTTGACCTCTGGCTGCTTAGGCAAGGTTTTAGTAGCGTTACTCATGCAATTCTTCTTCTCTTTAAATAAATACTACAATCTGAATAAAAGAAATTGATTTTGGAAGTTTATAAGTTTTAAGCATGCAACATAACAACAAATCTATTTTGTTGTTTGTTCAATTTTTTGTTCAGTGCTTTGGGCTGGTCTTTCAACAATTTTCATGTTTACTTGAACTATTTCGTCTGTTATTACGTTTCCGCGCACAGTTTTACGTTTCCTTTCCCCTTTTCTTTCTGGGTTGAAACCTGATCCGCCACTTAAAACAACGTTTCTACGGACACCGCCATGAACATCTGGTCTCATCGGTACTCCATCCTTGTCTGACCCGCCCATGATTTTCACTTTGTGTGCCGGTAAATCTACTGTTGCTCCCTCTATTATTTCACCTATTTTTTTCCCTATGAGTGGGGCTGCGCGTGCTTCTTCTATCTCTACAACTTTTGATGTTCCCGTTTGTGGGTCGGAAACTATAACCTTAAACTTTGCCATTTGCTCTTTAACTCTCCAGCGAAGTAATGAAGTTGGCTATCTGATTATTAAGTATTTATGAAAGATTTACCTGTCTACGCTCAGTTTTAAGTGAATTCTATGACTGTATTTTTTAAAAAAAGAAAAAATTTAATGAAAAAAGGGTTGTTAATGAAGAGTGAACTTTTTCACTCTCTGTTTTATTCTGTGTGAACTCTGAAGAGGTCTATGTCTTCTCGCATGCTGGGTGTCAGTTCTAAGAAGTCTCTTACTGCACGTTCTACGTCTCTTGATTGTGTGACATATCTGCCGACTATCAGTATGTCTGCGCCTTGCTCTAATGCTTCTTTAGCTGTTTCTGGAACTATGCCGCCTGCAACTGCTATGAGAAACTTTTTGTTAGAAAATGTTTGGCGAATAAGTTTTATACGTTCAAGTCCAGAGCTTCTGCCGCTTTCTTGGTCTATTCCTCTGTGTAGAATTACGATATCTGGGAACTCTTTTAGTGATTTGAGTTTTTCTAGGACATCTTCAACATTTAGCATATCAATAACTGCGTAAATTCCCAGTCGTCTAGCTTCTTGTACAAATGCGTCAAGGGTTTCTGGTGGTGCTAAACCTGCTGCGACTACTGCGTCAGCTGTGTCTTCGTATGCTATGTCTGCTTCAACTTTACCAACATCTAATGTTTTTAGGTCTGCAACCATGAACTTGTCTTTTGCTGTTTCTCGTAAATTGCTAATTATGCGTGTTCCATATCTTTTGATGAGTGGAGTTCCAACTTCTATGATTATTCTATCGCTACCTGGTAAAGCCTCAATAACTTTCTTTGCTCCTTCGAGTGAGGGTGCATCAAGTGAAATCTGTAGATATGGTGGTCTCCATAAACGTGGTACTTTGAATCCCATTATCGGGTGTTTTGCTCTGTCTTTATCATAAATTATTTTTTCAAGCGATGGATACTTTCTTAGTGCTCTTTGAAGCGCCATTTTTGTTGCACCATAATTGTACTGGTAAATTTTACGGTAATCTGATGCTTGTGGATGAATGAATACACTACAAATTATTACCCACTCGTCTAGTTTACTTAGCGGAATTATTCCTTCCTCAGCTGAGTCAGCTATGGCTTTTGCAACTGCAGCCTGTGCTGGCCCAAAGATTTTACCTGTATCTTCCATGTTTTTAACTGTAACTTTTGGAATTATGAGCGTGTGTGGTTTAGGTGGAAGGTTCGGGCGAATAACCGCTAGTAATGGAGTGTGACCTGCTGAAAGGTTCGCAATGCCGTTGGCAAAAGCTTGTCCAATAGGTCCGTTTTTATCCCCTATCATAAGGTCAATGTGTGCGACTTCGTTGCCTTCTCCAACAAGGGATTCACCAATCAAGTAGGTGGGACTTGGGTACTCGTCAGATTCATAGCTGGTTGTCGGTATTCTATCGATTATCTCTTTAAAATCGACATTAAAATCTTTAAGCCATGAATAAAGTGTGTCTCTGTGAATATTAATTTCTTTTGCAGTCCCAACTATTGTCGGCTTTGTCGGCTTACCTTTACTGTCTACTTCTTTTTTTGCGGCTTCTGTTAACATTTTTATAAATTCTTCTCGTGTTTCTGGTTTCTTAACGTCTATTCCCGACATTAAATTTGCCTCAATCGGTTTCTGTATATTGAGCTGTATATAAGACTGTCGAATGAACTATCTCGAATTAAGCTTAGACAAAGCGTTATTGACTATCTTATTGGTTTTGTCTTTTTTCCTTATGACGCCTCAGTTCGACAATCTAATTTAGTTGTAAATCTTTATATTAGAAAATTAGTATTGACTCCTCAAGTGTTAACTGAGGAACTTTGGATGTCTTGGATTAATTGGGTGCTTTTAGCTGTATTAATTACTGGTTTTATATTTTTCCTATATGGCGCTAACATCTATAATTCAATCTTTGGTTATAGCGGTATCTACCTGTCTATAGGGGCGATTGCTGCATACCTTATACACTACATTTACAAGGAGTTAAACAAGAAAGCATCAGATTAGAATCTATACAATTTGTTGTATTTATCAGTTAGATACTTTATGAACAATGACGGATTCAACTTATTTCCTGTAACTATTTCAATCAAGTCCTCTGGGTCATAATAGTTCCCTTTATTGTGAATTTTTTCCTTTAACCAGCTGTTTACTTCTTTAATTTCTCCTTGAGATAGCTGATTTCGCCATTCAGGCAAATCTTGATTTAAAGCCTCTAAAATTTGGCCATCATAGATATTACCCAAAGCGTAACTTGGAAAGTAACCATACAATCCACTTGCCCAATGAGTATCCTGCATTATACCTTCTGAGTCGTCTTTAATTTCTACACCAAGATACTCTTCATATTTTCTGTTCCAAATATCAGGTAAATCATTAACATCAATTTTGTCTGCAAAAAGATCTCTTTCGATTTCAAAACGTATGATAATATGGATGTTATATGTTACCTCGTCTGCTTCTGTTCGGATCTTGGAGCGTTCAACTCTATTTATGAGTTGTAAAAATTGATTAAGCCCAATTTGTCCTAATGTTGGTGTAATTTGCTGTATTTTTGGTAGAAAAGTAATCCAGAATTCTCTTGAACGCCCTATTATGTTTTCATAGAATCTTGATTGTGATTCATGGATTCCATACGAGCATGTAGATCCAACAGGTTGATATTGCCATTCCGGATTTAGGTTTTGTTCATATATTGCGTGTCCTGTCTCATGTAGAACCGAAAAGATTGAACTTACAACGTCATTTTCATAGTAATGTGTTGTTATTCTAACATCGTTATAATATCCTGTGGTAAACGGGTGCTCGGTTTCGTCGATTCGACCTCCAGCAATAGCTGAACTTGTGTCGTAACCTAAAGTGTGAGTGATTAGTTGGCTCATTTTACGCTGATCAGTTATTGACGCTGATAATTTGGTTTTTGTGGACTGTTTTGGTTGATGGGCTTCAATTTTATCTATTAGACTCTTTAATCCACCTAATAGTGTGTCAAAAGTGTTAGTAATTGTCTTTATAGACATATTAGGTTCAAAATTATCAATTAATGCTTCATAAGGTGATTTAGACCCTTTAACTTTCATGAGAAATTCAGCTTTTTGTTTATTGAGCTCTAAAAGTTTTTGAAAGTCACTTTTGTATATGTTGAAATCTTTTTTTGCTTTAGCTTTTTTCCATGAACTAACTGTAATAGTCTCTTGCCTTGCAAGCTCTTCTACAAGTTTTTCTGGAAGCGCAGTCTGTTCTTGAAAGCTTTTATTTATAAGATACACGTTTCGTCTTTCTATTTGATTCAAAAAGTCATATTCTGAGCTGCCTTGAATTAGTTTTAAACGTTCAGAAATTTCAGGGTCAGTGGACATTTTATGATGTATGCGACTTAATAGTGCAAGTTGTTGACTACGCTGTTCTATCGCTTCAGGAGGCATCATTGTCTCCATGTCCCAATGGATTAAACCCTCTATAGTTGAGAGAATTATGCTGTCTTTGGTTTTTGTTAGAAGTTCCCTATAATTTGACTTGATTTTTGTTGCCACTTGATGTTTCTTCCTTTAAGCTTCCTTTTTTATTTGATGTTGTCTGTGGTAATCAACTTTTTCTTTAAGTTCTGGTTTGATTTAGAACCTTATTTTAAGTGTACCTTTAACTTTTTTCCAATAATAGTTCCTTTATCCATCCAGCGATGAATTCAACATTGATTTTAGTTAAGTATGTAAATGTTTTAAGACTAAGATTTACTAAGGCTGCATAAGGTGTAAAAATGAAGCGTGCAACCATGCGTCGTGAAAGTTGAAAAAGAGTAAAATGTCCATATCTCTTGTACGAGATGCCTATAGTTACATAATTTTTTGATGTTCCAAGATGTGTTGCGCCTAAAAAGGGTAGAACTTTCCATGTGTATCCTGTTTTCTGTACATATCTTTTAAAGTATTGATCTTCACCAAAGAACAGTTTTGGCGGGTTATAGCTTTCCATAAGTTTACGCCGGATAATTATGTTGTTTATGTGGGGATTTGTGTCTAGTTTGCTTAAGTTGTATACTGTACCAACAACATATTCGTAAGCTGCAACATGTTTATTTTTATGTACCGCAACAGTGCCGATAGCACCTATATTGGGTTTGATAGCTTTAGTTACTTCTTTTAGCCAATCGTTTGGTAATAACATGTCATCATCAACCATCGCGACCCATTCTGTTTTAGCCTTAAGAACAGCATTTTTTCTGGCTGTACTAAGCGGTTTTTCGTAAGTATTGATGATTTGTCCCGCATAAGGCATTTTTTCAATTATTCGTATTAAGTTTGGGTTAGGTTTATCTCTTGACGGAATTACAAAATCAATTTTTATGTCTTCGATGGGGCAAGATGACATAAGGGCAATATGTTCCTTTGAAAGTTAAATAATTATCGTCAATTATTGTTGTTCCATTTAACTGTTTAAGTTTACATATTCAAAATTTTGGTTGCTTTTTGTGCAGCCCTTTTATAGCTCTTTTTGGTAATCATGCCTTTTTGTATGCCATTAAGTAACTGTAGTATCATACCTTGTTTAACATGATCAATCACTTGCTGTTCACTGATACCTGGAAGTCTCATATAGTTTCCAATTTTTACATTGTAACTTTCGATCCCGTATTTTTTAGCAACATCGTGAAGTTTTGAACCTATTATGGGGTTAGTTATGGACCATGAAATGTACTCTATGAGTTTATCTCTCAAACAAATCCTTGCGAACTCTAATGTATTGTTGACCTCTTCAGGTGTCTCATATTCGAGTCTGCCATTTGTTTCCCAAGCATTGTATAGCATCAAAAACCCATAGACCTTAATGCTGTGTTCTTTTAGAATTTTTAACGTTTTTAAATTATCTTCTTGTGTTACATTTTTGCCTATGCCTTTTAAAACTCGGTCGTTTGCAGATTCGAGTCCGATATGGACAAGCCACACATTAATGGCTTTGAGTCTCTGGGCCAACTCGCTGTTTACTTTGTCTGCTCGTAGATTACACTGAAATGTCATGCCTTTGAGCCCGAGTTTTAATATTTCATCACAGACTTCAAGGCACCATTTAATGTCAACATTAAATGTGTCAGAACGTAGATAGATTTCTCGTATACCTTTATTGTAGAGGTAATTGACTTCTTCAGCAATATTTTTGGGTGAACGTTGTCTTACCCATGGCTTTTCTAGTTTCCATACTGGGTTAGAGCAATAGGTGCAGTAATTTGGGCACCCGCGGATTGGGAGTAAATATGCCATTCGCCTTTTTTTACTTACAGCTACGTCATAGTTTTCAAAGTCTATTATGTCCCAAGCGGGTAAGAAATCAATATTTTTCAGTAATGGTCTTACTCCATTATCTTTTTCCTTATTAACCGTTCCAATGATGTCTCTTATTGCCTCTTTAGCTTGAAGTTTCTTGAGTAATTCGTAAGTGGTTTCTTCTCCCTCTCCAATAATGCAAACATCAATTGGGGTGTTATTGATGACATCTTGAGGGTCAATTGTTGGGTGTGCTCCACCTGCAACCATGAGCATACTTAAACCCAAATTTTTTACTTTGGCTATAGTTTCAAATGATAACTCTCTTCTTGGAGTGGTAAATGATATTGCATAAACGTCAGGTTTAATCTCTTTAATTTTTTCTAGATGTTCCTGCATTGAAAGAAACGGTTCAAGGTAAATGAATTCAATATCTGGTGACCGTTGTCTAACATAACTAATGATGTAGAGAATTCCAAGATTTGGTGATTCAGTAACCGCTTCTCCCTTTGATTCCCTGCCAAAGGGTGGGTCAGCAAAAACTACTTTAAACTTCTTTTTTGGAGGCTCACTTGTTTTCTGTTTCACCTACGTCATCCTACTACTCACTTTCAATGCTGCTGTATATATTTTGCTACTTACCCCTTTTTTAGTGAAATACTGCCTACAACGTGTAGGTAATCTTCTTTAAGTTCTTAAAGAGAATTAAATTCTCATACAAAGTATAAAGAGACTGAAATATATTGGCAAATTTCCTTGTTGTTCACCCATACCTTGACATTTATGGCGGAGGTGAAAGAGTCTGTCATAACGTAATTAAAGCTCTAGTAGCCAATAACCAAGACGTACAATTATTAACCTTTGATTTTGATTCTGATAGATATCAGAATATCGTAGGCGAGGCTTTTCCTAAACAGGTTAAAATTCACTCTTTAGGTAAACGCATAGATGTTGAGCCCCCTTTTACTATTTACAAACGTCACCACAATTATGTTAAACTATTAAAGATGTATCGAGATACTTTAGAGTATGATTATCTATTTTCTACTCAATCTTCTTCTCCTTTTGAACCTGTTTTTTTGAATAAGGCAAAGAAAAATATTGCGTATGTGCATTTTCCAGAAATTCATTATGATTATGCTATGTCCGGCTTCAAGAGAAAAGTTTACTTATGGCTTTTCAAACGTTGGGTTGAACAAGGAATAGGTAAGATAGATTTACTGTTCTGTAATAGTAATTACACTAAAGAAACAATTCAGAAATACTGGGATTTTTCTAACGTAAAAAATCCCTTAGTAGTTTATCCGCCTGTAGATATCGCCAAATTTTGGTGTGATAAACCCTTCTCAGAACGCCAGAAAAGGGTTGTTTATGTGGCTCGTTTTATTCCAGCAAAACGTCATGAAATACTTAAAAAATTGGCAGCGGACTTGCCGGATTACGAATTCGTTAGCGTAGGCGGCTTAATTGAATCTGAAAAAACTTGGTTTGACAGGTTCTCAAGGAATCTACCCTCAAATTATTCAATTAAAACCAATTTGCCTGAACCTGATTTGCTGAAACTATTGCATGATTCTCGAATGTATGTGCATCTGATGGAGGGCGAGCACTTTGGTATCGCCCCTGTTGAAGGTTTAGCTAGTGGATGCGTGGTTATAGTGCATGACAGTGGAGGCATGCAAGAATTTATACAAGAGGACTTTCGCTGGCAAGATTATTTTTCTCTAAAAGAAAAAGTTGTCAAATACATGGAAGAAGGAACTTTGAATTGGGAAAGCATACGACCAAAATTATGGGAAAATATTTCATGTTTAACTCCTGAGGTTTTTAACAGAACTATCTGGTCTCACATACAAAAAAATCTGTAATTTTAAAGAATTTTTTTATTGTTTACTTTTTTTATATCCTCTCCTTTTTTATTTCTTATTTGATTTTTTATTTACGTTTAATTATTACATTTAGAACTTTCCAATAATTGCTTTGTCTTCAGGGTTTTTACAATAACTTTAAATCAGAATTTTATGATATCCCTAAGGGTTAAATCAACAGAAGATTTAAAGTATT
>Ga0265294_10006724_pt1 | contig 13754 bp, 11 predicted proteins | sample MunlanPumphouse3_FD_192504 | JGI IMG/M metagenome (GOLD analysis project Ga0265294, IMG submission 192504) | Groundwater microbial communities from a municipal landfill in Southern Ontario, Canada - Pumphouse #3 | ecosystem: Environmental > Aquatic > Deep subsurface > Groundwater | place... | reverse complement strand
CCCGGGAAGCCAGACACAGAGTGTCAGGCCCCCCGTAGGTCAGATCCGAAAGGCTTGCGAGGTAACATAGTTAACCTCAATCACTTATAAACCCACCGAAACACAGAGGGAACAAACCCGGAAAAAACCAGGAAAATTCCAACGCAGTTCAGTTGACTTGTGAGGTAATAATGTTAGGGATTCCGGCATATAAAGACACCGGAATGATGTTAGAAACCCATTACTGATAGACCAATAGAGATCAACATCGCGACAAATCCAATCAAACACAGGATCAGCAAAATATCCAGAACGATGATCCAGAAATTACGCTGTTTTTTGACTCTTCTCTGCAAAACCATCTGATATCACCACCCACAGATCACCAAAAAATTCATCCTGTTCAAGATCGACCCAGCCGCCCTGGACGAGAAACAGACAGGGAAGATACACAAAATACAGAGGCCAGTGCAACGTTGCCGCCAATTCATACAGCAAAACCCCAGGGTCCCGCGCATCAGGATGTGAACTCACGACCGCATAGATCTGCTCGGCCATCTGCTCATAATCCTCATCATGCGCAATCCCCACAACCCCCTCCGCATCCGGCTCTGCAAATAACTCATCCTCGGAATCAATATATCTCCGCCTTCTCTGTCGTCTCCGCTCCGCTTTCTCCGCAAGTTTCAGTTGTTTGATCAGCTCATAAAGAGTAACCGGGCGTTTCCGCGCATCCTTCCGCTTAAGTCTGCGGTCGATCTCCCGCTCCAGAAGCTCAATTGGACCGAGTGCCCGCTCCAGAACAACATCACCCTCCGAAAACGGATCACTCTCACCATCAAAAAATACTTCCTCACACTCCGCTTCACATTCCAGCCCGTCAAGCAGCTCGGACTTCATGCGGAGAAGAACAGACGCGTAAAAAATCGTCCGACCCGAGATCATCAGATCAAGTTCGCGTCTGTGTTCAAGTTCATTCAGAAAGCGTTCCGTAACTTCAACGATATCGATATTCCAGGGATCGATCTCTCCGCGCTTCGCCAGTTGATACAGAATCTCGACCGGTTCTTCGAGTTTCCCTTCAGAAATTTCCTCAGTCATTCACCTTCACACCAGTCACAAGCGTACTCTTATCACTCATGCGCAGAGTCACACCCACCATCCGGTCCGATGCCTCAATCATCGGCTTCCTGTGGGACACGATCACAAACTGACTTTTCGCGCAGATCTCGCGAACCATATGGGACAAACGCTCCACATTCACCCCATCCAGATTTGAATCAACCTCATCCAGCGCATAGAACGGGGCAGGCATATACTGCTGTATAGCAAAAATAAAGGAAAGAGTCGTCAAAGACTTCTCTCCTCCCGACATCATATTCAGCCGGGTGACTTCCTTTCCACGCGGCGAGACCTCGAAGGTCATGCCACCCAGAAACGGATCCTCAAGATTATCAAGGACCAGATGACCTGCACCATCATTCAGCCGCGAGTAAATATCCCGGAAATGCAGATTGATCGCCGAGTATGCTTCCATAAACACATCGAACTTCATCTGCCTGAAACTATCGATCTTATCAAGAAGTGCCTGACGTTCGCGTGAAAGAGTTTCCTTTTTCTCGGTCCGCTCGATCGAACGCTTCTGGACCTCATCATACTGCTCAATCGCACGCATATTCACATTCCCGAGTTTTCTAACAGCCCGCTCGGTCGTAGCGACACGGTCAAGGATCTCATCCATACAGAGATCGCAGGTGATATCTTCCTCGATCGAACCCTTGATCTCCGACATCTCTAAAGCAAGAGAGGCGGATTTTTCATCGAACGCAGAGATCTGAACATTACACCGCTCCTCAGCACCCTGCAGAGTTGTGACCCTCAGTTGAGCTTCATCAGCCGCATGCTGAGCTTGGTTCCTCCCCTCAGTTAACTGCTCGATCTCACCGGTAAAAGCCTTCATCTCATCCTCAAACGCACAAATAATAGATTTTGCAGCATCGATCGCCGCATAACAACCCACAATATCTTCTTCGATCGAGACGTTCTTGGCCTCCAGAGCAGTACGTTCCCGTGTAATCTGCTCCACATTCTGTTTGAAATGCTGACGTTCAAGATTAAGGCCGGACAAATCGCTCACTTTGTTCTCATACCGACGATACGTATCATTGTAACTAGACTGGGCTTTCTGCAGTTTATCCGTGAGAAGATTGAACTCATCCTCGTCCAGAACCGAACGCAGTTCACCAACTCTCTGATTCAGGACATCGATCTCATCAGAAAGAGCATCAACATGGGTCTCAAGTTCAGCGACCTGATTCGCGGTTTCTTTCTTATCACGTTCCGTCTCTTCCAGAAGCCGGGAGGCCCTGACCTCGTCATCCGCGATCTTATCAAGGATCCGATTACAGTCACTGATTTTAAGTTCGAACGTAACGATCGCCGAATCATACTCATTTCGTTCGGCACGAAGACCTTCGGCAACCGACCGGTTGCGGGACTCAGCAGCAACAAGATCGGATTCGTCATCACGCAGATCGATAAGTTTTGCAGAAATATCCGCAGACTCACGACCCACAGCTACACCAAATCCACGAATATCCTTCCGGGTAAAACCGCCAGTCATCGCTCCGCCCCTTTCCAGAAGCTCACCGTCCAGAGTCACCATCCGATACCGGCCCATAAGCCGACGACCGGCATCCAATGTCTCAACGACGACGGTCTGACCAAGAACCAGATTGAACGCATCCCGGAATTCGGGGTCGAAGTCAATCAGATTGATCGCATAATCCACCACCCCGTTACCTGCGAGAGGGGGAAGAGGAGGTTGAGATTTCATCTTGTTCAGCGGAAGAAGCGTCAGGCGTCCTAACCGTTCATCTTTCAGATACCGGATCACATCAGCAGCAGTCTGATCCGAGTTGACGATCACATTGTTGAGCCGACCGCCCGCAGCGATGTTCAATGCTACGGTGTATTCAGAGTCAATCACTTTTCCAAGACTGGAAACGGTACCAAATACCCCGTCCATACCAAGAATCGCAGAGAGGGTACGATCCGAGGCGCCCGAAGCCTGCTGATGGGCCTCGATCTGCATCTGCTTTTTCGTCAGTCTGGCAATTTCTTCGCGAAGCGGTTCGAGAGCCTTCCTTGCACTCAGCATCGCCCGCTCGGTTTCTCCAAGCTGTTTGTCAAGGATCCCTTTGTTTTTCCGGGCATCCTGAAGATCTCGTTCAAGACTTTCGATCTCGGTCTGTTTCTCGGAGCGTTCATCAGCCAAAGAACCCTGTTCTCTCTGTAGCTTTTCCAGTTCCTGTGCCCGGACACGACTTCGCTCAATGATGCCGTCCCTTTGAATAACGATTGAACCTCGCCCCTCCTTCTTCGCCTCGACCTGCCGCATCAGATTGACCAATTCAGCCTGGGCACCCTTAGAATCGCGGCTGCATTTACTGACGAGCTCGTTCGCTTTCTCCAGAGTCTTTTTCTGACTCTCAAGCTCCATTGCGAGATTCGCTTTGTCAATCTGAAGAGTCTGGGACTCACGAATCTTATCGTTGAGGGTGTTTTGATTTTTCTGGAGATCGAGATAAAGACGGTTCATCTCGGCAAGGTTGCCCTCCTTCTCCTTCCTTCTTCGTGAGACGGTATCCTCAGCAACACGGATGTTGCCTTTTTCGGCTTCTATCCCGCCAATGATCCGCATATAGGCAGGACCCTGTTTGTGACTGATCTCCTTATCGATCTCGCGGACATCCTCAAGACGAGCATTTTTCTCATTTTCCTGGAGGGAAATATCATTACATATGCAGGCACGTTTCTCCTCCTGCTCGGATCTTGAATGAGCAATAAGTCCTAGTTCGCGTTCAAGATCATGGAGTCGGACGATCTGCTTGGCAGCTTTGAGATAATCGAGTTCAGCCTGAAGTTTTTGATATTTTACTGCACCTTCGCGGGCATCGGCAAGCTCTTCCAGCTGTTTGACATAGGAAGCAAGAAGGATCTCTTCGCGATCGATACTAGCCCGAACCTGTTCAAGTTCAACAAGTGCCTGTTCTTTTTTATCATCAAACTCAGCAACTCCCGCGATCTCATCGATGATGCGCCTGCGTTCCAGATCACTCATGTCCATGATCCGGGATATATCTCCCTGCATGACGACATTATATCCATGCGGCTTGATGCCGCGTTTTGCAAGATACTCTAAGATCTCTGTCTGTGAGCAGGTCTTTTCGTTCAGATAGTAGTAACTATAGTATCCGTTTGCAGTTCGTTTGATCCTCCGGCGGATCTTGGTATCATCCGAAAAAGTGAGGGTGACCTCTGCGGTGTTTTTGCCGGACATAGTATTGATAAAATCAGTGAGCTTTTCAGCACGAAGATTTCGTGAGGTGGATAAAGACAGGACAAAAAGGATTGAGTCAATGATATTGCTTTTTCCGGAACCGTTCGGCCCGGATATTACGGTGAAACCTTCATAAAATGGAATTTTTGTCTTTCTGGAAAAAGACTTGAAGTTGTCGATGTCAACCTGGACAATGTGCACGAATGAACCCCGTTAACGTTTGATTTCCACTGTGTCATTATCATCAGCTTCAATAACAGCTGAAGAGTCGGCACGAATAGATAAGGAGTGTGAGGAACGGGATGGGTTATATCCGGTACCTGCGATGATAACATTATGATCGTTCGTTTTCTTCCGTTTCTGAATGGTACCGTCCTGCTGCATGACATACTCAAACTCACCGGGTTTCAAATTTTCGACCGGGACATCATGAGTTACAGGGGCAGATGCCCGTGCAGGCTCTGATACGGGAGTCGGAGAGGGAGTAGGCCGGCTCATACGAGGCGCCGGAGTTTCGGCGACCGATCGTCTGACCGGGGGGATGATACGCGAAGCAGATTCTGCAGGGCGTGCCGGAGCAGGCTCAGCGATAGGTTCCGCGACAACCTCACCTCTTCGAACACCAAAGCGTGAAGCTTCAGGATGACTTTTGATGGGAGTGCCGCCAATCTTTTCCATCTGGGCGCCAAGTTTACGCGTGACCGACTTCAGATCAAGCAGCTCCTCGGTAAGTCCTTTGACCATTATCTCAAGATCACGGATTTTATGTTCAAGTTCCTGAGTATTTTCGGATTTCTCGACTACTGTCTGTGCAGTTTCCTGTTTGCCGGCGAGCCCGCGTTCCTGCTCGGCAAGTTCATGCTCTAAGAATTTCATTCTGGTATCCATGATTGCATCTATCCTGTAAAATAATTAATAGGTTTTTCAGTGCCCATTCTATAATACACTTGTGTATCGCCCGGGCATATATTAGAGAGACAGAGATAATCTGAGAGTAATAACACCTAGAATCCAATCATTTGCATATGCATGCAAGAAAAAAGTGTGGGTCGGCTGAGCAACTGCTCAGACAAGCCGGTATGTCTCAAGGTTCTGCGGAGACACGGTCTGTATGTGGAATTTTTTATAGATGGAACTGGCGAAATCGATCGTCTTGGACTCTTCACCATGGATCGTAAACACCCGCTCGGGTTTCGGCTGAACATACTGAACATAGTTCATCAGCTGCTTCCGGTCCGCATGACCGGAGAAACCTTCCACAGTCTGGATCTCCATATTGATAACGATCGTTCCGCGTTTGCCGATCGGGACTTCACGCCAGCCTTTCTGGATACGACGGCCGTAGGTTCCTTCTGCCTGATACCCGACGAAGATTATCATATTTTTCGGAGACTCGGCAAGGTTGCTCAGATACTCGATAACCGGACCGCCGTTCATCATACCGCTCGTGGAGATGATCACACAGGGATCTTCAGAGAAGATGACCGCCTGACGTTTATCATAGGAATCCACCTGCTCGAAACATTCCGCAAGGAACGGATTATAGTTGTCCCGGAAGATAAGATTACGAAGATCAGTGTTGAGATACTCAGGATATGCTGTGTGCATCGCCGTTGCTTCCTTGATCATGCCGTCAAGGTACACTTTACATTTCGGGATGAGATTATTTCTCATCCCCTCTTCTATCGCGAGCATCAGTTCCTGGGACCGTCCAACGGCAAACGCCGGAATCAGGACTTTCCCGCCGCGGCCGAGGGTCTCGTTGATGACCTCATACAGACGCTCTTCTGCCTCGACCCTGGATGGAGAGAAATCATCTGAACCACCGTAGGTACTTTCGATGATGAGAGACTCTAATCTGGGGAACTGGGACACGGCCGGATTGAACAGCCGGCTCTTGCCGTAGAATAGATCACCCGTAAAGGCAACATTGTAAACACCGTTTCCGACGTTGAAGTGAGCGATTGCCGAGCCTAAGATATGACCGGCATTGTGCAAAGTCAGTTTCATGTCAGGAGCAATATCGGTGACATCCCCATAGCCTAAGGCAATGGTATGTTTCACAAATTCACGAATCTCATTTGACGAGTAGGGAGGAGTCCGGTCCTCCTTGTTGTTTACATCCAGATAATCCAGCTGAAGCATCGTCGCAAGATCACGGGTCGCCGGCGTTGTATAAACCGGACCGTCATAACCGTATCTGAAAAGGAGAGGGATAAATGCCGAGTGATCAAGATGGGCGTGGGTCAAAACGACGGCATCGAGATTCGTGAACGGGTAGATCTCTGGAACATTCAGATATGGAGAGGAGGCAGCACCGGTTGCACCGGGCGATTCACCGCAGTCGATAAGGACTTTGCTCTCAGGTGTACTCAGGAGAAACGCCGCACGACCGACCTGTCGGCAGCAGCCGAGGGTCGTCAGACGAAGCCACTGGTCGTGATCGCGGCCGGTGTAGATCGAATCCCTGTGGATCCGCTTACCGCATTTCCGAAGGAACTCTTTTCTCTCATCACGCGATTCGCGCAGATATTGACGGACCTGTTTGATGGTTACTGAAGGGATCGGCGGTGTTCGGGCAGCTTTTGGCGTCCAGCCGGTCTTCATGGTTATGTCACGAAGGGTTGAACCATTCTTTCCGATAACAACACCAGGTTTTTCGGCCTCGATCAGGACTTCGCCGGTATCAGTATCAAAGAAAATATCCGTGATGCCGGCACTTTCTGGAACCACGGCTTTGATCATATCATATGCCTCTTCTGTATCTCCCAGAATATTGGGGCGGACAACGATGCGTTTACGCAGATCTCTCGCAAGTGTCTTGATCAGGTCATGATCCTCGGCAAACCGTTTCGGGTCATCGGTATAGATAACCATCTCAGGGCCTTCAAATTCAACTTCCGTTACGGTAACTCCACGTGGAACTTTTTTATTAATAGTTACTTTGAGTTCTTTGAGTCTATCTTCAACCTGCATAAAATTCGTTTCCAAAAAAAGTAAAATTATTTTGCCGAGGGAAGATATTCAATTATTTTATCCTCAGGCAGATACGCGAATTTCTCCTGCGTTATTATCACCACATTGTATCCCTCTCCGGAAGCTGAGTCACGGAGCATCGCAGCGCGAAGGGCACGGACAGCAAGTTCGATTGCCTCGTCCTCGGTCATATTGGATTTGAAGCGATCTTCTAAAACACCATACGCAGTCAGGGATCCTGACCCGGTGGAAACAAAGTTCTCTTCAAGCGTGGCACCGCCGGCCGCATCGACTGAATAGACCGAAGGTCCGCTGGTGTCAACACCACCAACAAGGAGCTGGACGTAGTAAGGCGAAAAGCGATTCTGGTTCAGGTAATTGGAGAGGATCGTGGCAGCTGCCCCGACACTGATCTCCTGACCTCTACGAATCTCGTAGAGGTTACATTCGACATTGATGATTCTGACAAGCTGCTGGGCATCCCCAACCCCACCGGCGATTGTCATACCGATCTTATCAGTGATAGCATGTACTTTCTTTGCTTTCTTGCTTGCAATCAGGGTACCCATCGTTGCACGCCTCTCGGTAGCAAGGATGACTCCGCCATTGAATACAATACCCACTGTGGTGGTTCCCGTTTTAACGTCCTGGTGTTCTTGTGACATGAGAAACCTCAAATTAAGGTACGCTACAAATTCATAAAACGCTGTTCTTATTTAAACAGCTAAAAGCGCTAATAGTTAAGTGTACGCAAAATGAGATAAACTTGCCGACTCAGACAATAAAAAATATCATAGAGTCCAGGTCTGCATATCTCGTGCACCGTGGATATAGGCCCAGGGTATTTTATGACTCATATGAACACACCAGAACTCTTTTGGTGACAGATTTTCTGCGAGATGTTCTGCATCCTCTATATTCATGTGCTTGGTGATGTTCACTCCCGGAGGAAATATCCCATCCAGAAGTAAAAGATCGGCGCCTTTCATCTGTTCAAGCGATGCTTCGGAGAGCTCGGCACGGGTATCACACGAGTATACGAACGTTTTGCCGTCTGCAGTGATCCTGAGTCCATACGTAGGTGTATCATGAACGACAGGAAAGAGCGTAACTTCCATGCCGCAAATCTCCGTCGGCTCAAATGGACGGACTGGATGTTCCTCGTGGGCGATGAAGGAGAAAATCCCCCCGCAGTATGCCAGAACCTCAGGTGCCCCGTAAACGGAGATACGTTCCCGCTGGACACGGTAAAAGTCGCCGAATCCCATGAAATGATCGTAATGACCGTGGGTCCAGATGACCGCATCGATCCGTGGTGAGCCGGCCGCTAACAACTGGGCACGCATATCCGGGCCGGTGTCGATCAGAAGATGAAGGCCCTTATGCTCGATCAGGAGCGAAGTCCGAAGCCGCTGTATTCCGGCGGCCTTTGCTTCACTGCAGATCGGACAGTCGCAGCCGATCTTTGGCGTGCCGACAACGTCTCCAGTTCCAAGGGCCGTGATCTTCATCTAGGCGCACCCAGTCCGGACCAAATTCCTCCGGTTGACCAGTTCCATTCCTGCATTGACATCTGCCTCATCGATCTCCTTTCTTCCTGAAAGAAGAGCCGAAACGATAGCTTCTGTGAGCATCATACGCAGATCAGCGCCCGAAAATCCTTCTGTCCGTGCCGCAAGGGTAGTGAAATCTATTGTACAGGGGATATCGGATGCCACGTGATTCAGGATCGCTTCACGCATACCTGCATCCGGGAGGGTGAAGGTGACGACTTCATCGAACCGGCGCCATGCAGCCTCATCAAGCATTCCTGCATGGTTCGTTGCACCGATCAGCAGTACCTGGTCTTTGATCAGATTTATGTGGTCGATACATTTGAGAAGGGTGTTGACCCCGCGTTTCATCGTGCCGTTGTCATCAGAAATTCGAGTCTTTGCGATGTAGTCGAACTCATCGATGAACAGGATACACGGAGCGATCTTCTTCGCAAGATCGAAGATCCGATCAATGTTCTTGGAGGTCTCGCCAAGATACTGGGAGGTGATCATCGAAAGACGGACTTCAAGGACCGGCATGTGGACCGACCGCGAAAGCGCGAGGGCAAATGAGGTTTTACCGGTTCCGGGCGGTCCGACCAGAAGGATCCTGCCGAGTTCATAGATCCGATGATTTCTAAGGAAATCCTGATTCTCCAGAGATATCTGTACTTTTCTCACGATGCCAAGCTGGTCGGGGGTGCAGACAAGATCTGAAAGAGAAAACTCGATCTCTTCCGGTGCGTATGGGACCACAAGATCAGCAGCTTCCTTGAACGACTCGGATTTTTCGGTGATCGCGGCAAGTTTACCAGTCAGATATGCGGTGGTATCCTCAAAGATCGGGATATTGGCACGGGATTTTTTATAGTTGATATCGGTTTCACCTGCGGTTTCCAGACTGAGGGTGAGGGCAGGGTTCTGCATCATTTTGGCAGGACCAACATGACGATAGTACCATTTCAGCGCAGGGGTAAAAGCTGTGACCGAAAACTGGCCAAGATCATTACATAGGAGATATGAGTTCTTCTCATCCTGGATTATACGGCGGGCGGCAAGGTTTGGAAGATAGGATTTTAACACGCCTTCTTTTATTACAACCGGGCGGGCGATGATACCGGGAGATTCGGTGCAGAACATCTGCCGGATTGATACGGGGAGGTCATTGACTTCTAAAGCAGGATTCGTGTTCACCACTTCTGCGGTAAGAACGATCTCGGTCAACTGCAAAAGTCCCGGGTCTATTGATATTGGATCCATGATATTCCATATATATGCGTGTGAAAAAAGTATAAGCCTTCGTGTAATGGACACTTCAAATGACGAACACCCAAAGCCCAGTTTAAGAAGGTAGATAGCCTGAGTTCATGAGGAGGACATACTATTTCACCTCAGGCAACCAAACTCATAGAATAATGAATGAGCATCCACACGTTTCTGATATCCTGAACCAGGTAAGAGATGGAACACTTGACCCGGTGACTGCAGAAAAAAGGCTTACGGCCATGGCAGTGACCCGGGTAGGTGATGTGGCAAATCTAGATATGGAACGATGCAGCAGGTGCGGGATGCCGGAAGTCGTTCTCGCGGAAGGGAAGGATACCGACTCGCTCGTTAAGATCATGCACAGTTATGTACTGGCTTCCGGGCGGTGCGTCGCGTCACGCATAACCTCGGAACAGGTGAAAGCAGTGTGTGAAAAACTCCCGGGCGGCATCACCGCTGAGGTCAGGGAACCCGGGGGTATCCTGATTCTCTCTGACGGCACCACACCTGTCCCTTCGGGAGGCACGGTCGGAATCATGACCGCCGGGACATCGGATATTCGGGTCGCAGAGGAAGCACGGTCGATCGCCGAGGAGATGGGTGCACGGGTCATCACATCGTTCGATGTAGGTGTGGCAGGGATCCACCGGCTGATCCCGGCTCTGGAAAAACTTCAGGAGGCGGATGTGTATGTGGTATGTGCAGGACGGGAAGGAACACTTCCGTCTGTGGTTGCTGGACTGATCGACAAACCAGTGATCGGCGTCCCGGTAAGTACGGGATATGGTTATATGGGCCAGGGAGCTGCGGCTCTCGCAAGCATGCTTCAGTCATGTGCAGTTATCACTGTGGTGAATATCGATGCGGGATTCACAGCAGGGGCATTTGCAGCACGGATCGCAGCACTGATTGGAGGAAAACGATGAAGCGGGGATTATATGTAGGGCGGTTTCAGCCGTTCCATAATGGTCACAAAGCAGTGATCGACGGCCTTGCAAAAGAGGTCGATGAGCTGATCATCGGTATCGGCAGTGCAGATATCAGTCATGACACGAGACATCCGTTTACTGCAGGAGAACGTGTCCTGATGATTACCCGGGCACTGAATGGTCTCGCGACCCCATTTTATGTCATCCCTCTGGAAGATGTCAAACGGAATGCTCTTTGGGTAGCTCATGTCAAGTCGATGGTCCCGCCGTTTGATACGGTGTATACGTCCAACCCACTGGTGATCCAGCTTTTCAAAGAGGCGGGGATCCCAGTAATGTCACCGCCGATGTATCTTCGGGAGAGTCTCTCGGGAACAGCGGTCAGGAAAAAGATGTTCGCCGGAGATGAATGGGAAGAGTGTGTCCCGGAGGAAGTCATCTCGGTGATCAGAGAGATCCACGGGATCGAACGGATGCAGCAGATTGCAAAAAGTGACTGAAGATATTCTTTTTTACAAAGATGTATTTTGATTTGGCGTATGTTCGGAAGATAGTGAGAATCGTCCCGCATCGATCCTTAAAAAGAGAACTTGATTCTGTTTTATGAAACCACTTTAATCCACAGATGCAGATCACGGTAAGCTGCTGCCATCTTATCTTCGGCAGATGCGCCGATATCCGGTACCGTTTCATTATACAGAAGGAATTCCAAACGGTTATACTCAGTATCATATACAGTAAAATTATACATCTCCAAATACGTCGTATTGTCGGCGACTTGAACCGAATACCGGTCAAGAACCTGAGACGAATAGATCACGGAAGAATTCGTTGCCGAGTCCCACTCCGCATTCAAAAGCAGTGTTTCCACGGTATATGTCACATCCTGATATTCATGATTCCCAATCCCGACCCAGACAAACTGCTCGATACCTGCAAAAAACTTCTCAGGATAGTCGTCTGCCATCTTATCCGCACCCAAGATATAAAACTCGGTAAACTTTTCACCATCTTTTGGAAATGCTATTACATATACAGTCGTGACCGCCGCAATCAGAATTGCTGCAATCAGGATCCAGGAAAGTGCCTTGTCCAACATTGAACTGTTCTTTGGGAAGAATTCGGTTTTCAGTGTCGGTTTCACCTGTTCGAACGGCACAGCAAACCGCTCCTCTTCAGACACTGATGCACGTCTGAACAACGTGATCAGCATCATTACCACGATGAAAATCACAAGAGCGGTAACGATCGGATCAAGCCGGATCCCAAACGGAGTATAATTCAGAACAAGCCCGATCAGCGGCACCACCGCAATAGAAAGACCGACCGACAAAGCAAACCGTTCGATACCGTCAATCGATTTTTTCTCAGGAAAAAGTGCGGCGATCAGAACATATCCCGGGATAAACAGGATCACCGGCACCGCAAATATCACACGCAGAAACGTCTCATTCAATACAGGAACATAGATCATAGCTACCGTAAGCGCGACCCAAACCAAGATCACCGCCAGATCCTTTGGGAAGTTCTTCGGGTCTGCCATACTGGCAAGTGTCGCAGCTAGATCTTTTTCCGGCATATATGAGTGTATTATTCGTGGTGAGGCATTATGAGACTTGCGGGATATTCCAACGGACAAGATCATCAGCACACATTTCTTATCAGGTCGTCAGCTATTTCTCTTATAAGCCGTAATATCTACTACAATGTCAGACACTTCGCTGATCCTGACCGCCAAAGAAAAAACGACTCTTCATGAGTATGATGCGGCCGAAAAACTGTATCGCACCTATCTTGAGGAGAAAACGGCCGACTCGGATGTCTGGATACTTCTCGGCGATGTCCTCATAGCCCAGCAAAAATATTATGAGGCCATCGAAGCATACGGAACTGCCGTCGACAAAGATCTGAAAAACCCCGCATATCTTGCAGCACTCGGCTCGGCCTATGCACAGATCCACCAGTATGCTGATGCAAAGGATCTCTTTGAAAAAGCAGCCACACTTTCGGGCGACTTCCACTATCAATACAGGGTCGCGGATATGCTCGGCTACATGGGTAAACATGACGAAGCGCTCGTTATCTACTCCCTACTTGCAATAAAATACCCGGACGAAGCCGGTCTCTATAAAAGAATGGCAACGGTCCACACGTATCTGGGACACACTGATGAGGTGACCTGGAGCACGAAAAAAGAATTGGAACTCAGAAAAAAAGCTGTCAATGAGTCCCCGTGGGCCTTCACCTGGTTTACCTATGCCGATGCACTCTCACGCTACGGCTTGTGGGTGGAGGCAAAGGAGGCGTTTTTGAAAGCACTCTGCTTTGAAGAGAATGCAGAAACTCATCTCCGAATCGGTGAGATCCTTACAAAACTTGGTGAAAGTAAAGAGGCATCAGCGGAGTTTGCAAAAGCTGCGGCGTTTGATGAGCTGGATTTTGCCTTCCTGCTACACCTTGCAGATCATCTAACGAAATTCGGACTGTATGAAGAGTCGATAAGATACTATACAAAAGCCCTTGCCCTCAGAAGTGTCCATGCAGATGCATGGGTCGGAATCGCCTATGATCTGCTGAAACTGGATCAGAAGGAGGAAGCAAAAGCATTTTTTGAGATGGCAAAGGCAACAACCGCGGTCCGTGAACTTCCATGGGGAGACAAACTGCACAAAAGCGAAAAAACACATGCCTTGGATGCGGCATTTTTATAATACCTATACTCTTTTA
>Ga0265294_10006723_pt1 | contig 13755 bp, 13 predicted proteins | sample MunlanPumphouse3_FD_192504 | JGI IMG/M metagenome (GOLD analysis project Ga0265294, IMG submission 192504) | Groundwater microbial communities from a municipal landfill in Southern Ontario, Canada - Pumphouse #3 | ecosystem: Environmental > Aquatic > Deep subsurface > Groundwater | place... | reverse complement strand
GAAAAATGGTGCTGGAAATTGTCGTTTGGAATGAAAATGGATGGTTTTTGGCAGAAGAAATATTGATGTTATGGAGACAATAAATGGGACTATCTGAGATGTTTCTCAATATGGAGTACAAGAAGAAGATATCAAGTTATACCCCTGCGCTTATCTTCACAGTTTCAAGGATATTTATGTAAATGAATTAAAGGATAGTCTTTATGAGCAAATACTTGATCTTGCTCCTTTATTCACAAAGAGCGATGTACAGAAGCTACGAGACTTCATAAAAAAGTATGTTAGAAAAGCGGATGATCGAAATCTGCTTTATCGAATTGAAAATGGAAAAATACGGCCCTCGAAAGCTCTTCAAGACTCACTTGTGGGAATGTTAAAAGGAAATCAAGAGTTTGTAATGATTGATGAGCAAAAAGTTGTATATGAAACCATTAAAAAACATGTAGAGAATAACTTAAACAAATCAGAAAAATTAACAATTATAGTTGAAGGTGGAGCAGGAACTGGAAAAAGCGTAATTGCCATCAATCTGTTAGTCGCACTAACAAAAAGTGGCTTTGTTGTTAATTATACAACCAAGAATAGCGCACCAAGAAAAGTATATATCGCAAATTTGAAAAAGGGTAGATTTAAAGAAGCTTTTATAGGAAATCTTTTTAGAAACTCTGGATAATCTCTATGTCCGTAACTTAAAAATATTTCATTTGCTATTTACATCCTCACAAATCGTTTTCATAGTTCTAATACCTCTAAAATGTATTATCTATAATTAATCTTTGGAAGAGTTCTCTGCCGAAATCAGTCTTTAACGCATAATATTCATCAAGCCATTTTTGTACCCGCTCGGCAGGAAAGTTGTCGGGATGCTTTTTTTGATACTTTTTAAACTGATATACAGCCTGTATAACATCAATGTCTTTGGCGAGCTTGGCATCCTCGGTCTTTTGATCCCTGAACTCCTCCCATAATTGATAGTATTCATCTAAATTGGCCACCGAAGGGTATGTTCCCTTTAGTAAAAGCTGCTTCATCATGAGATCTTCATCTTTATCATATTTCCCTTCTATATCGGATTGCTTGTCCGGCTTGGGTATATCTCCTAAAACAGTTTCAGCCAAATCATGTATAAAAAGCATCTTCATAATTTTATCTTTATCATAGATGCCCCAAGTATCTTTTGTCGGAATATAGAACATTGTAAGCAGCATCAAATTGAAACTGTGCTCAACAATATTTTCGGGATTTTCTATGCCCGACCTCACCCATCCTGTTCTCTTTATTTTGTTTGCATCGGAATAGATATTATAAAAACTTGTTTCTATGGGTATGTTTTTTTCAGCGTTATAATCAATGAAGTCTCTTTTTACACTCTTTAAGTAATTATCAAATTTATCGGACTCTATGTTTTGCGGCACTCTTTTCACTCCAGTAAAATTGCGTCGATATTGCTCAATATAATCTATTGCTTTCTTGATGTATTTTTTTAGATCATAATGCTTGTATACCCCGCCTTTTTCAATTCTTGCTTGAATAAGTGAGCATAACGTAAATAACATTACTTCTCCTGTCCTTGTTTCCTTCCCTTCAAAAATAAAATCATCCAGCCCTTTGCATAAATACTGCATGGTTTTTTCGCCCTTGCTTAATGCATCCATATAATCTAGCATCTTAGTACCGGGTATATAAATCTTGTCGCCATAATATTCGAGGTGAAAGCCGCGGTTGATTTCATTTGCATCTGGATTTGCGATCAAATTTTCTATGTATTCCTTAAAAATATCTTTTTCGCCGCAACCAATAAGACTGACTGATATTCCACGCAAATTAAATAGGTCATCCATGTACTCGCCTTTGTGCCCATACACCTTTTGTGCAAGTTTTTCAGCAATCATATCTTTATGAGCCTGAAATTTCGCAAGCAGGAATTGCGTTCCGGTACGTTTGAGGTTTGTACTTTTCAGCCTACCCAAATAAAACGAGGCCGCACTTTTCCCTAATGTACTGAACTTAGCATAATTATTAATAAAAAAATCATGGAATTCCTCTTCTACCAAAATGTCTTTATTTATTTTTGCTATAATAAACCGTGTTACTTGCTTTGGTAAAACCATCTCAAAAAATTCGAGATCCTCGCCTTCCTCATAATCCAACAACCTTTCTACATAATGGCGGGCAATAAGATAATCGTTGAAAAACTTGTGAGAGCGCATAATAGAAAATGCTCTCATTGCAGTTTCTGTAGATTCATGTAAAATGTCCGCCAATTTATCGTTTGTATAACAATAATGATAAGCTATATTACCTGCAACGGAAAGAAATTTATCGTCACAACGATAGTCATGCCGCAAAATATCCTCAATCCAATCATATATTGTTTTTGAATATATATCTATATCTTTTCTTTTTGAGCCGAATTTATCAATCAAAAACAAATCCGTTTCGTAAAACTGATTTTTCTTAAAATAACTTAGTAGCTCATCGCCGTGTTCTACTCTTCCAAGCTCCGCGGCACATTTGAGCAACTCTTTGCATTCATTCACCTCTATAAGGTCAATTGACGAAAAGCTTAATTCAATGGATGCCTTATTTGTTATGTACGCATCACGTCTAGTTCTCTCAGGATTACAAGTGAAATTATCTTCTATGCAAACAATCTCTTGAACACCTGCTATTTCTTTTAAACAATCATATACTAAATTATCGAGTGGAGATTCGCTAAATAGACATGTATTAACTCCATCAATAAACACTATTGGCGTATTGCCGCTATTCTTGAAATACTCCTCGAGCATCTTCAAATCATCAGAAATAAACTCAGAAGTATTTGGCGCTATTTTATTTTCATAAAAGGACAAATTGTAATAAACAGGCGTAAAATCACGGTTTTTTTTGCGCAAAATAGACAAATACAAGATTTGCATGAAAGTGCTTTTCCCTGTTCCGCATCCACCGCTCAGTTTAAGAAAATATTTGCCGACGTGAGGGTGTCCATTTTTTGCCCCAAAAAATTTGTCAACAAGGATTGAAAAAATGTTGTCTTCTTCCTCAAATTCATAATTATCTATAACGTGTATAAATATACGAGAATAAGATCTTTGTATTTTTTCAAACGCAATATCATCCGCATCAAAGTATTTTTTTAACTCGCGATAAATGAACCCTTCGGATATTGCGGCGATATCGTTTGCGCTTATTGTTCTCCCGTTTGATTGTTTACTTTCGTTCTTATTTTTCGTCTTGTCAGAACAAGTTTCAGGCGGTAGTGCTTCAACTATTTTATCTACCAAGCGCTCACCAAACACGCTTTTCCTTATTTGTTGAATTCCATGCAACTGCACATTCAGCTTGCCTGTCAAAGCCGAATCATCAATGTTGATAGGGATAAGCCTAATCTGGTTTTCATACATGTCGTCAGCAGCAATTTCCAATTCATTACGCGAAATCCTAGACTGCAGCATATTTGCGGATACGAAGACCATAAAGGCACGACAGTTTTTGATTTTTTCATCCACAAAATCGCCCCAGTCGTAACCTGGCTCACAACCTTCATCATACCAAATACGAAACCCCTTATCGTTTAGGGAATTGATAATCTCATAGACATAATCGGAATCTTTATGACTATAGCATATAAAAATATATGGCTCGTCGCCTGAGTATGCGTTAAATGGGTGTTTCATGTCAAATTCCCCCCGTAGTTATCATTAATTATCAAGATCAGTACTCCTACCTTTTGTTTCTATCTAATAATTTTTACTTGTATAAAAGCATCTGTTGCATCATCAAATAGCTTTTTTTCTATAATTCTATATGTAATATTGCTAAATGAATCTAACAACTTTTCTATTTTTACTTTGCTTATGCATGTAGTCCCCCCTATCGTCTCTTTGTTCTCATAGTTTTTAGAGTCTTTGTCAATTTCGACAATTAGGTTAAATAAAACATATTCTTTTGAAAAAGAAACCATCTTTTTTATAAATGCCGACAGATATGATTCATATTCGCTTGTCTTTGATACTAAAACCCCAAGTGCAAAAACATAATCATACTTATCAATTGGTGAGAATTTTTCAGAAATAAAATTCCCTTGAATAAAGTTATAGCTTGGATAATTTGTTTTTGAATAATCAACAAATTTCTCGATTAAATCAATTCCTAGATAATTTGCAACTTTTATTTTTTTCGCCTCAATGTAATCAATAAAAAAGCCCAACCCAGAGCCTATATCAAGGAATGAAGCGTTATTCTTTATTCTTATATCAGCAAAGAGCTCATCCAAAAAGAGATTTGTATATTTTTTATCTCGAGCTGCAAGCGCCTCGGCAGAATAGCCGTGCTTAATCATCATGTCAGTATAGTATTTAATAATGTGTTCTGTATCGTTTTCCCATTGTTTCTTGTTCATATTGAATATCGTCCTTATTTTACTTAGCCAAGTTAGATTGACTCCCTATTAATTGCGTAGAAAGCTTTTTAAGCCACTCAATTTTTGAATAATTAGCTCCTATATAGCTTGACAGAATATTTCTGTTAGATTCAATGTTCTCCGAAAACCCCTCTATTTTCAAAATCTCTTTTAACTCTACAGGCATTTCAATTTCATTTTGGCTATTATAGGGACAGACTCTTTGACATATATCGCACCCCAACAATCTTCGTCCCGATGCTTTTGCCACTTCCAGAATGTGCCGTCAATTTTAGCAATTTATTCGTTCTGTTTTTTGTTATAAAATTGTCCAACAATAAATGCTCTTGCGTCCTTGAAAGGTAAGGCTCCGGCACGCTATGACCATTTAGCAGTAAGGCTTTTTTTATCTTTGAATAATCGAATATATCAAGATTGCTTTTGTTTGCATGCTCCAATATTTTAGAATAAATTACTTCGTCCGACAGCGTTCCATTCCAATTTATGCTTTGGTCGTTATCAATAATCAAAGACAAACCTTGCAAGTCTGCTTTTGCAAGATATGTCATTAATATTTTTTTATTGTTAGATATTGCATATCTAATCTCGCCCCTTACATACTTAGAATTGCTTGCGTTAGGCGACATAAAGCAAATTACATATTCTGCATTATTTAATCTACTGGCTATCTTATCAAGCCAGTCATCTCCCGCCTCAATTCCATCGTCATACCAAATACGTAAGCCATCAATATTATGTAGCTTATTAATAATCGGATATACTCTATCTGAGTCTGCATGAGCATAACTGATGAATACATAAGGTTCATTCTCTCTATAAGGAGAGAATCTCTTTTCTTCAGTTTCCTTCTTTAGCATAGCTAACTCCTCCATCCTATATTGATGTACATCAACAATTTACAGTTTATAAATTTTAAACCCAGCAAGTTCAAGATTCCCAATTAAATGCCTTATTGCGTCCCTATCTTTTTCTTTTGCATTGTCATCTAATTTTTGATAAGGAACAATATCCTTATGGATTCTTAAAGCATCCCTCTCCGCTCTGTCTTTTGGCTGGCCGTACTTCCACCCCATTCCAAGTTTCTCTTTAACCCATCTATTGTGCTCGTCGATAGCAAGGCGATCAATTTGTTTGGGAATGAACGAGGTGACGGTTTCATAATGCAAATTGCGGTCATCATAAAAATATCCGTATTGATTTAACTTTTCCGCATATGACTTCGCTTGCGCTATGTTTGACAATTTATATTCTAGCGTAAGGCTATCCCATGTTTCATGCAGCGTTTCCTCTCTTTTGTCATCTAAGTAAAACGCATGGATTTGCATAGCAATTTTCTGGATATTTCTAAAGAAATTTGCCGACATATAGATTGTAGAAGGCTTGTCACACTCTCTTACCTCAAACTCAATAACGACTTTATCAAAGAGCTTTTCCGTATCATAAAAACTAAGTTTTGCAATTTTTCCATCTTTGCGTTCCTGGACTTTACCCGCCCCTGTTTCATCGTAAACATAGACAATTTTAAAAACATCTTTATTGATAGAAAATTCTGCTGTAAACGCAAGATTATCCTTCTTGCTCACTTTCCCAAACCCCTCTCTTCCGAAATCCTGCAACTCGTCGCAAAACATTAAAAGGAAAGTCAACGGATCTTCCGCCGGATTAAGTTTTTTCTTAAAGCAGTCCTTCAATTTCCATATTAAAAAACTGTTGTGTAGGAGAATGCTTGCCGCAATGTCTAAAACTGCGCTTGAATCATTATGTGCAATGAGATTTTTATACATCATTACGGCACTAAAATACGCATGATCCATGTAGACGTTGGATTCATCCATAAGATTGTTTAGTTTGTTCAAGACAATCTCAAATGGCAGGCCAAGCTTTTTACAAACGGCCGCTGCCAGTTCTTTGTTGATATTTTTGTCTTCCCAGGCAACAAATTTATTAAGCTCCTTATATGTCAAAATTGGATAGTATCCGCCACCTTCGTTTACGTTCTGCGTATATGCTTTTATCTGCTCAAAGACAATTTCAAAAGGATAACCGATATCATGAAATAAGGCTGCTAATCCCCAGCGATACAAGAACTCCTCATCAATTTTTCTTTTAACGTTTTCAGTTTTATTTCTAAAACAGCGCCGATACTTAGATGACCGCTCATAAATGGCAAGTCCTATGGCAAAAACGAAAACCGAATGTGAATAATGATCTCGCTGTTTTTCCACTAAGGTTCCCGCACTCATTTCATATTCGCAAATTATTTCAAGCAGATGCCTCGTATTTTCGCAGTATCCGTTGCCGAACACTTTGAAAATCTCGGCAAAACAAAAGTAAACATCGAAAGCATCCTCTTTTTTCCCCGAATCCAAAAAGCGAGAAAGAGCGACATTTAAGCATCTTTTATCAATTTCCGTACAAGAGTCAAGTTCGCACTTGTCAAAAAAATTCTTGCAATATTGCCTCAGCCTTTTCATTTTCAACACCTATATCCATAAAAATCGCTATATATTATTCCCTATTATCCACACAAAGTATAAAATACTCATTAGTAATAAAAGGATAAATATCCATCTTCGGCTGGGACGAACGGTGCAGGCGGCATATAAAAACGCCCCAGGAAAAACAGTCACAAGTAAAATAAAAAAAACTATAAAATTAAAGTTTGGTCGCCTGGCGGACGGGCGCTGTCTTTGCGGTCTTTCATAGGTTTGCCCTGCAGTGCCGTGCGATACATTGCGAATGTGTAATATTTCCAAATTATCATCACGAATATAAGCATCTCTTACACCCATAGTTTGAATTTCTCTTTCCGGGACTCTCGGGTCAAACCTTGTTGTAATACCGTCGATTTCCGACGAAGATGTTCCCGGTAAAATTTGACCGAATGTCTGGCGCGTGCTTGCGTCAACATGTGTTGTCGACAATTCTTGTCGTAAATATGTACCAATTTTACTCCACCACTTGATACCTTTTGTTTTATTTTTCCTTAATGCGTTCCCACGCAAAGCCTTCTCTTGCGAAATGTCCGTAAGTGCTAATTAGGGAAGTTGCATTATTCTTTACCTACTTTATATTTTGAATCCTTCAAATTCCCAAATAACCTATCCATTACGTCAAAGTCGTAGCATACCGTATCGGCATCAGATAATGCCTTGTGGAGGCTTAATTCTTCTCCTCGATTTTTTGCTTCCTCCATCGCAAAATCCACTTGCCGTTTCCGCAGACATGATAAGCCCTCAAAGGTAGTAATACATGCGTGCTGTTTAGCCTTTTCATCTTGCCGTGTATTGGCACATACTTCATCTATAGCGAGTTTTGTCCAGCCTCCGACAAGATGGATTGTATTCCACCTCTGATGTTCCAGCCTAGCGAGATTATTACGTGCATTTTCTATAATGCTTCCATCATCATTGCGCTCAGCAAAATCTACAAACCTGCCACTTTCTTTTTCAGCTCTTTGCCGAATTGCAACAGCCGTACCGTATGCTTCTTCATATACTTTAATAGTTTCGGCATCTGTTTCGCCATCGCCCTCTATTAACTCGAAGCCCAAAAGATTAAGCTTTGTTCGAATTGACATGGCAGCGTATCTATTTGAGTCGCGCTTAAACTCCGTCAACGAATCCCACTTTGATACGATATTGGTTTTTTGCGCATCTTGACCGGCTATTTTCCAGTAATCGTTCGCAATTCGCTTAGCGATATAATCAAGTTTCTCGTTGATAATATAACTTTCGTTTAAGATTTCGTCAGACGCGCCGAATACGATAATTTCATTGTCAATATCGTTTTTGTCATTCAGCAAGCTGTAATCCGATAATACAGTTTCCTCTTGAATCTTAACGAAAATGCGCACGCGGGTGTATTCGTTGTCACAAGTCTTGCTCCACAGCAATTTCCGTTCATATAGCTTTTGGCGCAGTTCCAAGGCTGTTTCTATGCTTAACCTATCGCTACCGAGTGAAATCACAACCGAAACGAAATCTAGTCCTTCCTTACCTTCCGTACCGCTAATTTCCTGTATAATTCTGTTGTAAAAATCAGACGATAAAACATTCAGGTCGGCAAACGAAATATTATAATTCTCTTCCGGACTAGGATAATAAACCGCCCCGTCCAGATTAGGCATCAACTCCGAACCAAATACCATTTTGCCATCTTTACCTATTTCATTAAACAAACCAGGCGCCGAATTTCGAAATTGCCTTTCTAGTCCCTTCGCATTTTTATCAATGATAAGTGCGTAATAATCAGTGCCGAGCAACTGATAGTTACAAATACTCTTTTTAAGTAGGTGTTGATTTGTGTTTCCATAGCCGATAAAGATATTGCCTATTCTATAAGACCTCTCATGACCTTCATCCGTTGCTCTGTATAGTCGCGCTTTTTTTGTGTTTATCCATTGCTTAGGGATAAGAGCTGTTATTGGATTTTCATATATAAACTTCCTAGCACGTATTTCATTGGGATTAAAGAACCGTACCCGGCCCAACGCATATTCACTAAACGCAAAATGCTCCGTGCGCTCAAGTGAATCATACATGATGTGTGCTGAAAGTTTTATTGATTCAAGAACCGCCTCCTGTTCCGGTGTTAACTTGCAAATGCGTCCTTTCTGGTTCTTTGAGGGATTAATTTTGTCTTTGTAATAATCCGTCACAACTTTTGCTACAAGAAGATTTACCTCGTCGTTCTCTGAGATAGAAATAATCTGAGTATTCCTTTTGTTTCGGTGGAAACCTGCGATTTTTAAGGCCTCGCATATTCCCTCAGCTATACCGTTTTTGCAACATCCTTTTATTTTTTGATTTGGATCGTTTTCATCGTCCTTGATTACGACAACCATAAAACCTCTAAACATCAGATCCTTTTTCTTGTCTTTATGCTTTACTTCTAAAATCACAGTCGTCCGCTTTCTTTTTTTATAATCGAAACTCTTCAAAAATATATCTGCTTGTCCCGTTGCCCCAATAACGATATATTTTGAGCGAAACGAATTTTTAAAGACATTAAACTTATTCACGACATTCTTGCCAAATATTCTTATCACAACTAAATATGTTAATGTAATTGTAGCCATGAAATTTACAAATGCGGCAACGGCATATACGGGATTTGCCTCAGCAAGTTTTGCGAGAGTCGCCGCATTGAAATCACCGCCAAATGATTTTAGGGATATAGCAATTGCTCTTGCAATTACGAACAAAGGTGAGAACGTAGTATCCGCATCTTCCTTATACAATAAACCAAGCGCATTGATAACCGTACCCGTAATTACAACGGTAAGAAAATATATAGCATATACCCAATCTTTGCTTTCTTTTTTCTTAACGAAAAAGTAATACCCAAAGATTGCAATTACGGCTATTATTGTTATTACGCTAAATACTGAATCAAACATTATTATTCTCTTCCCTATTTATTTCTCTCGTTTTTTACAATCTCCATAACATCGTCCACGCCACAATCAAGCGCTTGACAAATTTTCATTATTGCGGTCATACTCACGGGCTTGTCCTTACTAAGCTTTGCAAGCGTAGTAGATCCGATGCCCGCCTTAACCATTAATTCGGTTTTCTTCATTTTCTTGTCTATACATAGCTTCCACAATTTGTTGTAACTAAGTTCCATTATAACACCTATTCTTCTAAATTTTTGGCTCAAATCTTCTTGATGATTTGAACCGCCACGTTCATCGTAACCGCCCTTCCCATAAATTCTGTTTCAATAAGAGCCTCCCTCTTGTGTCTATTGATATTCTTGATTATTCCTTCGAGTCCTTTAAGCGGCCCGTACTCAATAAACACCTTATCCTTCTCAATAAAGCCTACCGATTCTTCTATATGCTTTTCTCTTCCAAGCAAATGCAACCATGCTCCGCGCTCATGGTCTCTTATTGCAATGTCGCTGTCGTTATCGCTGTTTCGTAAAAGACGGATGATATCGCTAGATGTGCGAATAAACTCAGCCGTCAAACCAATAAATTCGGAACCTGTTAATTTTGTTTCGATAAACACATAACTTGGAAACAATAACTCTTTCTCTTTTACCTTTTTACCTTTCCCAATAAACCATTTATCTTTTCTTGGCACAAAAGGAAAAATCTCCTCATTTTTGAAATGGGCACTTAAAGCATTAACGACCTTATCCTCTTTGCCGCCGTAAACAAACAAAACATACCAAAATTCCTTATCGCTTGAAAAATGCATAACTATCCTTTGCGGGACGCAGTTTCACATCTCGCTACGGTGGGCTTTATGTTCCTTATCCTCTACCACGCGGCACAGCGACGATGGCGTCAAATAAGTGCTTTCGTTAATTTGTTAGCGCATTTCGCTATAAATCTCTACTAACCGAAAAATAAATTTTCCATATAGCAAGTAATTCTGCACAAATTAACAATTTAATTGTTAGCATAACGCAAGAGAAAATACAAGCAAAATACGATTATTTTTGACAGTGTTCTCAATGAGAAAAAAGGCCAAATGTGAGACTCCCCGCAAATGGCCTAAAATATTTCTATTTTGATTTTCGCAAATTCAAAAATCTGTTTACTTTTTGTTCGTTTCCTTTTTGTTTTGTCTGGGTCATAATTTTTTTAGAAAGCAAAAGAAACGGTGCACTTTGCTATTCTTTTCTGCTCTGTGGTTCTTTGCAAAATCAAGAATACTTTTTATCCACCGTTACGGAGCATCAGTATTTGTACTTGTGTATCTCTGCCAATGGTTTTTAGGATTTTTTGGGTCTGTTCCCTTTATCTTCCCAGCAATAATAAGTGGTTCAAGGTGCTGCCGCAATTGAAAGTTGCTTAACGAGAAATGTTCCTCTATCTCTTTTTTTCTGCGAGGTTTTTTGCAATATTCGATTATATTTTCATCGCTTGCCACCGGCGGCTCAAATCCCGCCGTTACATATCTTTGATTATTACTCGTCGGAAAATTCGGCAATGTCATTATCAGTTTACCGCTTTTAACAAGCGGCATAATAAATGTGTGCGTTGCGTAGTGCGAAGCCTTTAATCCAAGCCACCTATAAATTTCTCGCCCAAGCTTTGGTGTTTTGCAGAACTCAAGCAACTCCTGTTCCTTGCTTTTTCCGCTTTTTTCGTCTACTTTTTCAAGCCGCCCCCGCGGTTCTATCGGAAAGATAATATCTCTCGTTATGGTGGTGTAAAAGGTTATTTGCTTGTTTGCTTGTGGATACCTTTTTACATCACTTTTTTGCTGTAATTCTGCAGTATAAGGCAAGTTTTTCTCATAATAAAAAGTTTTGAGTTTTCTTCATCCATTGCATATAATAAGAGTGTCAAAAGGAATCATTCTTTATAGTTAGGTGTTCAGGAAGAGCCTAGCTTTTTTCTTTTTCATCTTTTTTCCGATTAGATATTTTTTTAATCCTATCTGACTATTTGCTGGGCAAATAATCACTTAATTCTTCGGCAACCTTTTTGATACCATTCGTTAAGTTCCAGCAAAGTGCAAATTGCTGTATTGGGATTAATTTCACTATTGCTAAAAGAAAGCCTCTGTGGTTTGAATGGGGAATCTTCCGTCTCTTCAATAAATCTGTGAAAGTCAGTGCCGATAGACATTGCCAAATTATTTTCAACTGCAAGAGTTTCCAAGAATAAAATCTCATCTTTTGAAAAGCGTTGATAGAAGACTTCAATTCCATTCAATCCATATCCTATCATCTTTTTCAACAGCTTTTTCACCTGCTCTTGCGAAAACTCTTTTTTGCCACCACAGGTGTATTCAAGCGGATGACCCCAGATTGCTATACCTTTGCATCGGTGAATAATTTTAATTGCATCTTGAATTGATGGTGAAATATTGGCATACTCAGCATATTGCGGTGTATTAATAACTTTTGCAAACACATCACTCACGCTTTCAAAATCGTGTTTTTCCATGAGGATACGAGCTATCGCTGTCCTATCTTTCCATTTTTCAGGCGACAAATACACTTCCTTTGGGGAAATGTTGTAGCCATCTTTTTGCAACCTCAAAATAAAGTCATTGAGAACTGCATTACGCCTTTGAATTATTGCTTCAATCTCTTTCTCCATCAAAGCAATCTCAAAGCCCAACCCCAAAATATGGCAATAAGCTGAAAACGGCAAATTCATATCATTATCTACACAGCAACTTAGCTCAATTCCATTGAAATACTTCATACCGTTTTTCTCGGCAAATTCACGTGCTTCATAGTTTCCGTCAATGCAATCGTGGTCAGTAATAGCAAAACTTGTTACACCCTCTTTTGCAAGTAGTGTAATAATTTCCGAGACTGACAATTCGCCGTCGCTATGTTTTGTGTGTATGTGGTAGTTAAGTTTCATTAGTATCCTTGCTAATATTTTTTCTCAATTGGAAGCATGCTGACATCAAAAGATTTGTCAGTCAACTTTTGTTTAATTTCTTTAACTTGTGAAGTAATGTCTGTTATTTTTACAATGTAGTCATTGACATAATTATACAACATTTTTCTGCGAATTCCGAGTTGAATTGCCTAGCTGCCTTCCTCCGCCGAACGGCCTTGACCGCACAGAACCTCCATCTAGCGCAAAATCACAATGATTTGCTCCGTAGAATATGTTTTTCTTGCCATGTTAGTAATCGCCTTTTGGCTCTCGCCTAATTATATCATTACTAACATTCAAACTGTGTCAATTTTGTGGGGACATATCAATGGAATCGTGGTCGAGGTGACGGGATTTGAACCCACACTTTTACATTGTCATTGTAGATCTCTACCAACTGATTTTCTTTTCAAAATATCCCTCCCTTGATTCTTTAAGGCATCCCAAATCTGTTACCAAAACAGGTATATTGTGTTATTAAGTGCAATATTAATAGTCGTATGATATAATAACGGAAGAAAAATGATGCTGAAAGTTGTCGTTTGGAATGAAAATGGATGGTTTTTGGCAGAAGAAATATTGATGTTATGGAGACAATAAATGGGACTATCTGAGATGTTTCTCAATATGGAGAACAAGAAGAAGGTAAAGAAGTTACAGCCCTTGACGGACAAGGTTTTGGCACTGGCGGACAAGTTTAGAGGGATGAGCGATGATGAGCTGAAGGCAATGACTCCGGTTTTGAGGGGAAGGCTTGCTGAGGGGGAAGGACTGGATGACATTTTGGCGGATGCTTTTGCGCTGGTTAGAGAGGCAAGTACCCGGGTTACTGGACTAAGACCATATCCGGTTCAGGTTATGGGTGGAATTGTTTTGCATCAGGGAAGAATCGCTGAGATGATGACTGGTGAAGGAAAGACGCTAGTTGCGACGTTGCCGGCATATCTCAATGCGCTTGAGGGGAAGG
>Ga0265294_10006722_pt1 | contig 13755 bp, 14 predicted proteins | sample MunlanPumphouse3_FD_192504 | JGI IMG/M metagenome (GOLD analysis project Ga0265294, IMG submission 192504) | Groundwater microbial communities from a municipal landfill in Southern Ontario, Canada - Pumphouse #3 | ecosystem: Environmental > Aquatic > Deep subsurface > Groundwater | place... | reverse complement strand
TATGATGTATCTTGCTTCAAGCTGCTGAGCAAGTACAAGCAGACGCACTTGCTCAGCATAGATATCAGTACCTGTTGTTTTATTACCAGGCGTCCTGGGTGAGGCTGGCATGCATTCTGATGGCAGGCAGGTTCTCACTTTCCTTGTACTCTTCCCAGAAATCGATCCACTCCTGGTTGGATGATCTTATTTCTATTCCATTATCCATGGCTTCATCTATGGCAGATTGATAGGCAGAGCAGTAGCTTTCGAGTAAAGCGATGTTTTTCTGGTTGCGCTCTTCAAAATCATCGTTCCATATGCCTTTTTCCTGGAGGTACTTCACCAGGCCGGGATGAGCCGGGATGTAGATTGTTTGCATTGCAGTTACCAGGTCTTCAAGCGTCATGTGTGCATTGCTGGCGTAGCGGTCCTTGTAAAGGTCATAATTTTCGTCCAGCCACTTGACAGTGTTATAGATCAAATCAGTGTCGGTATTGATATTGGTGCCCATGTATTTGTAGCTGATGATAGACCATGTTCCGATTACTCCGGAAGGCCCGGCGTTGATAGGACCGAAGTCATAAAGGGTGCTTATCTCCCTGAAAGCCGCTGCGCCTTCTGGGTTGTCTGCCGGGTTAAGGGAAATATATCTTATGCCGTGGGGCGCTGCTGAAGCTTCCCGAACTGCTGGAATAACCGGAGCCGCCATACAGATATCGGCTCTTCCTTCAGCAACGGCTCTCACGCAGGCATCGTATTCTCCGGTATTTACCCACGTAACTTCATCCTCTCCGACGCCTGCCCATGCCAGAAGTGAAAGGAAAGGTGACATTGTGCCTGCCTTATCGTTCCAGATGGCAATTTTGGCGCCGGGTTCTATGTCTTCGGGTACACTGATGTTTGAATCCCCTCGTACCATAAAGCCTACCGAGGCCAGTGAATCTACCCATACCAGGCTGGCAGGCCATGGGCCGCCGTCAGAAGAAGCATATTCGCTGATAGCTTCTATGGAATCGCGCAGAGTAGATTTATCTATCTGGGAAAGAAGCATTTTCTCTTCTGCCATATCCTTATAGCAGTTGGTCCACGCAGCCTGGTTGACAACTCGAACTAATGGGCCGTTGAGGTCGGTTTCCATAACGGACGCCCAGGAAACGACTTTTGCCTCGCCAGAACTGCCAGTAGCGCCAATATGTATGGTTGACGGCCACTGGAATAAGGATGTTGTAGATGGAGTTGTAGTGCCAGCGGGGTCCTGCGTGGAGCAAGCCGCTAAAGACAACAGCAGCGTTAAAACCATGCAGATAGCGATAATCCCTAATCTTGATGCAGTATTTTTCATTTACCCTCCTTTTGCTACTTTAAATATTTTTTCCGGAAACATTATTATTAGATACGTCAATATAATCAGGAATTGCACGTTTTCTGCGCCAGCCGCTGGCGATCGCGATAAAACAAAGCGCAATGCCTATCCCCAATACTATCGGTTGCGGAAAGGCTATGATGAATCCCCCCGTAAACAGAAGCGCTCTTTCTATTTTGCCCAGAACCCCGATTCCGGTTAGATATCCTTCCAGCCCGGAGGAAAGAAGCCATACTCCAATTACTGCCTGCACCAGATTGAAGAGTGTTACATACCAGGGCGCATAGATCAGCAGAAGTGATGGCTCCATCAAAAAGAAGAAGGGGATAAAAAATAAAACTGCCCCCAGCCGGCAGGAAAGACGTATGGTTTTGGCGGGGTCGGCATCGGCGATACTGGCAGCTACAACGGAATGAAGTGCTACCGGGGGAGTGATACCCCCAAGGGTTGAATAAAACAGGAAAAACAGGTTAAGGCCAAGCAGCGGGATTCCTCCGTAGGCTTCAAATTCGGGCAGAGTGGAAGAGATGCCCATCAAAGCCGGAACGGCTATTATGGCAAGCAGGATATATGCTGTTCTCTGGAGGCCGCCCATGCCCATCACTACCGAAAAGATAAAGCAGGCAAAAAGAATAAAATAAAGGTTTTCGCCTCCTGCATTAACCATCCAGTTGGTAACTCCCATGGCAACGCCGGTCTTTAAAAGCCCGACGAGGATAAAGCCCATTCCAAAGAAGATCGCGGCGGCGTAGTTTATCAGACTGGCAGTCTGCACCAGGCCGGCTTCAGCCTGCCGAAGAGCATTTGTGAAGAAGCTCTTCGGAGAAGGAGTGCCCTGCCTGCGGCTTGCGATTACATGCTTTACAGAGCCTTGAGTCATCTTGAGAGCCAGTACCAGGCCGGCGGCATACACCGGGGTTATAGCTCCCCACCGCATGTATACCATTCCAAATACAAGCATGGCCAGCCCGGCTATGTAATACCAGCCTTCTCCAAGAACCTGGCGCCACCCCGGGATGTCCTCAGGGGGAATCGGCTTAAGCTTGTGCTTTGCGGCATAGCCATCCACCTGTACCAGCAGTCCGAGATAGAAAAGTGCGGAAGGGATCAATGTGGCAAGAATCACATCGGCATAATCAATGTTAAACATGACGACCATCAAAAATACCAGGCCGCCCAGCACCGGTGGTACGGTATCACAGCCTGAAGAGGAACAGGCTTCAACTGCTGCTGCATACTCCGGCTCATAGCCGGCTTCTTTCATGGTAGGGATAGTAAATGAACCGGTGCCGGCTATGTTGGCTACCGGGCTGCCGGTGATCGAACCAAAGAAGGCGCTGGCAATTACGGCAGCCTTGGCCTGGCCTCCCCGGACTTTGCCCATGAGAGATGTGGCAAGCCTCATAAAGAAATTACCGCCTCCCATTCCCATTACCAGCCCGGCGAAAAGGAAAAACCCCAGAATCGTGTCCCCGAGCAGGCGCCCGGGCGTACCCAGCATTCCATCTGACCCAAAGGCAAAAGATCCGACTACTTCCTTAAAAGGTATAGCAACACCATAAAAAACCCCTCCCAGGTTTTCAGCCAGCCAGGGGTGAGATGCAATGAGAGGATAGGTTATTCCTACAAGCAGAAGCGCGGCATATCCCCATCCGCCAACCCTTCTCCCGGCTTCTATGGCCAAAATTCCGAGCAATATTGCTGAGCCAAGTATCCATCCATTGGGAGGCGTGTCCCAGTTATGATAGTCGATTTCTCTGGAGTTAAAAATAAAAAAGATAAGGACAGCAAACAGGGCAATTGCAATCAAGTAGTCATACCAGGGGGTTGCTTTTCTACCCTGACTGCGGCTTGCTCCGAGCCCGATAAAAATATTAACTCCCAGGAGCGCATAAATCAGGTAATAATATACAGTCCCGGCAAACACATGCCCGAAAACCGGTATTGAAAACCAGTGAAGTATAAAAAGGGTAATTGCCAGAACAGGTACTGCCAGGTAAACAAATTTCACCGGAGCGGGAAGCAGGTTATAGCGTGATAACCTGCATTGGGGCAAGGGCGATTTCTGGTTTGAAATCGGCAGGATGCTATCAGGTGCCGGTAGCCTGGCGCCGGTACTGGAATCAGCCCTCACAGGGTGTTTTATTTATTTTCTCCCCCGGTTTTTTTAAAGCTGCCGGGTTGGTATATACAATAAGGTTCTGCTTCGAGGTAATCCCCGGTTGCTTCATAAGCACGAGCCCGGCAGCCACCACATAGCCGTTTGAATTCACATATCCCGCATTTTCCCTTAAGGTTGTCGATATCGCGCAGCTGGTTGAATAGAGGGGAGCCATTCCATACTTCCGCGAAAGTCTGCTCGCGTATGTTGCCTGCGGGCACGTCAAAATAGCCGCATCCCTGTACTTGCCCTACATGAGAAATAAAGCAAAAACCTGTTCCAGCCATGCAACCTCGTGTATTGGTATTAAAGCCTCTTTGAGACGTGGGAAACCCTCCCGGGTGCCCATGCCCGTGAGACGGAGTGATCCCACACTCGCGTATTATGCGCTGATAATGAGGTGCATCGGTCGGTTTGAAAAATAGGCTGTCGCCGAGTTCCTGCTGTTTGTGGCAGATCCAGCGCAGTACATCTTCATATTCCTGTGGGGCAAGCTCTTGCTTGGCAAGTCCTTTTCCACGGCCGGTAGGCACCAGTAAAAACGGATGAAAGGCAGCAACCCTGAGTTCAAGAGCCATATCAACCAGTTGTGGCAGATATTTGGCGTTTAAGCGCGTAACTGTGCTGTTAATCTGTACTTCCATTCCTGCTTCATGGGCGTTTTGAATCCCCTCCAGAGCATCATGGAAAGCGCCTTTTTTCCCGCGGAAATCATCCTGCAGATCAGCAGATGGAAAATCTATACTTATACTTATGCGGGAGACGGGAATCTCTTTTATTCGCTGGGCGATTTCCGGTGTAACCAGGGTTCCGTTAGTGCCAACAACAACCCTGAAGCCCTTTGAGTTGGCATACGCTCCGATTTCATAGACATCTTCTCTCATCAGGGGTTCGCCACCAGTGAGGATCAGTATGGGTTTGGCAACTTCTGATATCTGGTCAATAAGTGTAAAGCACTCCCTGGTTGAAAGTTCTCCGGAGTATTCTTCGTCCAGGGCATCTGCCCGGCAGTGTGCACAAAACAGATTGCATCTACGGGTTATCTCCCAGGCTACCAGTTTTAAATCGGGCACAACCGGGTCTGAGTGTTTGAGTTTAGTTGATTTGTCCAAAGTTCTCTCCGTATGAACCGGTTGCACATATCGGTTTGCTATGCCGACAAACGTGTATAAAGCTATTAAATCAGGCTTATCAGCGAAACTGAACTATTGTCCGCCCGGCAAAAATCTTAAAGAATATAGCAGAACGGTATTAAATCTGTCAAAATCTAATAAAATCTAAATCAAATTGGTTTGTTATGTGGGGGAATATTTTTTTGAGGGCTATGTATTTAAACGTTGCTGATGAGCTTTGACCATTGCCAGCAGGGTGCTGTCCATAATATCGTCGATAAGGGGCAGCGCGGCAAGAATTTCTTCAGCGATAATCTCTCTCTGCTTCATCATTGCCATTACACCCTCAACGATCGGCCGCCTGTGGCAGGTAAACGCTTCGATCGAATCGGTAAGTGAAATCCCAGCCTCAAACATGGTAGTGCCAAAATCCATTCCTATTCCCTGTGCTTTAAGCAGGCTGGCATTTCTATCGACTGGTGAAGCCACGTACCAGATTATCAGTTCAAGGATTCTTCTGCCTAACCCGGCGAGGCGTTCTTTTTGCTGCTGGTTTAACATTATGCTCTCGCCAAGTGCTGCTGTTATGGCCGAAGCGATTTCACGGTGGGGTTCAGCAGTTTCTTCCAGCTTTGCTACGAGATCTGCGATTCCGAGTGTTTTCTGGCGGGAGGCCATGAACTCGTCCAGTTGGCTTCTTTCAAACCGGCGATGCCCGCCAGGGGTAATGAAAACCTTGATCTGACCACTGTCGGTCCACTGTCTTAGCGTGGCCTCGCTTACACCCAGTATTCGGCAAGCTTCGCCGATGCTGAGCCAGGCATCTTTTACTGGTTCGGAGTTCATTTCTGCAGGCATTTTTTCTGCTTATATCATAACACGAAAGCAAGGCTGAATATAACAATTGGATTTTATCGTGATATGACAAATACCAGATTGCAGTTTAATTTCTACTTAACATGGCCGTAATAATCTGGAAACATTCTCCCGTTATACTGTTTACAGTTTTAAAAAAGGAGACAAAAGAGTTTAATGATAAACGCCGGTGATACAGCCTGGGTACTTATTTCAGCAGCAATGGTGATGTTTATGACTCCGGGCCTTGCTCTGTTTTATGGTGGTATGGTAAGAAGGAAAAATCTGCTCTCAACCATCATGATGAGCTTTGCATGTATAGGTCTTGTCACCGTACTATGGATGACGTATGGTTACTCTATAGGATTTGCTCCCGGTATAGCCGGAGGTCTTTTCGGTAACCTGGAATACCTTGGGCTCAATGGTGTAGGCCAGGAGCCGTCTGCAGTTTATGCTACAACTGTTCCACATCTTGCCTTTATGGCATTCCAGGGCATGTTTGCGGTAATAGCACTGGCTTTGATTACTGGCGCCGTTGTTGAAAGGATGAAGTTTAGCGCACTGCTGGTATTTGGAGCACTCTGGCTAACTTTTATTTATTGTCCTGTTGCCCATTGGGTATGGGGAGATGGAGGCTGGCTGGCCAGATTAGGAGCGCTTGATTTTGCCGGTGGAGCCGTAGTTCACATCAATGCCGGTGTATCAGCACTTGCACTGGTAATTCTACTTGGCAAGCGCCGGGATTTTACCAGAGAGGCAACACCTCCCAGTTCTGTTCCCATGGTTGTAACCGGAAGTGCTATCCTCTGGTTTGGGTGGTTCGGCTTTAACGCCGGAAGTGCACTTGGCTCTAACGGTCTGGCATCCAGCGCTTTTGTCTCCACCCATCTTTCGGCTGCGGCTGCAGCTTTAACCTGGATGATTGTTTCCTGGAGTTACAAAAAACCAACCTTACTGGGAACTGCTACCGGAGCTGTGGCTGGCCTGGTTGCGATCACTCCGGCGGCGGGTTTCGTGGAACCAATAGCCGCCATACCGATAGGGGTCGGGGCTTCACTCGCTGGTTTTTATGGTATGAAACTATTAAAGGAAAAACTGGGTTTCGACGACTCTCTGGACGTGTTTGCGGTTCATGGCCTGGGAGGTGTCTGGGGAGCAGTGGCTACCGGCATTTTTGCCAGCGCAGCGGTGAACCCGGCTGGAGCAGACGGGCTAGTAAATGGTGGGGGGATGCAGGTAGTTATCCAGATGATCAGTGTTGTTGCCGTAGCTGCGTTTGCTTTTATTGGAAGTATCGTGATCGGCAAAGTAGTTAATGCTACAGTTGGCTTAAGGGTAAAACCGGTAGAAGAGACTATCGGGCTTGATCTTTCCCAGCATGCCGAAAGTGTTTATGGAGGTAGTATGCGATGAGAAAGGTAGAAGCAATCATCCGTGAAGAAAGGTTAAAAGCGGTGATCGAAGGCCTGGAGGAAAACGGTTATTTCGGGCTTACAGTAACCGAAGTTAGCGGCCGTGGACGCCAGAAAGGGCTGACCTTGCAGGGAAGATCTGCCCAGTACCAGGTTGACCTGATACCCAAGATTAAAATTGAGGTAGTAGTTATGGATGGGGATGTTCCCCTTATAGTCAATACGATATCCCGGATTGCTCGTACAGGAGATATCGGAGACGGTAAAATATTTATAATCCCGGTCGAAGATGCAGTAAGAATCCGTACTGGAGAAGTCGGCGAAGATACAGTTTAAATAAAATTAGGAGGAAAAAATTGGCTGACAAGAAAGAAAGCAAAGAGTATGTACTAAAGATGGCAAAGGAGCACGACGTTAAGTTCATCAGGCTGTGGTTTACTGACGTGCTGGGGATGCTCAAGAGTTTTGCCATAACCGTTGAGGAGCTGGAGACCGCCCTGGAAGAGGGGATGGGTTTTGATGGTTCGTCCATAGAAGGGTTTGCCCGGATAGACGAAAGCGATATGATCGCTCTTCCTGATCCTGATACCTTTAGGCTGTTGCCGTGGAGGCCGCGTGAGCATCAGGCAGTTGGGCGTATGTATTGTGACATAGTAAAACCGGAAGGCACCCCTTTCGAGGGAGACCCCAGATATGTATTAAAAAAGATTCTTAAACGGGCTGCTGATATGGGGTATACCTTTTATGTAGGGCCTGAGCTTGAGTATTTTTACTTCAAGGACAGCAAAAGTACTGAAGTTCTGGATGCCGGAGGGTATTTCGACATGATACCTCTGGATATGGCTACTGACCTCAGGCGGGATTCAGTTCTGGCACTGGAAAAAATGGGAATCGCAGTGGAATATTCCCACCATGAGGTTGCTCCTTCTCAGCATGAGATAGATGTGCGCTATACCGATGCGCTTACCATGGCAGATAATGTTATGACCTATCGTCTGGTGGTCAAGCAGATCGCTCTAAATGCGGGCGTATATGCAACCTTTATGCCCAAGCCTCTTTTCGGGGAAAATGGCAGCGGTATGCATGTTCACCAATCACTGTTTAAAGGGGATTCAAACGCATTCTTTGACCGCAATGACAGTTACAGCCTGTCGCAAACCGCCAAATATTACATCGCCGGTCTTTTAAGACACGCTCCGGAGTTTACATCTATAACTAACCAGTGGATCAACTCCTACAAGAGACTGGTACCGGGTTATGAGGCGCCGGTTTACCTTTCCTGGGCAAGACGCAATCGCTCAGATATGATTCGGGTGCCGGAGTACAAGCCCGGAAGAGAAAAGGCCACCCGTGCTGAACTGCGCAGTCCGGATCCAGCCTGCAACCCTTACCTTGCATTTGCTGTTATGCTGGCAGCCGGGCTTGAGGGAATCGAAAAGAAATACGAACTGCCGGCACCAGTGGAAGAAAATGTTTTTGACATGACAGAAGCAGAAAGGGCAGAAAGAGGTATAGGGACTTTGCCCTCTAGCCTGAATGAGGCGATAAAACTGACCGAAAACAGTGAGCTTGTGCGCAGGACGCTGGGAGACCATTGCTTCAATGCTTTTTTGGAAAATAAAAAGTTGGAATGGGATAAATATCGCATTCAGGTTACCGAGTTTGAGCTTAAGCGCTATCTCCCCATTCTTTAAAGGGTAGTACTGCAGTTTAATAAATCGCCCATGGTAGTGGTATTATATAAGGCATGGCTGAGATAAGATTGGGCATGTCCCAGATAAACGCCACCGTGGGCGATTTTGCTGGCAACCGCGAAAAAATAATTAAAGATATCGGCAGAGCAAGCGAAGCCGGTTGTGATATCGTGGTTTTCCCGGAACTGTCAGTAACTGGCTACCCGCCGGAAGACCTTCTTTTCAAACCACAGTTCATTCGTGAAAACCGCCAGTCTCTGAACATGATCGCTGCTGCTTGCGATATAACAGCGGTAGTTGGCTTTGTTGATGGTGAAGGGCAGTGCCTTTATAACGCTGCTGCTATTATCAGCGGTGGGGATATTAAGCTTGTATACCGCAAAATTATACTCCCCAATTATGGCGTGTTTGATGAACAGCGTTATTTTAAACCAGGGAATGAATGCCCGGTAATAAACATTGGCGGCGTTGGTGTTGGGGTAAATATATGCGAAGACATCTGGTTTGAAAATGGCCCGGCAGCGGTTCAAGCTTCTAACGGTGCCGAGCTCATCATAAATATAAGCTCTTCACCGTTTCACACCGGCAAATGGCGCGAACGCGAGGATATGCTCGGGAAAAGGGCCAGAGACTATAAAGCGATCGTTTCTTACATAAACCAGGTAGGCGGCCAGGACGAACTCGTATTTGACGGCGGCTCGGTGGTAATGGATATCGATGGCACCCCCCTTGTCCGGGCACCTCAGTTCGACGAAGCTTTTATAACTGTTGATATAGATACCAGCCTTCTGGTCGATATACTCAAACAAGCCGAAGAAAAAGGGGATAAACTCAAGAAACTGGAAGTTGCCGGCTGGAAGAACACAGTATATGATATTCCTATCCAGGCTGGTAAAAAACAGAAAGCCTCAGTTGACACCCCCACCTCCCAACCTCTTGAGCCGGTAGAGGAAGTTTATAGAGCGCTTGTTACCGGCACCCGTGATTACGTAATCAAGAATGGTTTTGCCCACGTCGTGATTGGTCTGTCCGGGGGAATGGATTCCAGCCTGGTAGCAGCGATTGCAGTAGATGCCCTTGGCAGAGAGCGTGTTACCGGCGTTGCCATGCCCTCTTGTTATTCTTCCCAGGAAAGCCTGGAAGACGCCCGTGAACTTTGTAACAATCTAAAGATCGACCTTATATCCATTCCTATCGAGAAGATCTATAACAGCTATCTGGAAACCCTGGAAGAGGTTTTTTCACAGGTACCTCGGGACACTACGGAAGAAAATATCCAGGCCCGGATTCGAGGCAACCTGCTAATGGCGCTTTCCAACAAGTTCGGATGGCTTGTGCTTACTACCGGCAACAAGAGTGAAATGGCTACCGGTTATACTACGCTGTATGGAGACATGGCCGGTGGTTTTGCTGTAATAAAGGATGTGCCAAAAACACTGGTCTATAAACTGGGGCTGTATCGCAACCGCGGCAATGGCTCCAGGCCTATACCGGAACAGATAATGGCTAAAGCCCCCTCTGCCGAGCTAAGGCCTAACCAGAAGGACAGCGATTCCCTGCCTCTTTATGAGGTTCTTGACCCGATTCTTACCAGTTACGTTGAACAGGACAAGGAAGTTGCCGAGATCATAGCCCAGGGTTTTGATGCGGAGGCAGTAAAACGCACAGCGCGCCTGGTAGATATGAGTGAATACAAGCGCAGGCAGGCACCTCCCGGGGTAAAAATAACCTCCCGTGCATTTGGAAGGGACAGGCGCCTTCCTATTACAAACCGTTTCCGCGGCGTTTAGGTACTTTGTGTCCGCGGTTTTTATTCTTCACGAAATGTTTTGTTTAAAGGGAGCATAAAATTTAAGTGAAAATCGGTGTTCTTGCTCTTCAGGGTACCTTTATTGAACATGTGCGTGCTGTTCGGACTATGGGTGCCGAGACGCTTGAAATCCGTAAACCGGAAGAGCTGGAGGGAGTATCGGGGATCATAATTCCCGGTGGCGAAAGCACAGTCATAACCAGGTTAATGCACCATTACGACCTTGTCGAACCCTTAAAACAGCTGGCCTGCAGTTCCGTGCCTTTTTTGGGCACCTGCGCAGGTATGATTTGCCTTGCTAAAAATGTGGGTAGTACGGTTGAGCTAAAAACCCTGCAACTCCTGGATATAAGGGTGAACCGCAACGCATTTGGCCGACAGTTATCCAGCTTTGAGAAAGACCTGCATATCCCAATTCTTGGCCAGAAGCCCTTTCCGGGGTTGTTTATACGCGGACCGGTAGTGGAACAGGCGGGCGCAGGAGTAGAAGTGATCGCCAGCCTTGATGACGGAAGAATTGTTGCAGTCCGCCAGGGGAATATTCTTGCAACTGCCTTTCATCCGGAACTGGTGGATGATTTGAGGATTCATCACTACTTTCTGGAGCTGGTTCGTCATCACAGCTTAATTAAAGCTTGTTAATAACTAAAACAGCCGGTGACCGGTGCGAGTTTTTAATTAAGGCTGAAAACCAGGTATAAGGGGTTTATCAGCACCCTTCGTTATTAAACCTGTAGTCACTTATAGCAACTCTGAGTGTATTGCTTGCCAGTTCGGCACAGTGTTCGTCTTCCGGTAATCCACCCAGTGCGTCCAGAATGGTCTTGTCATCGATTTCCATGGCTTCATCCAGTGTTTTGCCTTTTGCCAGCAGCACCGCCATACCGCCTGCGGCGACGGAGTTCTGGCATCCGTCAGTACTGAAGGTGGCATCAACGATAACGCCGTTTTCCACCTGTATCCACATCATCATGGTATCTCCGCAGAACCCGTCAATCATGCCGAACGCATTGTGGTAATCGCAAATGCGCATGTCTTTGGGGTCCATGATCAGGTCAACGGCAGCGCTGGAGTAGCCCTGCCCCATCATAACCTGTTTTACAAGCGCTCTTGCTTTTTCATCTAAATCATCTGTCATTTTCTTCTCCAGGTTGGTACTGGCTTAATTTTAAACCCCAGTATACAACAAGTTCAAGAAAAATGAATTTTGGCTCCTGTTTTGAGGAGTGAAAAAGAATCTCCAAGCGCACTGTGCAAACTACAGCAGGCCGTAAAACCGGTACAATGGCCGGCAGCAACCAGTTCTATCTTCATTTCCTTGAGTGCATCTATAGTGCTTGAAATCTGCTCTGGAGTTGCGCAATAAAGGTGGAAACCTCCAATCACTGAGCGGATCTTTTTTTCTCCGGTAATTTTTTGTGCCTGTGTGACTGCGTTGATGATGCCTCTGTGGCTGCAGCCTGCTATTACTACCAGACCTGAACCGCTGTTTACTACCAGGGCAAGATCATCCAGAAAAGGGTCAGGGAATGAGTTAGCGCCTCTTATCTCAAGCAGGTTTTTGTCCGGGCACTCAAAACCACTTATCAGGGGGATTTCTCCTGTGGTAGTGATAGATTCTGCAATCTGAAATGGGAGGGGGGTAAGTACAAGGTTTGCACCGAGGTCTTCGATCTCCTGCTTTGAGTGCGGTATTCCAATATAATCGGGCGGGGAACCGGAGGCACGAATGGCGTATTTGGGGTTGAAAGCTGATGGATGAGCTATTACATTTACCCCTTCACCCGCTTTTTTCAATATACCTGTCAAACCACCTGTATGATCATAGTGGCCATGGCTTAAAACTATAGCCTTCAGGTTGCTAAAATCTTTGCCAGCCAGGCCGGCATTATGAAGCGCTGTAAAGCTCCTTCCGGTATCAAAGAGAATTTTTGCATATTCTGTTTCAATAAGGATGCTCAAACCCCACTCGGCAAGATAGCTGGATGAGGCGGTATTATCGGCAAGAACGGTTATATCAATCTTCATCCTGCTCCTTTTTTGCAGGGGCAGAGTTTTCTTGAGCGTCTGACGGAGCACCACCGGAGAGTTTATAGTTGCCGCCTTCGATCCTGATGGCTTTTGCACTGAGGATAGCGGTTGCTATTTTGTTCCGGGCAGAGGCGAGTACGCGCTGGTAAGTAGGCCGGGATACATTCATCCGGCTGGCAGCTTCTTCCTGTTCCAGCCCTTCGATGTCCTTGAGCCTGATCGCTTCAATTTCTTCAAAAGAAAGGGATACTTCTTCCAAAAAACGCATTGGTATCCCCTGGGGTTTGAAATAGGTAACATCAGGTAAAAAGCTGATGTGGCGGCATTTACGTGGTCTGACCATACAGCACCTCTATTAAGAGCATATGCTCATTATAGGTTAAGCAGTCTCCTTTTTCAATTGGCTGGCTGCTACATTACCATAATAGTACGGTGGGTAACTACAATCAATAATCTTTTTACAGTAAAACACCCTGAATGTTTTATTAGGTTTTTAAGAGAGCCCTGGCATATATGTAGCAATAGTAGAAGTGTCAAACTAAGCTGGTCAGTTTGACAAATTGCTGACGATTAAGTATCTTCATAGTATATACAGTTAATGGAGGGGCTGGGATGAAAACGAGCATACAAAAATGGGGGAACAGTCTTGCTTTGCGAATACCCAAATCCTTCGCTATCGATGCAGGGCTCCAAAAGGACACGTCCGTTGAACTATCGCTGGCAGAAGGGAGGCTTATTATTACTCCGGCAAAGAAGCCGGGGATAAACCTTAAGCAACTTCTGGCAATGGTAACTGAAGATAATCTACATCGCGAGACTTATACCGGTGGTGCTGAGGGGAAGGAGGCGTGGTAACGGTCGCAGCTTACATACCTGAACGCGGGGATGTGGTTTGGATTACCCTGGATCCGCAAGCAGGCCATGAACAAGCTGGCAGACAGCCAGCTGTGGTGCTCTCACCCCGAGACTACAACAGCAAAGTTGGGTTGGCGATCCTTTGCCCTGTTACAGGGCAAGTCAAGGGCTACCCCTTTGAGGTCAGTATTCCTTTGGGGCTGCCGGTGGCTGGATGCATTCTGGCCGATCAGGTTAAAAGTCTTGACTGGCGTACCCGAAACGCCGAATTGATATACACTTTACCGGCAGAAATTATCGCCGAGGTACTTGATAAACTGAATACACTGTTATCTTAAAGGATGGTTAATCGAGTTATCAGATAGTTGACGGCTGCCAGTAATAAAGCAGGATTCTTATATCAGTGCTAAAATAATGTCGCGCCTTAAAATAAATTGATAGCTTTCTTGGGCTGGTGATATAATTGCAGTCGCCAGCGCC
>Ga0265294_10006721_pt1 | contig 13757 bp, 11 predicted proteins | sample MunlanPumphouse3_FD_192504 | JGI IMG/M metagenome (GOLD analysis project Ga0265294, IMG submission 192504) | Groundwater microbial communities from a municipal landfill in Southern Ontario, Canada - Pumphouse #3 | ecosystem: Environmental > Aquatic > Deep subsurface > Groundwater | place... | reverse complement strand
CCAACCCAAGCCCGATTACATTCTCTAACGTAACGATCGGCGGAACATTTGCAGGTACGCAATTCGTTAATAAAGACGGTAACACAGGTTACTCTGCGGATGAAATCGAAGCAATTTATAATGCACAAGTATTAGAGCAAGAGACACTCAGCGGAGAGATTACTTCTAATATGACGTTGACGTCCGATAAAGTATGGGTACTTGACGGATTGGTAGTAGTAACAAACGGAGCTACATTAACAATCGAGCCGGGTACGACTATTGCAGGTATGGACGGAACGGGTGATAATACAAGCTATATGATTATTGACAAAGGTGCAAAAATCATGGCAGAGGGAACGGCGGCAGAGCCTATTATTTTCACGTCTAAAACAGCGGTTGACGGGGGAACACCTGCAGTTGGTCAATGGGGTGGTTTAACAATCATCGGTAAAGCTGGGAAAGAAGGACAAGTATCTGCGTACGAAGTAAACAGTGCATACATTCCAGATACAACTGATATGGAAGACAACTCGGGTGTATTACAATATGTTCAAATCCTTAACTCGGGTATTACAATGGCACAAGATAAAGAGATTAACGGTCTTTCACTTGTAGGTGTAGGTTCCGGAACGACAATCGATAATATCACGGTTGATCTTTCAGACGATGACGGTATCGAAGCATGGGGCGGAACCGTAAATATGTCTAACCTTACAATTACAAGATGTACGGATGACTACTTTGACGTAGACGACGGTTTCAGCGGAACGGTTACAAATCTTAACATCACGACGACTACGGGTAATGCTGCAATGGAGATGTCGGGAACGACTACACCGACATTTGACGGTGTAACTATCACAATGAACGGTTCGGCAAAAGAGGGCGGTATGTACTTCAAAGGTGAAGGTATCGGCGGAAGTTTCAGTAACGTAACACTTACAAACAACTTGGCAGATACATACACTTACGGTTCAGTATATTCAGATGCTGCCAACCCAAGCCCGATTACATTCTCTAACGTAACGATCGGCGGAACATTTGCAGGTACGCAATTCGTTAATAAAGACGGTAACACAGGTTACTCTGCGGATGAAATCGAAGCAATTTATAATGCACAGTAACGACTGAGATAGAGCTTCGGCTCTATCCCCACTTTCTTCTCTTCTTTCCTTGTCACCAATCTGTAACTAAAAAGTAATTTTCAAGTAACCCCTTTTTTCTACACTTCCGTATCTTAAATTATACGGGGAGACCATGCCTAAAATATACCATAGCATTGCTCTTAGTTTGTTGCTGGGTGCAAGCAGCTTAAGCGCAAATTCTGAAAACTTGGCAACATCGTTGATGCAACTTCGTGCAGAGGTTGAAAAACTCGACAATACGATTACTCAAGAGAAAGAGACCTATAGAGCTTCTATCAAATCTTTACTGCGTCAAAAAGACGATCTTGAGTCGGTTATCGCACGCGAAGATCTGAAAATTAAACAAATCGAACAAGAACTCGACAAAGTTCGTAAAGAGATTGTCGAACTCGGAAAAAATTCCGAAGGGTTAAAACCTTTGGTTTTCGATGCACTCGAGCGTATCTCTAAAAACATCGCTGCGGCGATCCCTTTTAAAACAAAAGAGCGTCTTTTGGATATCGAAGCGATCGAAAATCAGTTGCGTCACGATCTCGTAACACCGCAAAAAGCGCTTGCACTGGCTTGGAACGTTTACGGCGATGCTTTGCGTATGACAAAAGAGAACGGCGTGTTTAAACAAACTATCACTCTAAACGGACAAGAGCGTTTGGCAGAGATTGCACGCGTAGGGACTATGATGATGTTTTTCAAAACCCCTGACAATAACGTCGGTTACGTGGTACAAGAGGGTGAGGGGTATGCTTATAAAGAGGTGCTCTCAAAAGCGGAACAAGAACAAATTCTCAACCTTTTCGATGCGTTTAAAAAACAGATACGCAGCGGCTATTTCACCCTTCCCAATGCAATTGTTATGATGGAGAACAAATAATGAAAAAGATTATTTTTACGATTTTGGCTTTGAGCTTAACCCTCTTTGCAAACGAAACCGACCTAGAACGCGCGTATGCAAAAGAGTTTGCGTATCTCAAAGCACAAAAGCAGATGCTTGAAAAAAGAATCAAAGAAGTACGCAGCCAAAACGAAAAGACCCTTGCAGAAGCAAAACGCGATATCACCCTGTTGCAGGACAAAGTTTTACAAAAGAACGCTTTAAGCGAAAAACTCTCCGACGAACTTTTCCGCGTAAACCAACATTCCCAAATTATGGTAGACGATACCGCAATCATCGAATCGGTTCTTATGCAGGCTACGACAACTCTCAAGCCTTACGGTATTACCCTTAGTGTAGATAAAACACGCTACCAAGAAGCGCTTAAAACAATGTTTAGCGCTACCGATGCGCTTATTACCAAACTAAGCAACGTAACAAGCAAAGAGGGAGTGTTTTATGCCAAAGACGGAAGCGAAATCAAAGGGCAAATCCTCTCTATCGGAAATATTGCCAGCTACGGGATTGCCGATAACGTAGTATCTGCTTTGGTTCCTGCAGGTGCGAACAAGCTTAAAGTTTGGAATGCTCCCGAATCTGCACAGAGTGCACATGCCATCAAAGCGGGCGACGTGAGTGTGCCGTTACACATCTTTTTATATGAAAATGCAAATAAAGAGATTGAAGACGTAATCGAAAAAAGCGCTATGGACGTGATCGATTCGGGAGGGATCATCGGATGGGTTATCGTAGTGCTCGGACTTATCGGACTTTTCCTTGCAGTTTTACGTTCGTTCTTTTTACTAAGTGCTAGTTCTACGACAAGCACACTTGCAAAAGATACTTTGCAAGAGCTTTTAAGCGGAGGTGCCGAAAAAGCGCTTGATTTTCTTAAAAACAAAAAAGGTTCAACCGCACGTTTACTTAAAGCTACGGTAAGAAATCTCGACAGAAACCGCGAACATATCGAAGATATCGTTGCGGAATCTATCCTTCACGAGAGTTCACGGCTTGACAAGTTCGGTTCGATCATCCTCGTGATGGCGGGTGTTGCTCCTCTTTTGGGACTTTTAGGAACGGTTACGGGGATGATCGCTACGTTTGACATCATCACGGAGTTCGGTACGGGTGACCCGAAACTTCTCTCAAGCGGTATTTCGATCGCACTCGTTACGACGGAGCTGGGGCTTATCGTAGCGATCCCGTTATTGATGATCGGAAACCTCTTAGGGGGCTGGGCAGAGCGCGTAAAAGACCATATGGAACATTCGGCGCTGCACATTATCAACGAATACAATAAGCAAAAATAAAATGGAATTTTTAGAGCAGTTTATATCCTACATGAGCAGCGGCGGCTATGTGATGTGGCCGCTTGCCGTGAGTGTCGTGATCTTATGGTACAGCTTAGGGTACCGCTTTCATACGCTCAAACGCGGCTCCAATGCCAACGTGAGAAACCTCGTACGCAAGTTTAACGAGGGGATCCGCACAAAGCCGCGCGGGATGATAGACGGTGCGATAGTCGAAGCACTCGAGATAACAAAACAATACGGAGGGCAGGAAAGTTGCCGTCCCTATCTCGACGATGCTTTTGCAAAATATACGGTGATGCTTAATCAAGGGCGCGTGCTTATTAAAACAATCGTTATAACGGCACCGTTAATAGGGCTTTTAGGTACGGTAACGGGGATGATCGAGACGTTCGATTCGTTGGCAAGTGCGGAACTCTTTTCTCAAAGCGGAGGGATCGCAGGCGGTATTTCGCAAGCACTTTTTACGACGCAGCTAGGGCTGGTTGTAGCGGTTCCGGGATTGATTTTAGGGCGTATACTCGATAAAAAAGCATCGACTATGGAGCTTGAATTAGAGCAGATAAAAGACATAGTGTGCTCAGAGGGGATTTAGATGAGATTAAGAAAAAGAAAAACGGAAGAAGCCGGCGTCGATATGTCGCCGCTGATCGACATGGTATTTATCTTGTTGATATTTTTTATGGTGAGTTCAACGTTCGTCAAAGATATGAAACTCGATTTAAACCGTCCGGGAGCTTCTAGCGCGCAAAAGGCTTCAAGTAAAGTGATCCGCGTGTATATCGATAAAGCAGGCGAGACTTATGTCGACAATCAACCCGTAAAAGTGTGGGCGATTCAAGGCAAACTTCGCGATATGTTGCGTGCTTCTACGGAGAAAACGGTACTCGTCGTCACGGACGACACGATACCCGTGGAGAAGCTTATCGACGTTGTAGACCAATGCCGTAATGCAGGTGCAATAGACGTTGCCGTAGCAACCGAAAAAGAGGTATAAGCAGGTGAAAAATCTTAAAAATCATCTCAAAGCGCTCGTATGGATGTTTTTTGGGCTTTTTTTTGTTTTTGCAACCGTTATCGTCATGAACAAAGACTCCTCGATGGACGGGACGCAGAAAAAAGAGGAGAGCGCATCTTTTGAGATTCAGCAAGTGGCAAAACCAAAGCCTAAACCAAAGCCTAAGCCAAAGCCTAAACCCGAACCTGCAAAAACGCAGAGAACTGCTCCCGCTCCGAGTATCAGCTCCGCTCTTAGCGGTATAGATACGGGATTGGAGAGTTTTATGGGTGCGGATCTCGGAGACGAGAGTGCACTTTTGGGGGACGTAGATAAAAACGTCGTAATGAGCGAAGAGAGCGTCGATGAAGCTCCGAAACCAAGCCGCAGAAGTGCGATGGAATATCCAAAAGCAGCCAAAAAAGCGGGAATCAAAGGGTATGTACTTTTAAACCTTTTGATCGACAAAGACGGAAACGTCGAGAAAGTAAGAATTCTCGAATCCGAACCTCAGGGTGTTTTCGACGAAGTTGCATCTGCGGGTGTTAAAGAGTGGAAGTTCAAACCTGCCAGCTACAAAGGCGAAGCGGTAAAAGTTTGGGAAACAAAAAATACGATTCGATTTTCAGTAGGAGAGAGAGATGAAAAAAATTATATTGATATTATTGGCGCTCTCTCTATCGCTGATGGCAGCAAAACCAAAAGACGAGATCGACCATCTGGCTTTGGCGGCGTTGTTGCTTAAAGACGGTTATGTGCAAAAAGCGCATGAGGAACTGGTGCAGGTTGATTTAGAGGACAAAAACCTCGATTTCATACGCTACTACACCCTCTTTGCTCTTGTGGCATCCAAACAAGAACGCTACGCGGAATCCAATACCTATTTCCAACATGCCATAGACGCGGGAGAGCAAAACAAAGCGCTCTATCTCTACATGGCACAAAACAGTTTTAAACTCGAAGCGTATGCCGATGCGATCGATTTTATAGAAAAAGCGGGAGAGTTGGCGAACGAGAAAGCGGCGACGCATGCTCTTAAAGCAGAGGCGTATTGGAGATTGCAACAACACGAAAAAGCGCTTGATGCTATCCGACATGCCATAACTTTGTTCCAAAACGAGTATATGTTTTATAAACAAAGGTTTGGCTATTTAGTAACGCTTGAGCTTTACCAAAGTGCTTTGGAAGATGCCAACTTTTATATCAAAAACGCTTCGGTAGACGAACAAACGGCGATTGCATTCGTCAACGCTTTTGCTAAAGCGAAACAAACGAAAAAAGCGGTCGAATTGGCGGAAGAGTTGCAACTTAAATACCCTTACAGCGCAACGGTAACGGTGTTGCTTGCACACCTTTATATAGACCTTGAGATGATTCAAGCTGCGGCGAACCTTTTTGACGTAGCTTCTTACAAAGATGCGAAATACACCTCCGAAGCGGCGGAGATGTTGCGTCGTGCAAAAAAATTCGTACTCGCGCTCTACAAAAACTCGCAGATGTTGGAAACGAAAGAGAAGCTCAAGCAAAGGGTAGCGATCTATCTGGAATACGGTGCGTACGAGCGTATCGTCGTGAGCCATAACGCACTCAAACGCAGCGGTCTCGTCGAGGATGAAAATATCCGTTATGCACTTGCGTATGCTTATTACATGATAGGCGATTTCATGGCATGTGAGCAGGAACTTCAAGCAATTACTCGCGGTGATTTGTTCCAAAAAGCGACGGAACTTAGAAAAAATATTCAAAAGTGTAAAAACGACGGTTGGGAGTGTGAACTGTGAAAAAGATAATCTTGCTATGGGTGTTTGTAGTTTCCGTTTTGGCGGCACAAACGGGGGAACTTTCTTTTTTCGTGATGCAAGAGGGGAAACCCTTGGGGGGGCAGCACCTTGTAGTGTATAAACAAAACGGAACCTTCGTAAAAGTGGGGGAGTTTGTCAGCGACGGCGACGGGTACTTCTACACGAAGCTCGAAGAGGGGAATTACCAGCTTCGGCTTGTTGCAACAAAAGAGGGAGAGGCGCAAGTATTCGTGCGCAAAAACTTCGTAATTCAGGCACAAAAAGAATCGCAGCTAATCCTCGCACTCGATGCGGATAAAAGCGTCTCTTTTGAAGACGATGAAACACCCGTTGCGATCCAAGAGGATCAAAACACGACGAAAAGCGTTGCAAAAGGGTTTATAGGGATCTCCTTGGCATCTACGGAGAATCAAAAACCGATAGAAAAAGCACGCATTTTCGTCAAAGGGATGAGCCTAGAACTTGCTACGGACAAAAACGGGTACGTTGAAGCGGAACTTCCCGAAGGGGCACACACACTTTCGATTATCCACGGCGATTTTAGTTCACAAACGATTCAAGTGCAGGTTATCGCTAAAGAGCTTACGAGTAAAACGGTAGAGCTTTCTCCTGCATCGATGGAGCTTGAGGAGTTTGTGGTACTTGCACCTAAAGTAGAGGGAAGTATCGCATCGGTAATGGCGGAGGAGAAGGCGTCTAATTCGATTGCCAATTTCGTAGGTAGCGAGCAGATGAGCAAGCAAGGGGATTCTAATGCCGCAGCCGCATTGCGAAGAGTTACGGGGGTCACACTCGTAGGAGGAAAAAATATCTACGTCAGGGGGCTTGGCGATAGATACTCCAATATAGAATTAAACTCGATGCCTCTTCCGTCGCCCAATCCTCTTAAAAGAGTCGTGCCTTTGGATATTTTTCCTTCAAACGTTATCGGTTCTATGAAAGTCCAAAAAAGTGCCACGGCAGATATTCCGAGTAGTTTTGGGGGCGGTTATGTAGACATCAGAACAAAAAGCAAATCGGATGAGGATATGTTCAAAATCACTATTGAGCTTAAAGCCAACGACCATACGGGAAAAGAAGCCCTTACCTATAAGGGGGGTGATAGTGACGTTTTAGGTTTTGACGACGGTTACAGAGAGATACCTGCGTCCGTTTTGAATAATTCGCAAATTAGCGTAGGCGAAAGAGTACAATCGTTTACTACTACATATTTTACAAAAGAGGAACTTTCAGCTTTTACGCAACAGATGGCGCAAAGAGATTACTCCGTAACAAAGGAGAATCTGCCTGTAGGATACAAAGCCACGCTTGAGGGAGGATATACTTTCGAGATCGACGATGAACAGGAACTTTCGGTATTTGCCAACTATAGCTACGATCAAGATCATAAGTATAGAGAAGAGAAATACAGCACGTACGAGATGAATACGGTTACGGGGGCACTCTATAGCGATCCGCAGCAATACGGGGATATTATACGTACGCAAAGCCAGTACAGACATGCGGGAATTTTTAACTTGGCATATGATTACGAGGATCTTTTTAATCTTAAATATACAAAGTTGTATACGCATAACGCCGATAAAACGACGAGAATAGTAGACGGAATTATGGGATCTAACGACGAAGATATGACGAAATATTATTTAGACTGGGAAGAGAGAACTCTCGACGTTGATCAGCTCAACGGTATTGTGTACTATCCGCTGTTTGATCAAACGGCGGATCTCTCTTTCGGTGCGGAACAAGCGATTGCCAAGCTGTACCAGCCTAACAATTATCAATACACGTATTTGAATGAGGGTGAACCGTTTTTAAATAACAAGATATCAAACAACATTTCAAATAAGCTTGAGTCGGACGATGATCTTTTTGCTATGTACATAAAAAATAAATTCAACTTTGAGCTTTTAGGTGAAGAGGAGTATTTGGATATCGGTTACTCAATGAATTCAAAAACGAGAGAATCGCGTCAAAATAAGTATTATCTAAGAAAAATGGGGACTTCCGATGTTGAGGATACGGAATTAACAGGTCCGATAGAGGGGATATACGACGAATATGTACGTGCGGATATCCCTTATGACGATCGAACTTTTATAGTGAATTCACTCTTTCAGGCTGCGGACTATTTTGATGCCGAAGTAGATGAATCGGCAATCTATGCAAACTTGTTTTTAAAACCTATCGAGGCGTTGGAGATTTTGGTCGGTGCGCGACAGGTCGATTTTAAGCAAGTTGTTTATCAATATGCCGTCGACAGTACGAATCCCGATATGAGCCAACGAAGATTGATTCAACGCTTTGCCGAAGAGTTGAGTATAGACGAATTGTATCCGAGTTTGAGTGTTAAGTATAAATTTGACGATAATAATCATATCGACTTTGCGTACTCACAAACGTATATCGTACCGGATCTTAGGGAGTTTACGAGCGGTGAGTATTTTCATCCGTACGAAGTAGCCACGATTATGGGAAATCCCGAGCTTGTCAATACTGATATTACGAGTTATGATTTAAAATACAGTCACTATTTTTCCGATACGGAAAATATTACGTTAGGGTTGTTTTACAAACAATTAGACAACCCCATCGAAGATGTTATGATCCCTTCGAGTTCATTGCCTATTTATTCGTTCGATAACTCCGATACTGCCGTTTTACAAGGTTTTGAGATAGACGGCAGAAAAAACTTCAGTTTTTTGTCGGATCTTTTGGAAAATTACTATATAGCCGGTAACTTTTCTTATACCGATTCGGAAGTAACGCTTAAAGATGAGCAAATTACGATCTACAGTACGAATAAACGCCAGCTTCAAGGACTTTCAAAAACCGTTGTGAATCTAGCATTAGGCTATGACAACGACGGACGATCCGTGGTCGTTTCTTACAATAAAATGGGTGAGAGAATCAGAAAGGTGGGGATGATCGACGACGGGATAGCATTTCCCGATTATTACGAAACCCCTCCCGCCATTTTGGATTTCGTTTGGATAGAAAAAATAGGCGATGCATTTGCAATGCGTGTTAAAATCGGAAACATTTTAAATGAGAAAACAGTTTGGAAACAAGGCGATAATGTTACCAACGAATATAAAGAGAGTACGACATACAGCCTCTCGGGAAGTTATAAATTCTAAAGATTACGAAGCGGTTACAAAGTGGGGTGTCGGCGCACCGCAAATGTAACCGTTTTGATACATACATCCTCTAAAATACATAAATTTCTCTCAATGATACAAAGGCATATAACCCGATGCAAGAACAAATTTTGATAGTAGACGACGATAACGATATCCTTGAGCTTCTCGAGTATCATCTTAAAAACGCGGGTTATGAGGTGCTTGGATTTTCCAATACAAAGTATATCCGCAAAGTTTTGGGTGAAGAGAAGGTAGATCTTATCATCATGGACAGAAACCTTCCCGAAATAGACGGCAGCCTTTACGTGGAGATGTTGCGCAGCAAAAATATTACGACGCCGGTTATTTTTTTATCGGCTAAAAATTCCAAAGAAGCAATCAAAGAGGGGTTTGTAAGAGGTGCGGACGACTATATCGTCAAACCTTTCGATATCGAAGAGCTCCTTTTGCGTATCAAAGCGGTTTTGGCACGTTACAAAACCGAAACAAAAGAGCTTAAAGAGCTTTTGGAATATCGCGATTTAAAACTCGATCTTAATCTTTACAACGTTACGATCGGTTCTCAAGAGATAGGACTTACCAAACTTGAAGCGACATTGCTTAAGGTGATGCTGGCAAACAAGGGCAAAGTGCTTGATCGCGATTTTATGCTCAAACAGATTTGGCACGACTCCGAAGGGATCAACCAAAAAACAGTCAACGTCGCCATTAAACGTCTCAAGGAAAAAATAGATCCGACACGGGAAAAAGAGTATATTAAAACGATTCGCGGCGTTGGATATATCATCCCCTAAGCTTTTTTAAAACGCAGCCTGCTATACTACGTGAATGTTTAAAAAGGCTTGTAAAATGAAACTGTTTCTTCTTTTTTTTCTTCTCCCTTTTGCTTTGTTCGGGGAAGATAACTACTACTATGCCAACGGGAAAAAAGTTACGTTGGCTCCCCTTGAGAGCTCCTCTTCTGCGTTTTCAAGAGCGCATAACGACAACTCTATACGCTACTATAAAAACCAAAACGATACTCTTGTCGGCATTACCGACGAACTACTCGTACAAACCGATGCACTCGAGCCTCTTTTGCAAAAATACGATCTGATTTTGTTGGAACGAGTGGGTACGAATATCTACCTTTTGCGTACGAAAGAGGACGTATCGGCACTTGAGACGGCAAATCGTATCTACGAAGCCAAAGACGCACTGCTTGCCCATCCGAATTTTTATAAAAAAGCGGGATTGCGATGAGAGGTTTTGCCGTTGCACTTGTGCTGGGCTTGCTGTTGGCAGGATGCAGCAAATCGGATAGCTCTTCGGGCTTAGAGCCTGAGGATACGGTCGGCGTGCTTGAAGAAAACCCGCTTTTTATAGAGCAGTGGGCGATTAATCCCGACGAAACCTTTTACGCTTCACATGCCATAAACCAAAATGCCCATATCAATCCCCAAGAGATATTGCGTAACTATAGCGGCGATGGGATACGCATAGCTATCATAGACGACGGGTTTGATTTTGTACACCCCGATTTGGCATCGAACGTAGTTGCTTCGTTTTACGTAGAAAGCACCCAAACTACTACGAATGCCTCACACACTCTCGCAAGCGATTATCACGGCACGGCGGTCGCGGGGATAGTAGGCGCCAAAAACAATACTCTCGGAATAGCGGGAGTAGCAAACAAGGCAGAGCTGATCCTTATTAAAATTCCCATGGAGGGTTATAGCGATCTTATCGGTATTCGCGCTTTTGCGTTGGCAAAGGAATACGGTGCCGATGTTATTAGCTGTAGCTGGGGAACGGGAGACGTAAGCGACACCGTTCGAGCCAAAATTATCGACGTAGCTACCAACGGCAGAGGCGGTAAAGGCACGCTTATCGTATTTGCGGCAGGTAATGCAGATGCGCAAATAGGTAATGACGAATCCTCCATAGAGGAGGTGATAGCGGTAGGCGCAACCGATCATACCGCTTTACGTGCGGCTTACAGCAGCTACGGAGACACGCTCGATATTATGGCTCCCGGAGGGAATGAACTCGGTATTGCAACCCTCGATCCTCAAGGGAGTAACGGGGCGAGCATCGACGGCTATAATCGCTTCGACGAGCGGCGCGACGGAAATGAGGTCTCTTTTATCGGCACGTCCGCGGCGGCGCCTATCGTTGCGGGAGCGCTTGCCCTTGCATTGGAAGCAAACCCTACTCTCACGCGTGAAGAACTCTTTGCAAACCTCAAGCGTGCCGTAACCTATCCAAGCGAAAATGTCCCATATCTTTACGATTGTATTAGTTTGCAATCCGATATGGCGACTATAGAAGGCACTTTCGGTTCTTCGGCCTTTAGCGAGTTCGGTGTGCGGTTTATTTCTCATGAAGGGGGTTTGAGCTACGGAATCTTTAGTATCGCTTCGACCGGGGAAAACACTTGGCATGCCACGGCTACGGAATCTTTGCCCCAAGGAGAGTACACCGTAGAGGTTGTTTCACCCGACGGCACCGCCGTATATGCTACCGATTCTTACTGCCGCATAGGAAGCTCTTTGGCGACACGGATAGACTACGATATAAAACGCAACGACTACTACGGTCACGGAAAAATCGATCTTGCAAAGCTTATAGAACTAAGTACGGAGGATTAAGGCAACTACGTAACACGGACTTCAGTCCGTATGAGCGCTCCGGGCGTCATCTTACAGGCTAAAACCTGTGTTACAGATGTGGCATGCCACACTTTTGGTCTGCAGCTTTTGAGTCAAATTTAAGCTGTAAACTGTTACCCTTCAAGAGACTAAACGAAAGGAAAAATCATGAAAAAAATCGTTTTAACAGCTCTTCTTGGAAGTACAGCATTGTTCGGAAGCTCTTTGCATTTCTCTTCCGATAATACAGATATCGCAGTGGTTGCGGAACAAACGACGGTTAACGACATTACCGTTTCCAATACAAGAACCGATTTCGCACTCGGCACACATACGGCGATGGCATCGGCGCAATATATCTACAATGGGGATGTCTCGATTGTCAATGTTCCATTAGGTTATAACATAACTGATAACGTCGGTCTTGAAGTCAACTTTCCATTTGTGCAGGTTAAAAGTGATTTTGCGGAAACTCAAAGAGGGATGGGAGATATCTCCGTGGGGGCAAACTACCACTTCGGAAATTATGAAAGTGCAAGCGGACTCAACCTGACGACTCTTCGTTATAAAACAACGACGGGAGATGAAGATAAAGCTTTAGGAACCGGTAAAGCTGCTTACACGCTTTCTCATAACTTTGCAAAAGAGGTCGGAGGAGGCTTTAGGTTCCATGCTTTGGCAGCATACACTCTTAATGACAAAGAGGTGTTAGGCAACGCGTATAATCTGATGTTCGGTACTTCAATGCCCTGCCTATTGAACGAAAATGTAAGAACCAACGTGAAGGTCGTTTACTTTAATATGGATGAAAACGACTTCGACATGAACGGTTTGACGACTGCGGACGTGTGGGTGGAGTGGAATACACAAAATCTTTTGCAATATGTACCCCTTGGATTCGGGGTGAAGATCCCCGTTATGAATGAAACGACTGCATTTGGTACGACTGTGGATGCAGATAAAACGGTATTGTTCTATGTAAGTGTCGGAAGCTTTTTTTAACACAATTTACAAATATGATTGTTAGTAAGAGTTTTCCAAAATGTTGTAACACTCTTCGGTAACGACTCCTTCGAGTCGTTACAAATTTCCTCGTGCTCGCAAAAGGGAGCGGAAGAGCTATTTTTTAAATTTCTTTTTCGGTTTCTCTTGCTCTTTTGACTGCGGCTTTTTTTTGCTCGTCTCTTTTGTTTTCTCTTGAGGTTTTGCATCTCCTAGCGCTTTGGGTTTTGCTTTCTCTTTGGCTTTTTTCTCTTCCTCTTTTAAAAACGTGTGCAACGCCGAGTATTCGCTTCGGGTTAAAAATCTTATTTTTCCCGTGGGGAGGTTGTTAAGCTCTATTTCTGCAAAACTGACACGTTTAAGGTCGGTTACCTCTGCGCCGAAGTGGGCGAAAAAGCGTCTGAGTTCGCGGTTTTGCCCCTCGGCTATAGCGACTTTGAGGGTCGAGAAGTTGTGGGCGTTTTTGTCTATTTTGTACCCTATAAACGGGGCAAATGTCATCGAAGTGATTTTGGTCATGGCATGTGCGCCTGCGGTGGCATCTTCGAGGGTAAGCCCTTCGAGCATCGCCGCTTCCATCTCGGGGGTGATGGGACCCTTGATTTTGATTTTATAGACGCGTTGGAGGTTGGACGTCATAAGCGCCGTTGCGATTTTTGATGCGTCTGTGAGGAGCAAAACCCCTTCGCTGGCGAAGTCGAGACGCCCTACGGGGATAAAATGTTTATACTCTTTTGCAAGGGTATCGTAGATAGTGCGTCGCCCTTTGGGGTCGCTTTTGGTTACGAGTTCCCCTTTTGGTTTGTTGTAGACGATCACGGTGTATTTTTCGCTCGGGGCTACTTTTTTGCCGCTAATGTAAACCTCGTCGTGTG
>Ga0265294_10006720_pt1 | contig 13757 bp, 14 predicted proteins | sample MunlanPumphouse3_FD_192504 | JGI IMG/M metagenome (GOLD analysis project Ga0265294, IMG submission 192504) | Groundwater microbial communities from a municipal landfill in Southern Ontario, Canada - Pumphouse #3 | ecosystem: Environmental > Aquatic > Deep subsurface > Groundwater | place... | reverse complement strand
GTTGTCATCGACGATCAGGACATCCGCGAGACCTGAATCCTGCGCTTTCGTCATGTTCGGATGTCTCGCGCTGTCGGTCTTGAGTGAGGCGACCTGTTCGTCGATCATTTTCCGGCTCACAGGCATCTTGATGACAAGATCGGCATTCCTGCCGGTCATGTTGCCTGATGCGCAACAACGGACAACGACCGCGTCGGAAGTCTTCTCTGGCAAGGTTTCGACATCGTCTCCGACGAGCAGGATATCTTCTTTTCCGACATCATCCGTCGCCGTCGCACCCATCGAGCGGAACATACGCATGCCGACATCCTCAGGGTTTCCGACCGTTCGCACCCGCGAACCCGCGAGATGGTCGAATGTGAGCGCCTCGACCGGCTCAAGGGGGAGCACGACTTCGAATGTCGTGCCGTTGTCAGGTGTGCTCCTGACGTCGACGGATCCTCCGAGCAACACCGAAAGCTGTCTGACGATCGAAAGGCCGAGTCCTGTTCCCGGATACTTCCGGGACGCTTCGGAATCGACTTGATAGAACATGTCGAACAATTTCACACGGTCGCTTTCAGAGATGCCGATTCCGGTGTCTGTGACATCGATTTTGACCTTGGAACCATCCTGGTCGGACGCGTCCGTCACGCTGACCGAAACAGCTCCTTCATCGGTGTACTTGATGGCGTTTGAAAGCAGATTGAGAAGGATCTGCCTGACTTTCTGGGCATCGCCCAAAAATGCGTCATTGAGTGTATAGTCATAATCGAGCGTGAACTGCAGATTTTTGTCGGATGCGAAAAACGACTGGATGTTCATGACTTTGACGATCTCGTGCTCGAGATCGAAAACCTCCTCGAAGACATCCATCTTGCCGGCCTCGATCTTGGAAAGGTCAAGCACGTCGTCGACGATACCTGACAACGTCTCGATCGATGATTGGGCGATATTGATGTATTGCTTCTGCTCGATTGTCATGTTGGTTGTCTGAAGAAGATAAATGGCGTTGTAGATGCCCGAAAGCGGTGTGCGGATCTCGTGGCTGACGCTGGCCAGAAAGCGGCCTTTGGCCTGGCTTGCGCGGATCGCCGCCTCGCGCATCTCGATGATCTCTTCCTCGTTTTTGAAACGGATCAGGACGTGGGTGAGCATCTCGGCCAGGACTTTGAGCAGTTTGAACTCCTCGTCTTTCCATATCCGGTTCTGGCGGTTGTCATCGAAACCGACAAAGCCGAGAAGTCGGTCGCCGAATTTGAGCGGAAGGGTAAGAATCGACAAAACACCTTGGGGTTCCAATATCACACGCACCTGGTTGTCGGGGTCAAGCGCCATGACATCCGGGATGTTGACCTCGCGCCCTTGCATGTGTTGGTCGACCCATCCTTCGAAAAATCCTTCGAAAGGGACGTTCCTGAGGTTGTCGATCTCGGCGCTGATGCCTGTGTTGCACCACTCGTGGGTGTTGTCGACGACCTGGGCGTCGAAATCATAAGTGAACAGGTAGACCCTGTCGACATCAAGAAAAGAACCGACGAGACCGAACGCATCCTGGATGATCCGGTCAAAATCATCCTTGTTGCAATTGATGAATTCCGTCGCGACGTGCATGATCACGTCCTGGAAGCGGATGGGTCGTTTCATGGTGTCAAGTGTCTTTCCGGTCATGTCGTTATCCCCCTTGTTTCCGTGACGGATCGTCTCTCACGTCTCCTCACGGGTGATCATTGTGACGGTCAGTCCGCCCTCGAAAGAAATCATGTGATCGGAATCGAGATCGGAACGGCCGATGGTGAAATCGCTTGATAGAATCTGGGCCCCGCTTCGGATGGCGTCATCGAATGCTTCTGGCTTGAAGACGAGGTCGGTATCGATCCGGGTCCGGACCACGAACCCTCTGTCAACGAGCGCGCGGATGTGTTCCACGACCGGATCGTTGTGGATGACAAACGCGGCGTGCGGTTTGTCGGTCGCGTCATCGTATACAGCCGGAAACATCGCCTGGCTTTGAAGTGTCGGGTCAAGATTGACGTATGGTTCCGTGAATGGAGACGGATGAAGGACGACTGCCACTTTCCCGAGCATGTCCTTGACCATGGGCCATCCCTGACCGGTCACGGTCTCCATGAGTGTGAGTCCTTCGGCCATGAGGTCCGAGGGCGTGAGGAGCGCGTCCCCAAGGACGTCATCGACCATGTCGTCCAGATCACCAAGGTCATCGTCCGTGATGTCTTGAAGAAACGGGTCAAGGACCATCCAGTCGGTTTTGATCTCGATCAGGATGACAAGCGGAAGATGGGCGGGATTGTTCTCGCTCCACAGGCTGATCTCCTCAAGCGCAAGTTCCATGACCGGCGCGACGCTTCTCGAATCGACAAGCGGAACGTGCGTCACTTCGAAGCGGCCTCTTCTGAGACGGACATCCCATTCCATGCTCCGGATTCCGGAATCCAGTTGGGATGTGAGGTCGTTGTAGCCATACTTGAGCGCGTCAGCCATCTCGAATGAGTCACCGAGACCGATCAGGAGTTTCCCAAGATCGCTTCCGGTCTTCTTGTAGCTGTTGTGGGTGGCGAGCATGCGTATATCGTTGAACCTGACCCTCGATGTGGCGGGATCGAAATCGGCGAAGACGCTGTCATCCAAGGTGTATGTCCGTCCTCATAGATCGTTTCAAGCCTTCTCAGGTGGACTTTGTGAAGCACTTTGTCATTGGCCCGGCCGACCGAAAGATATCCGACCATGAGCAGAAAAAGCGTCAAAAGCGACGCGAGTGCGATGATGGTGATTTTCACTGCTTTGGCCACGACCTTCCCCCCCGTCGGTCAGATCGATCTGGTATGGAGCTCTTCGATGAGCCGTTCACACGCGATCCTCATGTATGTGTTGATCGGATAAATCGTCTGGAGATACTCAAGAAGCGCTTTGGCCGACGTTCCGAGCTTCGCATAGCCCGAAAGCATCGCCGGAAGACGTTTGGCGAACGCGGGATAGCGCTCCTCGAGACGTCTGTCCAAAGAGAAGAGGTCGGATGCGACATCAACCTCGCTGTCATCTGTCAGATGGAGAATCGAGATCACCTGGTTCAAAGCGTGGACCTCGATCAGTTTTTGGGCCGACAGCTTCTCGCCCCTGTGATAGCGGAGAAGACCGACATAGATGTTGGTGAGCGCTTCGTTGGCGGCGTATTCGACCGAGTCCCTTTTGAGCTTCGGGATATGGCCTTTCTGGTTCTCAAGGTTGTCGTTGTGATAATCAGGATGTTTCCAGATCATGCGTCCCCTGGCTTGCGTGACATGGTCGATCTCCGCACGCGAGAAAACAGCGAACTCCCCGTAGATGTGGTCAGCGAACAGAAACTTGTGCCCGTCCTTCGTGTTCTTGAAGGCATAAACCAAAGGGTGGATGTAGGAAAGCCAGGACAAATCATCGATCAGAGTCTCTTTGAGATCTTCCTCGACAACGACGAAGAAATCAAGGTCCGAATACTTGTCAAGCCTGAAACGTTCGTCACCGATCGAACCGAGCGCGACCAGTGCAAGCGCACCGTCAATCATCGAAAGATGATGGCCGATGGCGTCGATGCGTTCAATCAACCGCTGTTCTTTCATGACAACCCCTCCTTTGCTTTCATTATAACCGATTTGGCACATGATGGCGTCACATAAGCAAAAACCGCCACTGATACAATCGTGGCGGCTCTGTGGTTCACAACTCTGATGAGATTTTCCGGAAGGTCGTCTGCCTATGGTTGTCGCATCTGACAACCTCAAGACCGGTCATTTTCGCGATCGTCATGAGTGTTTCCGGAAGATAGAACGCGACATGTGATGTGTCACGTATATAAAACCAATCAAACAGTCTGTCCATGTCATCGGGATGAAAGAGCGTCATCACCGCGAGAGTCCCACCTGACCGGAGCATCGATGAAAGCGTCCGGAAAGTCCCCAGGGGGTCGGACAGATGCTCGACGACTTCGACCGCGGTGATGACGTCATAGGTCGACTCCAGCACTGAGGTATCCGGGGCATAAAACGGGTCATAGATGCTGACATCGAATCCCTCACGTGTCAGGATCTCGGCGAACACCGGTGTCGGACCGCTTCCGAAGTCAAGAAGACGGCGTCCTTTCGCGTACGGTATGACAGCAGCCTCCATGAAGTTGGTTAGAAAATTGACATATCCGATGTCATCGATGCTGTTCTGATGCAAATCATAGACCGCTTTCTCATCACGTCGCGAAAGCCTGTGTGACGGATCTTTGACGATGATTCCGCACGCCTTGCACACATGAAAGAGAATTTCGAAGCGGGGATGACTGACCGCTCTCGTATCGGACGCGCACACAGGGCAGCGCATCAGAAGAGCCCCCAGATCCAGACAATCAACGCATAACCGACCGGAACGAGCAACGCGGGCAGCAGATTGGCGACCTTGACTTTCGTGACGCCCATGAAGTTGAGCCCCATCGCGACCAGAAGGACGCTTCCGACCATCGAGATGCCGGCGGTGAGGTCATCTGTCAGGAACGGTGCGACAACGCGCGCAAGCAGGGTGATCGATCCCTGGTAGACGAGCACCGAGATGGCCGAGAACGCGACACCCGCGCCCAAGACAGAAGCGAGAACCATCGCGGTGACGAAGTCAAGGGCGCTTTTGACGATGAGCGTCGTCGAATCGCCGCTGATGCCATCCTTGAGCGACCCGATGATCGCCATGGCCCCGACGCAGAAAATCAATGTTCCGGCGATGAATCCTTTCGCGAGCGGCGGCAACTTGTATTTCGATTCGATTCCATAGGCGAACCTGGAAAGACGGCCGTCGATGTCCAACGTCTCACCGACAATGACCCCGATCACCAGCGACAGGATGACAAGAAGATCCTTCTGGGTCGAGATGCCCGAATCGGTGACGACCAGAAAATCAGCCATGAACCAGCCGATCGAGACGACGACGAGTCCGAGACCGAGGACAAACATGATGTTTTTCTGCAAATCTTCCGACAACCCTTTTCTGAAGACCATGCCAAGCACGGTGGCGACGAGGATCGCGAGGACATTGATGAGTGTTCCCATAGGGGTTTCTCCGATCATGAAGACATATCACCATTATATAAAAAATCGGTCAAATCGCAAGATATCCTTTCAATTTCAAACAATTGCGTGCTACAATCTCCTTGAACACACCCCGTGAAAAGGAGCCCCCCCATGTTCAACAACGATCTCGCGGGCCGGTTCGTCACATTCGGCCCCTCCCACCTCATCGCGCTCGCTGTCATCTTCATCCTCTCCGGTGCGGTGATCGTCTTCAAGGAAACACTCAGAAAGAACCGTCTCTTTGATGTCTTCCGTTACGGACTCGCGTCCATGATCATCCTCCAGGAAATCCTCCTGAATGTCTACCGCGCCACGGCTGAGACCTGGACGTTCGCCGACGGCCTGCCGTTCCATCTTTGCGGTCTCGCAGTCCTTCTGTCGGCCTATGTCCTGGTCACAGAGAACCGCAAACTGTTCATGAACACATTCTTCATCATGATGATCGGCGCGATTCTCGCGCTTCTGACACCCGCCATCAACAAGAACTACGGATTCCCGCACTTCCGTTTCATCCAGTTCTTCGTCTCACACGGACTGATCACCATCAACATCACCTTCATCCTCTTCGTCATGGACTACCAGAAGGACATGCGCTATGTCCATGTGTACAAAAACGCGCTTTCCCTTCTGGTGATCGTCATCTTCGCCTTCGTCGTCAACCTCATCACCGGAGGCAATTACCTCTACATCATGGAAAAACCCGGGGCGAACACCGCCTTCGACCTGTTCGGTGACCATCCGTGGTATCTTGTCAATATCGCCCTGTTCGGTGTTCCCGTCATCTTCCACCTTTTCTATGTGCCTTTTCTGGTCAGAAACATCCGCTTCGGCATCCCCGGTACACCTGTGGGAACCCGATCGGAAAAACGCGTCGAAGAAGGAGCGGCATGATGCGCCATCTCATCAAAACGTCCGTCACAGTGCCTTATACAGATCAAGCGCGCACGCTGAGAATCCTCATGCCCGAGGGAGACGGTCCTTTTGACGTGCTCTACATGCATGACGGCCAGAACCTCTTCGAGGACAAAACGTCCTATACAGGTGTCTCATGGGGAATCGGCGACACCCTCGACCGTCTGGTCGGTGCGGGACTCATCCCTGATCTCATGGTCGTCGGAATTGACAACTCCGAGTCGCGCGCTGACGAATACAGCGTCTTCGAAGCCTCCCCTTTCGTCCGTCGCCGCATGGGTGAACACGTGGGCGGAAAGGGACGTGTTTACGCCGAATTTGTCGTTGATACCGTCATTCCGATGATCGAATCAACCTACAATGTGAACAAGACCCGGGAAGGAAGGCTCATCGCCGGAAGCTCGCTCGGCGCGCTCATCTCGATCGAGACCGCGCTTCTTCATCCCGGAACATTTTCGGTTGTCGGCAGTTTCTCGCTCGCGTCCTGGTTTTCGGAAAGCCCCTTTCTGGACATGGTCAAAGAGACCCCCGAGGATGAGACCATGCGCCACTTCATCAGTATCGGACGGCACGAGACCAGCGATCCGTCCTACGCGCGTTTCAACACGCTCTACATCCGAAACTCAAGACGCTACCGTGACGCCCTTCTTGCAAAAGGCATCCGGGATGTCCACTATATCGAAAATGACGGAATCCACCACGAATCGGCGTGGCGTGCCTTGTTTCCCGCCTTTCTGCTTTGGGCAAGAAAAAACGGGTGAGTCTCACCCGTTTGGAAACATCCAGTCCAGAACATATCTGATGTAGGTATCCCAGAACCCCCACGTATGCGCGCCTTCCGACTCGCGGTACGTATGGGAGATCCCCTCATCGGTCAAAAAATCCACGAACCGGCGGTTCGTCCCGTAGAGGAAATCCTCGGTTCCGCATCCCACAAAGAGACCCGGCAAAGTCCTGCCGGCTTTTTTGTGTTCCGTGATGAGGTGTCTGAGGTCATGTCCCGTGCCTTTGACCGTCGTGTCTCCGAACACCGCGGTCATGTATCTGGTCCTGACGTTGTCATCAAACCCGCGGGCGACCTCGTCGACGTCAAGCGCGCCAGACAGGCTCGCGGCCTTGTTGAAGCGCTCAGGATGGGTGAGCGCCCATTTGAACGCACCGTATCCGCCCATCGAAAGGCCGGCGACGAATGTGTCCTCAGGCTTGTCCGAAAGCGGAAACGTGTCGTGGACCATACGGACGAGTTCGTCTGTCATGAACGTGAAATACGGATACCAGTGCGCCATGTCGGCGTAATAGCTGTTTTGGACATCCGGCATGACCACGGCGATCCGTTTGTCCTGCGCGTAACGCTCGATCGACGTCTGCCTGATCCAGCTCGTGTGGTCTCCGCTGTATCCGTGAAGAAGATAGAGCGTTCTGAACCGTTCGCCATCTTTCCTTCCTTCCGGAAGGATGACAGAAAGCGTGATGTCCTTCTCAAGGACCTTGGATGTGTAATGACAGGTGAATGAAGCCACAAGAAAAACCCCCTTGGTGTCGTCAATCCGATTGTATCACGAACAAGACCGGCTTGTCACGATGAATGGTCAGGAAAGAAGCGCGAACAGTTCCCTGACCAGACGGATCTCGTCCTTGACCTCGTCGATATGCGACTGGTCCACCGGCCTGAACATCTTCAGGTCGAACGTATCCTTCCGGGTGTCGAGCGCGACGTGGATGGTGTTTCCTGAAAAGCCGAACATCGTCCGCTTGGCAATCCTCGAGAAACGGGCGAGTTGCTCCATGAATGCCGGCTTGAGGAGAAGAAACGCCTCATGCCGGTCGGTCGAGAACACGTCGAACCTGTCGTTGAACGCGATCGATTCGAGGTCGATCCTTTCCATGCCCTGATATGACCCGAAAAGAGAGGTGCGGTTGGGAAGGACGTAGACCGGAACGACAAAAGCCTTCGGTGACTCGATCTCGAAAAAGCGTCCTCTGAAGACAGTCACGACCGTGGTGGACTTGCCGTTGCTTCTGACATCCTGCAAATGGACATCGGCGGACTTGAAACGCCTTCCGTCAATGGCGGCCTCAAGATAGTCCTCGCTCGCGTAACGGTCCTCTTTCTTGAGAATCCGGGAACCGTAGACGATCTCTTTGTCAAACCCGGATCCGGGGCTGTATTTGATCTCGCCAAGAATCTTCTCGAGTTCCTGTCTCGTGAACACATCCTTGAACGCTTTGGAGAGCTTCTTGAAATCGGATTGGGTCTTGATGATCAGGACCATCCCTACGGCGAACAGGGCGAATCCCGCGAACTGCGCGCCAATCAGAAGAAGCATGCCGATGATCAGAAACACCCAGCCAAAAACCGCCAACGTTTCAATTGCTTTCTTTTTGGTGTTGATCGATTCGAACGTCAAACCAAGCTCACCTCGTCATCCTGACATTGTTTTTTGAGACCGAGAGATGCTCGATCGAATTGATGAAGTTGCTGAACTTGGTGAACCCGAACGCCTTGTAATGGACATCACCATATTTCTTCTCGAGTTCCTGCTTCAGCTTGGTGAGCACCATTTCCCGACTCTTGTTTCTGGCGATGATCTCATAGGCTGATTTGGCGATGGCCTCTTTGCTGATACCGGTCTTGAGGTTGACATAGACCGTTGTCTTCTCCTGTGACATCTCGATATCCTGATAGGACCTGACGAGCGACGAGAGGCTTTTCGCACCGTATTTGCGGGCATCGAAATCGGAGAACCTGTTGACCAGAATGTCTCCGAGCCTCGAGAGCTGGATCTTGTTGTCGACACCGTTTTCGATGATGATGTCCTTGATGACATATTCGATGTCCGCGCCCTTGACATTGTCAGCAGGCGCTTCAGCGCCGTTGTCATTGTCGTCATCGTCATTGAGATACTCGAAATACTTGAACTCGTTGCACGACGACTTGAAAGCGTTGGTGACCTTGTTCTCGTTTCCGACACCGACGACGTGCATGCCGCCTTCCTTGAGTTTCATCGCCAGCGGCGTGAAATCGGAATCGGATGTGACGAGGAAAAACGTGTTGACCTTGGCCGTATACATCATTTCCTGGGCGTCGAGCGCCATTGCCATGTCGGCGGCGTTTTTCCCCGAAGCGACGTTGTACTGATGCATTGGTTTGATGGCGAAATCGAGTGCGGTCTGGTGCCACTCGCGTGACAGGTTGGCCAGATCGCCATAAAAACGGGCGATGATGAGTTTGCCGTATTTGGCGATCTCGTCATAAACCGCCCTGATGTTTTTCGCTGAGACGTTTTCCGAATCGATCAATAGGGCGATCCGGTAATCCTGTTTGTCCATGTGTTCTCCTTTTGGCTGTGTCATAAGATGACATAGGTGACGCCGGGGTTTCCCGAGCGTGCATCCGCGTCATGTGCGACACGTGCCTTGTATGTCCTGATGACATCATCGAATCCCATGAGCGACACGAACGCCTCTCCCGGAATGTAAGCCTTGATTTCATGGTTGCGGACGCGTTTGGCCAGAGACTTCCTGACCGCGTTCCTGATCACGCCGCCGACCCCGGTCGACCCGTAGCCGTGGATGATCTTGATGGCTTGCTGTCCTTTGGAAGCCCTGATGATTTCCGCGAGCCTTTTTCCGGCCTCGCGGACGTCGGGCATGTCCGACTTGATGTCAAAAGTATTCAAAAGCATCCCCTCCATGACATGACCATTTTACCATAAAAGGGGTGCTTTCGGACACGGTCTTCCGGGTCTTTGTCTACAGTCCGAACCGTGCTTTGACGAAGAGCAGGACATTGACGATGATCCAGGCCGCCAGGACACCTTTCCATCCGAGCCGCTTTTCTTCCTTCCAAAGAACATATGTTCCCATCAGCACAAAAGGGATGACCAAAGCTGTCAACAGCGCATTTTTCACAATCATGAGCACCATATCTGTCATGAGGGCCTCCGAAGTCTTATTGGTCTGGTCCGAATCAGCGAAGGGAGCGGCCACTTGGAATAAGGACGACATCGCACTCCAGCTTCCAGAACGACTTGAGCCAGACGACGACCGTGTTCCCGTCGAGGTTTCCGGTCAGTCTGATGCCTGACCTGAAAATCGCGTCATCGCGGTCCTGAAGGACGCCATCCACGATGAGACGCGCGCTTGTCGGTCTGTTTTCGATGAGGATCTCATGACCTTCATGGACGACCTTCCATGTGTGATATGCCATCAGGATGGAATAAACGGAGAGGATCAGGCCAAAGATGGCGGACGCCAGAGCGAACCATCCCGGACCCATCGAGATGGTCCAGAGCCAAAGCGCGCCCAAAGGAAGGACGGACCACATGATGAGCGGGGAAGGTTTTCTGACGTGCGTCAGTTTCAATTCCACAGGTTCATCTGTCACGGTGTTTCCGTCCGGTTTGTCTAGTCTTCCGATCAGCTGGTCGATGGTGACACCGAAAAAGTCTGCGAGCGCGACAAGCGCATCGAGGTCGGGAGACGACGCGTTCCGTTCCCATTTGCTGATGACCTTGTCCGAGTAATTCAGTTCACTGGCAAGCTCTTTTTGGGTCAATCCGCGCTCTTTTCGATACATCATGATGTTTTCCGACAGGTTTCCGTGTCTCATCTCTTCAACTCCTCACACTGACCATTGTACAACACCAAGACGCAATCCGGACATCTCGGACCGATGGAATCGCTCTCCGGACTGTGGAGAGACGGGTCTTGGTTCGTAGAATCCGGTGAAACACCGGTTTGTCAAAGACGAATCACGCACTCAGTCCGAGTGTGCGGGATCCTTTTGCTGTGACCGGCATGATCGCTCATTGTCATTGGTTCGTTTTGTCGAACCCAAATTCAATATCAAGGTCTCAAGCAGCCAATTGGAACAACATAGACACCATCACGACGTTTCATTTCACTTCAACGTTTTGTCAATATTCACTCGAGTATTTTGTGTTCACTTGATTGAGCACGTGACTGTTTCGTTTCATCCCCATATCTTATATCATGATGAAAATCCATCTTATGATCCTTGAGTCCATAATCAAGACGAGTGCATGCGTCAACACGGCTCAATCACTTGTGGTAAGGATGAAACCCGTGCCATCCAAGCCCGAAAAACGGAATAGACTGATCAAAAATGCCCAATCAAGGCATATATTTGTGTGATTGGCTCGTTTTCGAACCAATTCCAGATCATGTTGTGTCCTTATTACGGAGTTTTACACGATTTTGATTAGTAATGTACGGAATTCTACCCTGTAATGTTGTGTGTTGGTTATTATGCTAGTCATCTTCTTTCATTTGCCATTGTCCATTATGTTTCAATCTCATCATCTTCAGGTAATATTCATTAGGTCTAGAAAGAGTATAGTTATGGTTTTTTGCGACATCGTATTCACTGATTGCAGCTAACTTATATAATCCTGAAATATAATCGAGTTGTGAATCATCTTTAACACCAGATTGATAAATATTTTTCACCTGTTCTGGCTTGTTTAGAAGATCATGTACTGAGTGAATCGTACTGACTTTCCCAATAACACCATATAAAAAATCACACATCATATACTTTCCATTTATATACGCTTCTACCACTTGATGACCATTGTAGGCAATATCTTTGTTAACAATGATAACAATCCGACTTGGAATACTTAGACATTGCAAAAGTGCTACACCAACTCTGGATATATCCGCACACCAATCCGTTCCTCTTTCTATAATTTCTTTTTCTGTGCCTCCAAAGTACATGTCTTCAAATAGTGCATCAAACTGTTTTACTATCTTTTTAAGATAAGTCATAACATTTCCTATGGAATCTAAATCATGACTGCCTTTGAATTGTTGTGAGAAACCATATAGTTCATGAAATCTTACATCATCTGATACTGATTTTGGTTTTTGATATAAGACGTTTTCAGACTCATTATCCAACAGAATCATATTCCTTAACAAATAATGATCGATCGAATGGTTATCATGCAAATCATCTCGAAACATGACTTCATATGCTTTGCCAAATACTCCATAACCTTTTTTCACATTTGACCCTCCGGAAAAAAATCAATCTTTGACAAGATTCAATAGTTGAATGTTTTTGTAAATCACTTCTTTACCAACTTGTTCTGATGTTATAAAACCTTCTCTTTCAAGTAGTTTTAAGTACTTCGTCGCTGTTGCTCTAGATACACCGATATCCTCTCTGAAATATTCATTTTTTGTATACATATAAGAAAACAAATGTTCAATGATTTCATAACTGTAAATATCTGGCAGCTTACTTTTCATTTCATCTTTTGTCAACTCAACAGATTGATTAATTCTTAATATAAGATTAACGGTATTCTTGGATGTTTCTGAAATGCCTTTTAGTATATACATCACAAATTCTTCAATATATTCGAGATTTTCATTACACTTTCTTAATAACTCGTAATATTGATTTTTATGTTCAATAATATACTTACTTAAATACAGTACTGGTTCTTGGATTTTTTCTTTTAATACTAGATATAAAACATTTAGGATTCTTCCAGTTCTTCCATTCCCATCATAAAAAGGATGGATGCTTTCAAATTGAAAATGGATGAGAGCCAATTGAATAAGGGGATCGTAATCATCGTTAGCGTTAATGAATTGTTCTAAATTTCGCATTAAATCCCTAATCTCAGATTCTTTTTGAGGAGGTGTATGTACTATTTCATTGCTCTGGTCATTCATAATAACTGTTCCTGGTAGTTTTCTAATACCGCCCTTATTCGGTTCGATAGTCCCTTGGATTTCTACAAGAACATTTGTACTGATAAACCCATTCCGCTTAATAAGATCCAAGCCATAATCAATCGCTTTTTTATAGTTGATGACTTCTTTAGGCTTACCACCTAATGGTGATTTAGCCACAAGTTCTTTAAATATCTCATCATAAGTTGTAATGATGTTTTCTATTGCTGACGAATCTTTTGACTCACTTATATTAATTAAACTTAAAATAATACCAGGATTAGGCAACAATTTGAGTATACCTTTCAATTCTCCGATATTATGATTTGCTTCATTAAGTTGCTTAAGTATTTCTACTTTATTCAAATTGATGTTAAATGGTAATTGAGTCATAAAAACACCTCGTGACTAAATTTTATATTTTTTTATCCTTGTGTACATCATATCAAAAGTACCTGGTCACGTCAAGCATACGGAGATAATTATTGTCGTTTTTTATCCTCGTAATTTAGTAAATTCGAATTCACTCGTGATAGATTTCGTATATAAAAATAAAAAAGACGCTATAATAAAAAGCATCTTTGTACTATACATTGGAGGCTCCAACCGGATTTGAACCGGTGCGTCAGGCATTTGCAGTGCCTTGCCTTACCACTTGGCTATGGAGCCGTCACGCGCTTCATCATTATAGCGCAACACCGCCCCTTAAGTCAACCGCGACAATCGATTCCTTTCGGCGGAACAGACGCCCGTCCTAAGGCCTTTCAGCCTTTAGCACTTAATCATTGACAGTGCCAATTCGATGTGCTATGATGGTGTTGGCAGATGAACACACTATCTGCCAACGGAGGTTCCCCATGAACATCGGACAAATGACGGATTACACCAAAGACCCCGACGTCCTGGACAAGTTCGGACGCAACATCGTCGAAGCCGTCAAAGACGGCAAGATCGACCCCGTGATCGGGCGCGACGACGAAATCCGTAGGGTCATCAAGATCCTTTCAAGAAAAACCAAGAACAACCCTGTCCTGATCGGCGAACCCGGCGTCGGAA
>Ga0265294_10006715_pt1 | contig 13759 bp, 12 predicted proteins | sample MunlanPumphouse3_FD_192504 | JGI IMG/M metagenome (GOLD analysis project Ga0265294, IMG submission 192504) | Groundwater microbial communities from a municipal landfill in Southern Ontario, Canada - Pumphouse #3 | ecosystem: Environmental > Aquatic > Deep subsurface > Groundwater | place... | reverse complement strand
TGTTCCTCCATTACAATTCGGAAAAATAGGACGCAGTTCTTATGATTCACCAATCGGATGACATCAATACATATCCTGCGATCATTATAACCAATGTCATCGTATTATTGTTTTCGTTTTCATCCTCTTTGTACAAAAATTGTTGCGATATTGATATCGTCAATGTCTAAAGTTCACATTCTTAAAATTGCATTTACACTACCGCTTAATAATATACACGAAATAAAGGACAAATACAAGTATAGAGCCGGATATACGCCATTTGTTGCATAATGAACTGATGTGAGATAAATGATTTTATGAAATAAGTTGGCTGTTTTTTTGTAAGGTCAAACTGTTATATATATGATTACAAGGGAGCTTTTCCGCGCTTGTGTTTTTGCAAAGCATATGTGCATGTAGCAAAATATTCTTTGCTACGTGCAGACACGAACTGAAAATTCACGAAAGTGACAAATAATTATATTTATTTCAAATGGGAAAAGCCGGGTTGTTTTCATATTCTCCCGGTGCAGGAATCCTCGCCCTCTTCCAAGTTTCATTAACTTGTCTCTTAAAGTCACCGCCATGTCTATCTTTTTCTATCCAAAATGATTTATTCAAATACTTAAGAGTTAGCGTATAATCTATTCTATTTGAAACACCAATAAGAGATTTGTTCACATGATATGTAATGACCTCTATATATTCATCCGATGAATCCACTAAAATAACTCCTTGGCTAGTGATTATAGCATCTCCATCAATGTATACAAATATGGTATAGGTTGCATTGGAATTAATGACCATAAAAGTACAAGGATAAGCAGTTATTTCTTCTTCTTGATCATCAATAGAAGATTTTTCTAAAGACCACACACCCACAAATGGTTCAATTGAGTTCTCCCATTTTTGTGCAGTGATTTCTCTATCCTTCTCTTGTAGAGAATTCTTAGCTGATTTATTTAATTCGTTATCATTTTGAGCAGTTACTACACCACTCATCAGCATACTAATGATAAAACCCAGACAAATGATTAATCTTTTCATACCGTTTTTATTAAATGGGTTATATACTAAACAATACAACTGTTAAATACCTAAAGTTATATAATAATTTAGACATATCAAACAAAAACAGACATTGTTTTAATGATATATTACGTTTTGTTTAAGTGTTTTTGCTACATTTCAAATAACTTAATACGAAAATTTAGCTGTTGCTAACAAACAACTCTTAATGTTACGATATAATCAATACTATCCAATACTAAACGCATTTTCCCTTCTTTACAGTCAATAGAGATTCAATGCTTGCTCGATGTTTCGTTTCGACAAAAGAACTCATACCTTAGTTTCCATCTATTTAGCATTAAAAAATTTTTCTGTTGCCAACGGACTTACTTTGGGTTTGGTTTCTTTTTTCACTGTCTATATTTTTAAATGCTATGTATTCGATTGGTAGCGGAAGTTATACAGTTATATACTCTGATAATTAAAACAATAGTAATGACAGATTTGTTCTATTATAAGAAACTGTATATAGACCTACTTAATAGTAGAGTGATAAAGATTCAACTTTTCAAAGTCCTCTATTTGATTTTATGAGTAAAAAGAAGGGATTTTGACTTTTCAGAGTATCCTCAAGATTAAACAAAAGGTTATATATACTAGAAGTACAATAATTAATTTAAAAATATGTAAAAAGATATGAGCAAAAATAAGAACAACTCGAATCCATCTGAAAGTGTGATCAAGAAAGAAAAAGATGATAATCAGAAAGGTTATCCTTCTTATGATGAAAGCAAAGATATTTATGAGAAGTCTGAGAAAAAATCAGAAATAAATCCAGAAGACATCTCCAAAAATAAAGCTTTAAACAGCACGAATGCTGTAAGACGAAAAGCTTTGGATAAAAAACACAAATTAACTGGAAAAGATCTGGATGTCCCCGGCTCAGAATTAGATGACGCTCAAGAGGCTATTGGCAGTGAAGATGAAGAAAATAATTATTACAGTTAGGTCGATGATAACCATGAAGACCTGAAACAGGATAAGGGAGTTTAGATAGATAAAGAATATCCTCAATATGTTGTTCAAAACGATAAGAACGAGCATTTTGCAGGAGATAAAGAAAAGTACTTACGAAACTGAGTAAGTAAATATTAATCAATTAAAAAAGGAGAATTATGTTATTCAAAGCAAAAACATTAGAAAGTTACAATCTAAAAGGAACAGATGGCGAAATAGGGAGTGCAAAAGAATTTTATTTCGACGACAAATATTGGGCTATTCGGTATCTGGTTGCTGACACAGGAAATTGGCTCACTGGAAGACAAGTTTTAATATCTCCTTATTCATTAATTAGTGTAAATGAGGAAGAAAAGAACATCGTTGTCAACTTGAGCGAGAAACAGATAGAAGAATGTCCACCACTGGACAGTGACAAACCTATTTCACTTCAATTTGAAGAATCTTTTTTTGATTATTTTAAATTGCCACCATATTGGAACGGTAGACATATGTGGGGAGCTTGGCCCTATGTAATGCGTGAAGAACAAGTGTCTAAAACAGAAATCCAAGAGAAAGATTCATGGGATCCGCATTTACGCAGTACAAAAAGTGTAACTGATTATCGTATTCAGGCTAACGATGGTGAAATAGGTTATGTGGAGGATTTTGTAATTGATGAAGATACATGGGCAATTCGTTATCTGGTCATAGATACTAAGAACTGGTGGGGCGGAAAGAAAGTTTTAATTTCACCACAATGGATTGACCGTATTAGTTGGGATGAATCAAAAGTCTTCGTAAATCTTACGCAAGAGAGTATTAAGCAATCACCCGAATATTCAGATGACTTACTACTTACTCGAGACTACGAAGACCAACTACATCAACACTATAAGCAAAAAGGATATTGGATTGACGAATCAGTTGACAAATAAGTAGTTAGATTGAAGCAGTTATTTGAAATAATTTTTTAATATAGCTTACTCACAGGATGTTATGTTTTTGATGGAAATGTAATTAAAAAATATTTGAGATGAGAGGATAGACAAGGAATTAAACCCTGCCTTTCTATTCGATTATATATGTGAATAATTTTTCTATAAATTTCAAGAAAAGTTGATTTGTAGAGGGTAATATATTAAGCTTTGATAATGTGTTTTTTTGTTTTATCTTTAAAGGGATTGATAAAATAAATAAATAAAGATGTTTTTGTAAAGTTAATATACGCATGTTATACCTTTTGATTTAATGTGTTTTGCATTTCTGTGTAAATTAAACGTTATGAGCATATTAAATGAAAAATATAGCAGAAAAACAAGAGGGTTATTAAAGAGAAACTTGTCTGGTTATAAAAGGTCTTTTGTGAAAAATCAGTGTCAAAAGTAACAAAAAATTTAGTTGTTGTCAGCTAAAATGTTAAATATCAAGCTTTTTAACCCGCTCCAACTACATAGAGGTTTGACAGGAAATTAACATATAACCTGCGACTATTCATACAATTTTTCCTTAAGATTCGTCAAGAATTGTATAAGCAATATAACAAAAGGCTTGTTTTAACTTTGTAAGAGTCTTACATAAACGACAAATATGAGTCCACTCCGATAAGTCCACTGTCCTAAATCACCTAGGGGGGAGAGAACCGTACAGAACTAATGAGAAATTACATGCTTTACTCCGAAACTGACAGTTACCAGAAACTTTTCCCGCAGCCATCCTTTCTGAAGAAGATATGGTTTACCAATTAATTAATAATAGTTTAGGACATAGACAGTGTCTTTTGTTATTGTTGAATGATAGATGTTTATAGATTTTTCTTGACTAAAATGTGGGAATGATGTAACTTTTTGCAATAATTGTATAACACTTTTAAGTGTCAATTGATGTACTTTTAGTTTGTATAATGAAATTACAAGCATAAATTTATTAATGTAAGAGTTCACTCCGACAATCTTCTTTTTAAAAATGATTAGAAGGAGTCATCCTGTTCAAACAAAAGAAAGCTAAAGAAAAAAATTAAATATAAACTCTTTAAGATATTGTTTATATCACTTGTATTCAGCGTCTTAGTGTTGTAAACAACAACATGTGGGAAAGTTACGAGAGGGTATAGCTATTTATGCTCAAAACTCAATTTTATGTCTGAAACTCATTATTATTGAGCAAATTATAACCAAAATATCGAACATCAATTATAAAACTAACAAACCCCTGAAACTATCTCAATTTTCATCTTTTTGAAAAAAGAGGTTATAAGAGGGGACTCAAATATTTAATAACCAATATATATATAACATGATTTATTCAAAACCAAAATTTAAAGAAAAGTACGGAAATTTCATTAATGGAAAATTCGTAGCGCCAGTAGGCGGTGAGTATTTTGACAATCACTCACCCATTGACAATTCATTTATTGCCAAGTATCCGCGTTCGCAAAAAGAAGATGTAGATAATGCGGTCGCAGCAGCTAATGCGGCAAAAGAAGCATGGGGAAATACTTCTGCGGTTGAACGGGCATCAATGTTAATTGCAGCAGCCGATCTGATAGAAGCAAACCTTGAAGAATTTGCGTTGGTGGACACTTGTGATAATGGAAAACCCATTAGAGAAACGCTAAGTGCTGATATTCCGTTAGCCATTGACCATTGGCGCTATTTTGCAGCAGTAATCAGAGCAGAAGAAGGATCGGCAACTGAATTGGATGCCGATACACTTTCAATAATCATTAAAGAGCCCATGGGCGTGGTTGCACTAATTATTCCCTGGAACTTTCCACTTCTAATGCTTTCCTGGAAAATGCCGGCGGCATTGGCTGCAGGAAACTGTGTAGTTTTAAAACCATCCAGACAAACACCGGCATCAGCAGCTTTGTTAATGGAAAAGATTGGTGAAGTATTTCCTCCGGGAGTTATAAACATTGTTCAAGGATCTGGTCTCGAAACAGGAAAACCTTTGGCATCCCATTCAGGAGTTGATAAAGTATCTTTTACGGGTGAAACTACAACTGGTCAATTGATTATGCAATATGCCTCTAAAAACGTAAATCCTGTAACGATGGAATTAGGTGGTAAGTGTCCTAATATTTTCTTCAACTCTGTAATGGACGAAGATGATGCTTTTTTAGATAAAGCAATTGAAGGTGCGGTTTCATTTGCATTTAATAAGGGAGAAGTTTGCACCGCCCCAACAAGATTATTAGTACAAGAAGATATTTACGATGCTTTTATGAAAAAAGTTTTAGCCAGAACTAAAGCAATCATTCAGACAAATCCTTACGATAGTAGTTGTATGATGGGTGCACAAGCATCTAATGCTCAGTATGAAAAAATTCTTTCTTACATCAAATTAGGCAAAGAAGAAGGAGCTAAAGTTCTGATAGGTGGTGCCGCACTTAAATTAGATGGAGATTTAGCCAAAGGATATTATATTGAGCCTACCATTTTAGAAGGACATAACAAAATGCGTGTTTTTCAGGAAGAAATATTCGGACCTGTTCTTTGTGTGACGAAATTTAAAGATGAAGCGGATGCCATAGCCATTGCAAACGATACCATTTATGGTTTGGGCGCGGGAGTTTGGACCAGAGATGCACATCAAATATATCAAATTCCCAGGGCCATAAAAGCAGGTAGGGTATGGGTAAACTCTTATCATACCTATCCGGCTCACGCACCTTTTGGAGGCTACAAAGAATCAGGATTTGGTAGAGAAAATCATTTAATGATGATGAATAGTTACCGTCAAGCTAAAAATATGCTTATTTCTTATGATAGAAATAAACAAGGAATCTTTTAATGAGTTGAGATTAACCTGGCTCACATTGATTAGTTACAGTTTACTTTTTTGTACATCTATTTAAATAAAATGCTATGAACAATCTTTTCTATCGCTTCAGTATTTCGGTAACTCTTCTGCTTGTTGTTCTTTTCTCTTGCCATGAACAACAAAAACAAAAGATCTATCCTCAAGATGGCATAAACTTGAGTGCCGGGACTTATGATTTTCCTGAAGATCCACAAACGAAAAAGTTTCTGATTAAAAACATTGATGATGATTTTCCTGATTATCTTTCCAAGGCACTTGTGAAATATGGTTATGATATATTAACGCGCACCTCGCAAATTGTAGGACCAAATGTTGAAGATGAAAACATGCGGTTTGCAGGAAACAACCTCGCATGTGGAAATTGTCATGTTAATGGAGGGCTCAATGCTTGGGGAGGCTCATGGATTGGAGTGTTAGATCGATATCCTACATACCGAGACAAAAACGGTCAAGTCAACGATATTCAGATGCGCATTGGAGGCTGCTTTGAACGAAGCTTGCAGGGCGGCCCCCCTGCTAATGATTCTAAAGAAATGTCAGGGATTATAGAGTATTTTAAATGGCTTAGCAGTGACAGCATTCTTAATAGCAGAGAAAAGTATAGTGGTTATTTCAAAATAGATCTTCCTAATCGGAAAGCAGACACCATCAGAGGTTATCAGCTTTATAACACACACTGCTACATTTGTCATGGCTCAGACGGTGAAGGTGTTTATTTTGACAAAGATGACGTTTCTAAAGGTTATATCTATCCTCGCCTATGGGGCGATAGCACTTACAGTTTAGGTGCGGGTATGGCCAGATTAGAAACTTTTGCTAGTTTTATAAAAGCTAGTATGCCTTATGGAACTACAGCCCAAGATATGGTGTTGAGTGATGAAGAAGCTTATGACATTTCTGGCTATGTAAATATTCAAGAGCGTCCTATATCTGAGGGGATGGAAGATGATTTTCCAGATCGCACCACTAAAGGAGCAGATGTTCCATATGGACCATACATAGACGATTTTCCTCATATTCAACACCGATTGGGTCCATTGCAGCCTATAGAAGAGTATTACAAATCTCTTAAAAGTAGCAATGAGTCAACCAAAGAAGAAGATAAAAGTTTGTCTAACAATTAAATACTAACAGATGCAACAAGAAGAGAACATTGAAGCTCGCGATGTGGAACAAAAGGTAAGGAAGGGAAACCCATTTTATAATTCGCCCAATATAAGTAGAGCTGAATTTAATCTTATTAAGGCATTCTTTTATGCAGCTGCTTTATGGTTGTTAATAGGATCTTTAGCAGGTGAGCTTAATGCTTTAAAATTTATTTGGCCAGGATTAATGGATGCCTCCTGGCTTACTTTTGGGCGTATAAGACCCATACACACCAACACTCTTTTTTGGGGATGGTCTTCTCTCGCGATGTTAGGGCTCGCATATTACGTAGTTCCTAGTTCAGCAAAGGCGAAACTATATAGTGTAAAGCTTGGTTGGATTACTTTCTGGTTGATAAATATTTCAGTAATTGCTGGTTCAATCACCATGTTTTTTGGGTTTAATAATGGTATGGGAGAATACCGCGAGTTTATTTGGCCCATCATGGGTACTTTTATTCTTGCATTAGCCGTTTCTACATATAATTTTTATGTGACCATTCACAGACGAGAAGAAAATGAAATGTACGTTTCAAACTGGTTCATCATGGGAAGCTTATTATGGTCGCTTACCTTTATGATTATAGGATACTTGCCTTTTTACCAAAATGCATTGGGCGAAACCGTTATTCAAGGATATTATATGCACAACGCAGTAGGAATGTGGTTTATGACTTTTACGCTAGGCTTGGTGTACTACTTTCTTCCTAAAATGCTGAACACGCCCATTTATTCCCACTCGCTAGGTATTGTGGCTTTTTGGACACAGTTGCTGTTTTACACTTTAATTGGAACTCATCACTTTTTATTTAGCCCTCTTCCGTGGTGGATACAAGCTCAAGCTATTATCTTTAGCGTTGGCATGATGATTCCTGTAGTTGCTAGTACAACAAACTTCAGTTTAACCCTTCGAGGTCACGGAAAAACAATAAGAAAGCTACCGGGAATGAAATTTATGTTGGTAGGAATAATATTTTACTTTCTTGGATCGTTCCAGGGGTCACTTCAAGCAATACAGTCTTTAAATATAATATGGCATTTTACTGATTTCACTATAGCTCATTCTCACATGACCATGTATACAATAATAACTTTTTTACTTTGGGGAATGATTTACGGTTTTGGACCTAAAATATCAGGACGTTTTGCCGATAAAAAGTGGGTAGATATTCATTTTTGGCTAGCCTTTGTTGGTTTGCTAATTTATTCTATTTCACTTATGATCGGAGGCACTAAACGTGGAATCAGTTGGCTTGATGGCCAACCCTTCATTGATTCAGTAATACTTATGGTGCCCTATTGGACATGGCGAGCTGTAGGTGGAACCATGATGTTTCTTTCACACTTCGTATTTGGATGGAACCTTTACCAAATGCTGAAATCACCAATAAAAAATATAGAATATGAGACAATCTAAAAATACCAATCATCATCTTATTATTATCTCATCGACAATTATTTATGTATTCCTTAGTCTGCTAATAGCGGTGGGACCTGCTTATGTTATGGACAGAGGGACTAAACATTTAGCCAACGAACAAAAAATGACTACTGAGCAAAGACGAGGTTTTGAGATTTATGTACGTGAGAATTGTGCTGTTTGTCATTCTCAGCAGGTGAGACCACTTAGCATGGACAGTGTTTTTGGAAGACCTTCACAACCTTCAGATTATGCAGATATAAGACCAATAAGTACTTGGATAATGACACCTAATGTATTAGGAACAGCGCGATTGGGACCTGATTTAGCAAATGTAGGAAAACTTCGCAATAATGAGATGTGGAATTATATTCATCTTTACGAGCCACGTATAGTAGTAAAAAAGTCTATTATGCCATCTTACAAGTGGTTGTTTAAGTCTACAAATGAGGTAGAAGAGGCTCATACAATAGTTACGATACCCGAAAGCTATAAACCTGCCGGTGAATACATTATTCCAACGCAAGAGGGTGATGATCTAATAGCTTATTTGCAATATCTAAATCAAGCATCATTTGATAATATTGAAGAGTCGGGAAAATTGGGAGTGAACTTTACTGGATCTAAATTACTTTCAGCTATTTACAATACTGATAATATAACAAAGTCTTCACAGGATTCTATAAGTTTAGTTGATCACGATTATTCAATATTTGATTACATAGTGGTGGCAATTTCAATACTTGTGGTGGCTGTAGCGTTTTTCTTTTTAGTTAGAGCATTTTTCGGGCTCAGAGAAGAACAAAAAGATCACATCAAAAGCAAGGTAATGAAACATGAGTAAAGAAAAATCCCAATACTTTATTGTTTGATGGTGGAGACATACAAAATGAAACGCTATCCTGCTTTTCAAACCTCACAAAAAGACAAGCATTTAGAAAGACCATTTGGAGAGTTACACAAAATGTGGAATGCCCTCATCTTGGCGAAAATGTGTGAATGATGTAACTTATTCCTGAAATTGTATAACACTTTCCATAATTCTTATTCTCATCTTTATACATAAATAAATTATTAAATCATTCGTCAAACTTAAGGAGAAAAGAATTGTTTAACCCTTAAATAAGAGAATATTAATGGGCGGAAGCCTAAAAAAAAGAGAGTAAATATGCCAGCATTTTGATCACCCTTTTCGGACTTAACAAAGGGCAGGAAACTCACATAAGCGACTCCATCAAAAATATTTATATCTGTGAATCTCCGCCCATGATGGATACAACAGAAAAATAATTAGCTAATTTGAAAATTAACGAAAAACTAATTATTAAAGAAGTGTTTTAAATGTTCATGGCAACAATAATTTATAGTAATGAAAAATCACTTAATAAATAAATAAATGACTAAAATGACTAAAATGACAAAAAATGAATATATTGAAGTAGAACCCAATGTTCGTCTTCATGTTACTGATGCAGGAGAAGGCAGACCTGTTGTATTAATACACGGTTGGCCTTTAAGCGACGAAATGTATGAATATCAATACAACGCTTTGATAAAAAACAACTTCAGGGCAATTGGTATTACCTTGCGGGGTTTCGGCAAATCGGATAAGCCCTACGGAGAATATGATTATGATATTCACGCATCGGATATTAAAACTGTCTTAGATAAGCTTGATGTAAAAGATGCTGTTTTAGTTGGCTTTTCAATGGGTGGCGCTATTGTAATTCGATATGTTTCAATGTATGATGGAGCTCATGTTTCTAAGCTGGCATTGTGCGGCGCAGCTGCCCCGATTTGGACACAACGCCCCGATTTCAAATATAACCTCCCCAAAAGTGACGTTGATGAGTTAATTGAATTGAATTATAGGGATAGGCCACAGTTATTAGCCAATGTTGGAAATATCTTTTCTGCAACTGAAACATCATTAAATGATGGTATAAAGAGTTGGTTGTATGGAATTAATCTTAGTGCATCTTCTTATGCAACAGCTCAATGTTTAATTGCTTTACGTGATACTGATCTTAGACCTGATTTGGAGAAAATTACAATACCTACAGTGATTATGCATGGCAAAAAAGATAAAATATGTTCTTTTGATTTAGCTGAACAGATGAAAGCCGGTATCAAAAATTCTCATATTATTGCTTTTGAAAAAAGCGGTCACAGCATGTTTCTGGAAGAAATGGATAAGTTTAATTCAGAGTTGATAAAATTTGCAGGAAAATAAGTAGTAAAACAAAGCATTATTGCAAAATATTCACAAAGGCTTAAGATAAAATTGAAATGGAAGCGAAAACCAAAGAGATAGGTAGTTCTGTAGATGTTAAATTTATAGACAGAAGCAGTTGGTTAAGAGCAGCTGTTCTTGGAGCTAATGACGCTATTTTATCCACAGCCAGTATTGCAATTGGGGTAGCTGCTGGAACTGATACGAGAGATTTTATAATACTTGCGACATTAGCAGGTCTGGTGGCAGGAGCTTTATCGATGACTGCCAGTAAATTCGTTTCGATATGTTCCCAAACAGATACTGAAAAAGCCGAGATAGAGCGTGAAAGAATAGAATTGGTGGAAAGTCCAGAATTAGAGATGCTTGAATTAGCAGGAATCTATGAAAAAAGAGGCTTAAAGAAAGAAACTGCGATCCAGGTAGCAAAAGAATTTACGGAAAAAGATGCTTTAGCAGCTCATGTTAGAGATGAATTGGGAATTAATAAAATCAGTCAACCAAAACCTCTGCAATCTGCACTATCAGCTGGTGCAGCATTTATCATGGGAGGAAGTCTTTCTCTTATGGTAACAATATTCCTACCTGAAAAAAGCATGGTATATACCCTCTATGGTTCCGGTATTTTTTCCCTAATAATCTTAGGCGTTGTAACTGCCAAAACAGGTGGTTCAAGTGTTTGGAAAGCAATTACAAGAATCACCCTTTGGGGTACTTTAGTTATGGGAACTAGTGCATTTGTCGGATATTTATTCGGAATGAATATGTAATATAACCCTTAATACATGGCAGAAAATATAATTAATTAACAATATATACATTAATAACTTGGCACTAATTTTATCAGAAGTCTTCAGGGCAAAATGAATTTAGCCCGAATTAAATGTATACGGCAACAATAATTTCTAATGATGGAAAAATCACTTAATAAATAAATAAATAACTAAAATGGCAAAAGCTGAATATGTTGAAGTAGAACCTAATTTTAGTCTTCATATAAAAATTAAATATAAAACGAACCAATGAACAAAAATGTATCAGATCAACTGGTGGAAACACTAGTTGATGCGGGTATCCAAAGGATTTATTCAATTGCAGGCGATAGTTTAAATCATGTGAATGCTGCAATTCATCGCAATGGAAAAATTAAATGGATTCACGTACGGCACGAAGAAACTGCTGCATTCGCTGCTGGTGCGGAGGCCCAGCTAAATGGACTGGCCTGTTGCGCGGGCAGTAGTGGTCCTGGACATGTCCACCTGATAAACGGATTATATGATGCACACCGTTCATCGGCATCGGTATTAGCCATTGCTTCTACGATTGCAACGAATGAGTTTGGAACTGGTTTTTTTCAGGAAACAAACACCATTAAACTTTTTGACGATTGCAGTTGCTACAATCAAATAGCTACTACACCTGCACAATTTCCACGTATGTTGCAGGCTGCCCTTCAACATGCAGTGCATAAGAAGGGCGTGGCGGTTATAGGATTGCCGGGCGATATTACCGATCTGCCAGCTATAGAAGCTGAAACAACGACTACGCTGTTCAGAAATCAGCCTGTTATAAGACCTTCCGAAGGTGAACTGCAGAAACTGGCCAAACTATTGAACTCGCACAAAAAAATTACTATTTTTTGTGGACTGGGTGCTTCTGAAGCACACAAAGAAATCATTCAGTTGGCTGAAAAGTTAAAAGCTCCGATAGCTTATTCCTATAGGGCAAAGATGGCAATTCAGCATGATAATCCTTATGAAGTAGGACTCACAGGATTGTTGGGGGTTGCATCGGCCTATCACGCTATGCACGATTGTGAACTGTTGGTATTGTTGGGTACCGATTTTCCATACACTCCCTTTATGCCTGTTAAAAATAAGATTGTTCAAATTGACATTAAACCCGAAATCCTGGGGAGAAGAGCCAAACTCGATCTGGGCCTTTGCGGAGATGTGAAAGATACTTTGCAGGCGCTCTTGCCACTCTTAGAAGTGGAGGAGGATACCGATTTTCTTGATCTGCAATTGGAATTTTATCAAGAAGTCAAAAAGAATTTACAAACCTATGTAGAGGATCCTGGGAAGCCCAATGAAATTAATCCTGAATTTGTTGCTTCTATGATTAACGATCTGGCTGCCAAAGATGCCATCTTCACGGTAGATACCGGAATGTGTAATGTATGGGCTGCGCGCTATATCGATGGAACCGGCAAGCGGAAAATGCTGGGTTCGTTCAATCACGGATCCATGGCAAATGCAATGCCACAGGCCATTGGTGCGGCTCTTGCCCGTCCTGACCAACAGGTTATTGCCTTTTGCGGCGACGGAGGTCTTTCGATGATGTTGGGCGATCTTATGACGATTGTTCAATATCAGTTGCCCGTGAAGATTATTGCTTTTAACAACCAATCTTTAGGAATGATTAAGCTGGAAATGCAAGTAGCGGGGATTCCCGATCTGCAAACCGATATGTTAAACCCAGACTTTGTGAAAGTAGCGGAAGCAATGGGGATACTTGGTATTGGAATTGATGATCCTGATGATCTGAAATCAGGATTGGAGAGGGCTTTTATGCATGAAGGTCCTGTATTGGTCTCTATTCAGACTGATCCGAATGCTCTCGCCATGCCTCCCAAGTTGGAATTTGACCAAATGAAAGGATTTGCTTTATATATGGGTAGAATGATGTTAAGCGGACGTATGGATGAGGTATTTAAGGTTATTTCATCCAACTATAAGCATTTGGGTGATGTGTTTTGATTTGGAAATATATTTGTGATTAGCGTTTAATGAATAAAATGTGTGACAAAGCTTGTGTGATTTCTAATAGTCAGCACAGTTTGTCAGCATCCCGAATGTTTCGGATTCAAAGCCTTACGAACACATGCTCAACTAAAGCTTTGTCAAATCTACTGCCGACACATTTATATTATTAAAAAAATAAGAAAAATGCTTGAAATTGTACTTCTTACTGTCTTTGCACTGTTGCCTATATCCAATCCATTTAGTACGATACCCCTGTATCTGTCGCTTACCGCAGGACATCCTAAAAAGTGGGCTCAGAAACAAGCGCTCAAGGCTGCTATTTACATGGCCGGTATTCTGCTTGTCTTTCTTTGGGGCGGTGCCTTAATTAAGGGATTCTTCG
>Ga0265294_10006714_pt1 | contig 13761 bp, 15 predicted proteins | sample MunlanPumphouse3_FD_192504 | JGI IMG/M metagenome (GOLD analysis project Ga0265294, IMG submission 192504) | Groundwater microbial communities from a municipal landfill in Southern Ontario, Canada - Pumphouse #3 | ecosystem: Environmental > Aquatic > Deep subsurface > Groundwater | place... | reverse complement strand
CCTTATTATTATCATCTGTTTTATTACTGCTAAGTTTAACAATTATTATTATTGTTATAATTAATATAAGTATAAATATTATTAATAGTATTTTAAATTTTTTTAAAAATTCAGAAAAATTCATAAATATCCACCTTTCTAATATAATTATATCACTTTTAAGAATAAAAAAAGATAGTATTAACTATCTAATTTAGTATATTTTAAATATTTTCTTGGAAAATAATAGAATATAATGCCATATCAACTAAAACTTTCTTATTGTTGTAAGAACTTTTTCTAGTGATTCCCTCATATTCAAAACCACATTTTTTCATTACTTTTCCAGAGTTATAATTTAATATATTATGTTCAGCATATATTCTTACAAATCCAACTTTTTTTAATATTTTTAAAACTTCATCTAGTGCTTCTTTTACATATCCCTTACCCCAGTAATTATAACCAATACAATATCCTACTTCTGCTGCTAATTTATTTTCGTTTTTATAAACTACTCCAATAGAACCAATAGGTTCATTTGTTTCTTTTAAAATTATTACCCATTGATAAAAATCTTTTTGTTTTGATTCTTTCTCCCACAATTTGCATATTTCTTCCGTTTCAGTAATATTTTCATGTGGAAGCCAAGATAAATATTCTGTAACTCTTTCATCACTTGCCCAATTATTAAACATACTAAATGAATCAGATTATTTAAATGCTCTTAATAATAATCTTTCTGTTTCAATTTTGATAGTTCCTATATGTTTCATATTTTATCTCACTACATTTTCTATATGATCTATTACTTCATAATTACTAATTGGATTTTCAGTTATATTTAAAACTTCAAAATATTCAAAATCTTTAAGTGCGGATATATCTGTAATATTATTATTATTTAAATATAATTCATTTAAAGTTTTTATTTTTGAAAGTCCAGTTATATCACTAATACCATTTTCATATAATGATAAATATTCTAATTTTTTTAAATTACTTATAGGGTTTATATCTATTACCTTATTATAAGTTAAGTCTAAATGTTCTAAATTATTAAAATTATATAATAATTCAATATTATTAATATTGTTTGAATTTAAACCAAGTCTTTTTATATTATTAACGTTTTCTATTCCTTTTAAATTTGAAATATTATTTGAAGAGATTGTTAAATAATTTAACTTATCAAATCCTTCTAAAAATGACAAATCTTCTATTTTGTTTTGACTAAGTCCTAAATTATAAATATTTCCTTTATTTGGTATTGTATTAAAATCTATATTAGGTTGTAAATATATTCTAATTGATGTTAGTTTAGGAAAATATTTTAAATCTTCTAAAGTTTTTATTGTTCCAAATTCTGTATATCTAACATCTTCATATTCAAAAGAATCATATCCAAATAATATTACACTTTTATCTGTATGACCTCCTCCTGATAATCCTAACACTCTATCTGCTGCTATCATTATTCCAGATATTTCACTTAAATCAGATGAATATATTTTGTCTTTTTTTAGTTCTGTTTTTATCATTGATTCTAATGTTTCATCTTTAAATTCAATTATTGTTTCATTTTCTTTTTTTGAACATCTTGAAAATAGTAATATGGTTATTACTATAATTACTAATATAAGAACTATTAATCTAATATACTTTTTCATATTTCTCTCCTATATAAATTAGTTTTTAGTAAATTCAAAACTTTTATTATAAATATTATCTATATAAACTTTTATAGTATATTTACCTTTTAAATATCCATTTTCAGGTTCAACATAACTACTAGATGGATATTGGTTAATGGATAAATTTTCTGTAGTTGTTTTTTCTAAAATAGTTGTATTATTATAAATCCAAACCATCTTTACAGTTGTTTTGTCAGTTGCATTAACTATTCTAGTCATAAATACAATTACTGATTCACAATTATTATCATCGAAAACTGTATTTCTAATGTATTGATTTTCTTTAGGATCTATACAACTTGTATAAGACTCAGTAATATATATATCTTCTTCATTTATTTTATCTTTATTTAAATCATCAACATTATTACTTTTTTGATTACATCCCACTAAGAATCCTAATAACATTATTATAAATATTTTTTCATATATTATCACCTATATCAATCATATCACAATATTTGATTTTAAATATTTTAATTGATTACCTATACTTAATCCTTTTAAAGGTATTAAATAATTATTAATATGTTTTATTAAATTTTCTCTATAGTTTTTGCCTGAAAGAAAAATTATATTATCGTTTTTTAAATCAATTCCTTTTTCTATTAATTGAGTTTCTATTTTTTCAGACCAAAGCATTTTTTCTATTTTTGTTTTTGTATTTAAAGTTTCATTATATGGTTCTATTACTTGATTCATTTCTAATAAACCATATTTTGCTGATAAAACAAAAATTTTATCAGGGTTTAATTTTTTTGCATATTCATAACTGTATTTAAATAGAGTACTTATATAAATATCTATAACTAATGACTTTTCTTTTTTCTTTTTGCTTGAACATGCTATTAGAACTATATTTTTCATTATTTTTCCTCTAATAATTCGATTAATCTTTTATAGTCTTGTTTATTTAATTGTTCTTTATATAATTCATTAACTAACCATAATCCAGAATTTCTTATCTTTTCTTTTGGTGAAAACAAACCTAACCAGTTCTTAGAAGGATTGCATTCTTTACAACTTGAAATTGTAGAAATTATTTTTGATTCTAAAGATAGCCTTTCTTCTTTATTATCTACTTTTATAACACAAAAATAAAAATTATCTTGTAAATATTTTGTTACTTCTTTTTCTATTTTGTTTTGATGTTTTTCATTAATTAAATTTTTATATTTATCTTTATTAATTTTTGATGTTAAATCTAAATCCCATATTTTTAAATAAGAATCTTCGTTCTTGTTTAATAAACATCTTCCTATATTTTTTCTAAAAATACTTCTATCTTTATTTTCATTAATAAAATGTTGGTTTAATCTTGATTTCAATTGATTATTTCCGGTATGAGTTCCTACTCTAACTATTCTATCTTTATTATGACCTAATTCTTGTTTTTGAAATAATATATAAATACCATTTAGAGGTATATCTTTATCATTAATTGGGAATTTAAAAATTTTTTGTTTTCCAAATAATTCATGAATATCTTTACAAATTTCACTCATAAAAACACCTCCTGAAAATTAATGATTCTTATTTAATAAAGATTATAAACTATATAAATTATAACATATTTCTTAAATTAAAAAATGTAATAGTTATCTATTACATTTTATTTATTTAAAAAATAATCCTTTTTTCTTTTCTAAAATACCTAAATCTTCTAATCTTTCTTTATATTGTTTAACTTCTTTTGAACCTCCTAAATTTTTCTTAACTATAATTATATCTTTTGTAATTATTCTCATTATTGAAATAATATCTGGATCTTTTGTTTGAAGTGATTCCATTTTTTCTAATAAACCATCTACTTCTATAGTCTTTTGAAAAACCCAACCTGGTTCCTTTTGTTTTGTTTCTCTAATAAATGAATTTACACCTACTATATGTTTATAAAAATTTTCTTCTTCTAATGTTCTAACTGGATTTTTAAATTTTTCTTTAGAAATCTTTATTTCTTCTTTTAATAAATTCATAGCAGAAATTATAAATTCATTTTTTGAATTTAAACCCTCATATTTTTTTTGAAGTTCTTCAAATTCATTAAAATTATCATAACTCCAACCTGGTTCATTTGATTTTAAATTTGATATATATCCTAAAATACCACTTAAATGTATCATAAATTCTTTTTCATTCATATCTTTTAATTCCATAAACAATCTCCTTTTTTTAATTATACCTTTTTTTAACTTTTAAATCAATATTATTAAAAATATTAATTTAACACTAATGTTTTATTTTTTTCTATTTCTCTACTTATTATTTCATTTAGAAATCCTTTAAATCTTTTTTCATATTCATTAGATTGGTTTATTCTAGTAGATGAACTATATCCAACAGAATTTGCATCCCCTATTTCTAAAGTTACTATTCTTAAGTCTGCATTTCTAGGATTAAAATATTTTGAGTTATTATCAACATCATTAAAAAACAATATCGGATTTTCATTATAAGTCATTCTTCCATATCTAGTACTGAATTTAAATCCACACTCTTATGTATCATATAATAATCTTTCATATAATATTTTTCAACCAATGAAAAACCTTGCTCTTCAAACTTTTTTGTTACAGTATTAAAATCGTCCAAAACTTGTATAGTAAGTTCTACTTCTCTTATAGAATCACCTCATATAAATTATATCATATTAATTATATTAAAAAAATGTGATATTTAATCACATTTTAAATTAGTAAAATTTTTATAATTAGACTTTTATTTTATCTTTTTAAGAGATTTCTTTATTTTTAACAACTTCTTTATAAATTTTTAATAAATTCAACATTTCTTTAGCAATTCCATGCTTATCTCCGTATATCTCTGCATTATGTATTATTTCTTGCTCAATATTATTTAAATTTATATAGCTCAATTCAAAATTACCTTCTTTTTCGCTATCAGTTAAATTTAAATTATTAAAATTTGGTTTTTCATCTGTTTTAACTTCATAATAATATATTTCAATTTTTTTATTTTTAGATTTTTCAGGCCAATCTTTATAATAACCAATTGCACAAGCAAAAGAATTTAATTTTTTTAAATTCAAACTAATTCCGGTCTCTTCAGTTATTTCTCTATTAATTGTATCAATTAATTTCTCATCTACTTCTTGTGTCCCACCCGGAAATTGATATTCATTATGAGAATATCCTAACATTAATTCGTTTTTTGAATTAATTAATAAAATTTTTACCTTTCTCACTAATTCTGTCATATCTTCTTCTTTGAGATTGTCCACATTTGTTATTATTTTTTTCATAAAATTTTTCTCCCATTCTTAACCTATATATAAAATTTTAATTACTTACATTTTGTTAATTTTTTACTTTTAGCAAATAAAGTATTGTGATATTTTGGATAATCAAGATATTTAACAATCCATCTAATTGCATTTAATATTTCATAAATTAGCATATTATTTTATTATCAGTTTTTCTAATAGCAAAATAAGTGCTAGATGGTAATTTTCCATCTTTAGGATTGTTTAGTTTTTCTTTTGGAGGTTTTTCTAAATATATTTTTTCAATAATTTAATTTGCTTTATAGTTTGAATATTTTATCTTTTTACTTATATATGTACAATTAGGATAATTGGAACATCCTTTGAAATACCCAAATCTACCTTTTTTAGCAATTAAAGTACCCCCGCACTTTGGACAAATATTATGTTCATATTCATCTATTTTTTTCTTTATATTAATAACATGAATTTTTCTTGTTTCTTTTGTATTAACATTTGCTAGTAGTATTTGATTTTTTAGTTCATTTATATCTTCTACTATAATTTCATCTTTATATCTTTTTATATGTTTATTTATACTTATTGTATAAGTTACTATACTTTTATAAGTATTTTTTAAAGTTGATGTTAAAGAGAAAACAACAATTGTAATAAATTTGTTTTCTTCTATAGATAATAATTTTTCTAAAGCTTTTACATGTTTATAATTTTGTTTTATTGGATTCATAAATTGATATTTGCGACCAAATAAATTTTGAGTCCATTTATCAGCATATTCATCTCCATATATCCAACCTTTATAGTTTTTTGTTTCAATAACAAAAATTCCATATTTTGATAAGACTATATGATCTATTTGCGTAGTACCATTTTCTGTATTTAACATTATATCATTAATTATTATATATTTTTCTTTAGGTAATCTATTTAGAATAAATGAAACAATATATTCCCCTATTTTACCTTTTATACGACGATAAAAATAATTATAAAAAAATAATAAAATAAATATTATTGCAATTAAATATATTTCCATATTATTACTCCTGTTTTATTAAAAATTAAAAAAACATTTTTAATTCATTTGTTTTTTGTATGCAGTGTGCAAAAAAATATTCTTGTTTTTCTTCGTTTAGAATAAGAGGTTCAAACTTCATCAAAAAAATTGTTTTAATACGTTTTTTTTCAAATACTTTACGATATTTTAATAAATTGCTTAATAAAACGATTTCTTGTAATCCATATATTTCTTGTATTTTATCAATAAAATCAAATTTGTAGTCAGAATCAATTATTTCAACTTCATACTTTTTTAATTTTTTTAATAACTTTTCATTTAAATTATTATTTTCTTTTATAAAAGTTATTTCATATTTTTTATAAAAGAAATATTTTATAATTTTTCCTAAATAAATTTCAGTATTATAAATATTTAATTGGTTTTTTAAGATTTTACTATTATTTTCAATAATATTATCAAAATATAAGACTATTTTTTTTTTATCAACATTCATTTTTTTCGCTGACAAAATATCCATATTTCTAGCATTAGAATAATTTAAAATATAGTTTTTTATTCTAAAATCTGAATTTGGATTTTTTGTTGCATATAAATATATGTTTCTCCATGCAAAAGATGTATATAGTTTAGAAAGTTTGTATTCAGAATATCCACTATAAAATGATTTAAGAATTGTGATAACATTAGAATGCTTATTATTTACAATTCCATATAAAAGATACCAGTTTTTTTTATTAGAAATTCTTATTTTTTCTAGTGTTTTTTGATCTTTAACAAAGTAAGATAAATATAGCATTGTTAATTCATCATTATAATTAATACTTATTTCTATATCTTTTTTTGTCAATTTGTTTGAAAATGCTTTTTTGAAAAATACCTTTTCTCTTTCTAAAACATTATTAACTATTATTGAATAAACAACTTTTTTTAATTGTAAAAACAAATAAAATGAATTTTTCTTATTTCTTTTTAAGTTTTGGATCATCACCTTATAATCCTCAACACCATATTTTTTTATGAATTTTTCTAAATCAACTTCAGCATTATAATCTTTATTTGCTTCTTGAACCATACTCTTATAATATAATAATTCAATGTATTCTTTTTTATAATTATTACTTAACTTTATTTTACCAGTTAATTTTAAAAATTTTAGCGAATCTAAAGTAGATGTTTTTTTGCAACCAAAAAATAATGCGATTAGTATAGCAATATTATAATATTTAATTCTATATTGTCCGAATTTTAAATTTGTCTCTACAATATTTTTATATACAAACTCTAAATTACAATAATTATGAATAATTTCTTTTAATAATTTTTCTTTTTTTACTGGTTTGAAATTTTGTTTTTTTCCAATAACATGTTTCATTAATAATATAGCTTCCATGTCTGTTCCATCAATTAGAGATAATTTTATTAATTCTTTTTTAGAATAAACTTCTAAAATATCTACATAATTTTTAGGTAAAATCATAGCTATTTTCGATTTAAAAGTTTTTATTTTTTTTAATTCAATTTTTTTATCACAAATTATAATAAAGTCAAGATCAGAATATGACGTCATTTCTCCTCTTGCAACACTTCCCCATGAATATAATGAATAACAATTCAAATCAAAATTATTAGCAAACTCTTTTTTTACTACTTCAATTATTTTATTTGTTTCTATTTTGTTTTTCATAAATTACCCACCATTAATTGTCATTCCACCATCTACAACAATTGTAGCCCCATGAATATATTTTGCATCATCAGATAATAAAAACTTTACTACACCTGATATATCACTAGGAACTCCTAATCTTCCTAAGGGAATACGACTTCTCATTCTTTTTTCTGTCCAGTTTTTACTCATTTTTTTCTTATTACGATCTACCAATATACTTCCTGGAGCAATTAAATTCACTCTAATATTATACAAACCTAATTCCACCGCTAAAACTCTAGTTAATGAGCTTATAGCTCCTTTTGAACTAGCATATGCTGATTGACCTTTTATACCAAAATTAGCGCTTATAGAACTTATATTAATTATATTTCCACTTAAATTTTTTTTCATAATTTTGGATACTTCTTTTGAAAAAAGCATATATCCACCCACATTGTTTTTCATAATGTTTAAATAATGGTCGTATTTTTGATTTTCTATATCAGAATATGGAACAAGAGCTGATCCATTTACTAAAACATCTATTTTTCCGTGTTCTTCTTCAATTTTTTTTATTAAAAATTTAACCTCCTCTTCTATACTAGCATCAATTTCTACAGGTATAAACAAGGCTTTTTTAAAATTTTTAACCATTTTGTTAACTATTGAATTATTATCAATACCATATATAACTGTTTCTTCAATGTCAAAATTCATAGAAATATCTTTGCATATTCCATTTGCCACTCCAGTAATTAATATTATTTTTTTCATAATAAATTTTCTCTTTCTATTTTATTGATTTTTTCTAGTTTCATTTTAGAACTTTCACTTATTTCATGATTTTCAATCCATATTTTAACCATGCTTTTCACTACTTCTATTCCTGTTGTTAATGCTCCTATAGTCATAACATTAGCATCGTTGCTTGTTGCAGATTTCAATGCACTATATTCATTTGTACACAAAGTTGCCCTAATTTTGTTTATTTTATTTGCGGCTAAACACATTCCCATTCCAGTACCACATATAAGTATCCCTTTGCAATTATTATCGAGAAGTTTTTTACACAACCTTTGTGCAACATCTGGATAATCCTCATTATCCACCAAACCAACATCTTCAAAGTTTATTTTATTCATTTTTAATAATTTAATTATTTCATTTTTATATAATAATCCTGAATTATCACACCCTATTAAAATTTTTTTCATAACATTTTCCTCAATTTTGGTTTTGCATATTTAATTTTATATCCATTTTTACTAGGTATTAAAATAGCATCTGGTTTTACCGGGGTAGAATCAATTTTACCACTTCCAGTCAATACAAAATAAATTATATCTTCTTTATTTATAATATTTTGATTTGCCGCTTTAACTAATCCAGCAAATCCCAAAAACGGAGATTTTTCATTATCATAAGATATCCGTATTTTTTTATTCATTAATTCAAATTCGAAAATATTTCTTATTTCCTTAGCTTCTTCTGAAGATACACTAAGAATCCTGCCGTTTGTTTCTATTATACACTTTCTTACTTCTTTAAAGGTTTTTAGCGGATTAGTACTTTGAAGCGTTTTTTCAAAAGGGTTTTTAGAAATTATAAAATCTTCTTCAGTTAAATTTTCCAATCCTTTTTCAAATGCTTTTTTAATTGTGTCCATATCAGAGGGCTGAATTGCTAATATCTTTGGAATTTTGTAATCATGTGGTTCAATTTTTGCATTCCTTAATCTATAGTGTCCATTTAAAAATCCTAATATACCATATCCTCCAGCTATTGTTTGAACAAAAATAGTGGCTTTAGGACATTCATAAAATTGTTCATATGCAATAGTTGCCTTACCCTCTAATTTATCATGTAATGGAGCTAATACAGTAATATTATTTTTTTCGGAAAAAAATTTAGCAATTGAACTAACATCTTTAAATTTTCCATCAACTGCTATTATGTGATTTTTTTCAGAAGTCATATTCAAATTGCATTTTTCCATACAACTTAAGGGAATAAAAAAATATGATTCTATTCCAGCTTTCTTACTATATAAAGAATATGCTCTGCCTGTATTTCCAGTTGAATGAAAAACTATTTTCTTTAAATTTAATTCCTTTGCTTTACTAATTACATAAGAAGCTTCTCTATCTTTAAAAGTTCCTTCTGGATTTTCAGATTCTGCTTTGACATAAAATTTTGCATTATTTAAGTATTTTTCTAAATTTTTTATTCTTTTCAAAGAAGTATTCCCTTCCCCTAAAGAAACTATATTTTTCTCATGATTTAAAGGTAATAAATCAAAATATTTCCAAATACCTTTCAATTCATTTCTAATCTTTATTTTTTTAAAATCAAAAAAATATGAGGCGTTTTCATTAATAATTTTGTTAGTAGATAATTCTTCTAGTCTATTACTTAATAATTGAAACTTTTTCATTTGTTATCCTCCCTTTATTCTTTTTTTTATATCAAATTCTTTAATTTTTCTTTTTGCAAAAGTTGTTTTTGCTTTATCAATCCAATCTTCACGTGGCCCATAAGATAAACTATCTGTAATTATTTTTACTCTATCTTTATTTTTCAGAATATAATCCACAGGAACATATTCATCATTAACTACTGCCGCAACCATTGTATTGCCAATATCAGAATGTATTTTATAAGCAAAATCTATCGGTGTTGATCCGACCGGAAATTCAATAATATCTCCTTTTGTCGTATATACATAAATTTTTCCGGAAAAAAGTTCATCTTTAACCTGTTTAACAAATTCTTGGTTATCACCAAACATAGCGTTTATTTCAGTTAAAGATTTAAAAAATTGATATTTTTTTTTCAAGTCTTCTTGCATTACATATCTTGCTTGCCCTTTATTTAAATCCCAGTATACAGTTAATCCAAAAGAAGCTATCTTATCCATATCAAAAGTTCTTATTTGATTTTGTATTAATCTATCTTCAGGGCCAAAAACAGTTGTATGAAGAGATTTATACATATTTGTTTTAGGATTACATATATAATCTTTAAATTTATTGTTTATTGGGTGGTATTTTTTATGTATAATACCCAAAGTTCTATAACAATTGTCTGTTTTATCAACCATTATTTTTAAAGATAAAAGATCATGTATATCATATAATTTATTACCTTCATTTAATTTTTTGTAAATTCCATAAATGTTTTTTGTTCTTATTTTTATTTCGTTTGGAATATTATTATCATTTAAGTTTTCTTTTATTTGATTTGTCATTTCAATTAGACAATCTTTACTTTCTCTTTCTATAAAAATTTTTTGTTCTTTTATATTTTTATATAAATCTGGTTTCAAGTATCTCAAAGACAAATCCTCAAGTTCGCTTTTTATTCTATATGCTCCAATATAGTATGCCAGAGGAACATATATTTCCATTGTTTCTAATGCATTCTCCTTTTGTTTTAATTCATCCTTAAACTGCAAAGTTCTCATATTATGTAATCTATCAGCTAATTTTATTATAATAATACGTACATCCTCAGTTATACTTGTTATTATTTTTCTAGTATTAGCAAGATTTTGATTTTTTTTATCAAGAAAATTAAGTTTATTTATTTTTGTTACTCCATCAACTAAATTTGCAATGTTTTTATTAAAGTCCTGCACTATATCTTCTTTAGTGATATTCGTATCTTCCAAAGTATCGTGTAATAATCCAGCACAAACAGTATCTCGATCTGCATGCATTTCAGATAAAATGTAAGCTACATTAAGTGGATGAATAATATATTTTTCTCCACTTTGTCTACTTTGTCCCTCATGCAACAAATTTGCATATTCATATGCTTTTTTAATAATTTCTATTTCTTCAAAATTGTATTTTGAAACATGATCTATTAAATTTTCAATATTTATATTATGCATTTTACAATTCCCCCTTTTTATTTATAAAAAAACAGCAACAAACACAAAAGTATTAATATTGCTGTTTAGAAAACTAATTTTGGCATAAATAAATGAAATCAATTTGTATGATTTTATCAACAAAAGATAATTTATTATTTCTGAATTTTTTTTGGATTTTCATATACATTATCCTTCCAGTTCAACTTATGAAGTATTTTATACTATAATTTACGAAATGTCAATTTATTTATTCCCTATTTTAATTTTTAAGTCTTTCAATTGCTTACTATCTACTATATTTGGACTTTCGCTCATTAGACAAGAAGCAGATGCTGTTTTTGGAAATGCAATAACATCTCTAATATTATCTGTTTGTGTTAACAACATTGTTAATCTATCTAATCCTAAAGCTAATCCTCCATGTGGTGGTGTCCCATACTTTAATGCCTCTATAAAAAACCCGAATTTTTCTTGTATTTGTTCATCATCAAGCTCTAATGCTTTGAAAACTCTTTTTTGTATTTCTTGATTATGAATACGAATAGATCCTCCTCCAACTTCATAACCATTTATTACTATATCATATGCTTTTGAATAACAGTTTGCCTTATCATTTAATAATTTATCAATATCTTCATCTCTAGGAGCTGTAAAAGGATGATGACTAGAAACAAATCTTTTTTCTTCTTCACTATATTCAAAAGTGGGAAAATTATTTATCCATAATAATGAATACTTTGAATTATCTATTAAATTTAAATCCTTAGCTAATTTATTTCTTAATGCCCCTAAACCTTTTTTTATTATTGAATATTTACCTGATGTGATTAAAACTAAATCATTATTTTCAATACTTAATTTTTCTTTTATTTCTTTTATTTCTTTTTCAGATATATTTTTTATAATGGAACCTGTTATTTTATCTTCGAACTTTAAATATGATAGATAGTTTATTTTATAAGTTTTTACATATTCAACCAATTCATCTATTTTTTTACGAGAAAATTTATCTGCAGCATTTTTCACAACTAAGCAGTCTATTATATTACTTTTTTCTTTTGTGAACATTTCTATAGATGTTTTTTTAAATATATTTTTTATACTATTGATTTTCATATCAAAACGAAGATCGGGTTTGTCTGTACCATAATATTTTATTGCATCATTATATTCCATTCTTTTTAAAGGTAATTCAATAGCTATATTTTTAACTTTTTTAAATACATGAAATATAAGATTTTCAGTTAAATTCATAATATCTTCTTCTTCTACAAAACTCATTTCTATATCTATTTGAGTAAACTCGGGTTGTCTATCAGCTCTTAAATCTTCATCTCTAAAACATTTTGCTATTTGAAAGTACTTTTCAATACCCCCAACCATTAATAATTGTTTAAATATTTGAGGAGATTGGGGAAGAGCATAAAATTTTCCTGTATTTACTCTACTTGGAACTAAATAATCTCTTGCACCTTCAGGAGTACTTTTACACAATATAGGTGTTTCCACTTCAATAAATTCATTATCATTTAAAAATTCTCTAACAGAAAAAGTAATCTTATTTCTAATTATAAGTTTGTTTTTTATATAATTTCTTCTTATATCAAGATAACGATATTTTAATCTAGTATCTTCTAAAGCTAAAACATCATCTTTTATAACAAATGGCACATCTAAACTTGTATTTAATATATCTATTTTATCAACAATAATTTCTATATCTCCAGTTGAAATATTATTGTTTTTGTTTTCTCTTATCTTTATTAAACCTATTGCATTAATAACATATTCATTTTTTAGAGACTCCGCTATGTCATAATATTTATTATCTGGTTTTACGACAAGTTGAATAATTCCACTTCTATCTCTCAAATCTATAAAAATTACCCCACCTAAATTTCTTTTTTTTTGTACCCAACCATAAACTGAAACAATATCTCCAACATTTTTAAGATTTAAATTTTGATTATTAATTTTTTTCATAATTTCACCTTCAATATAAACATTATAACAAAAAAAAGAAATAATTTTAAATAAATTTTTATTATTACTTTTTTTAACATAAATTTCTAATATGATTTTTAAAATTCACTTTAATTATTTAATATTTATATCAATTTATTATTCAGAAAATAATAATAATTACTTCAAAACACTATACCCACTGATTAAGAGTGCTTCCTTGGGGTTATTTCAGATTATCTTAAAGTGTCACAAACCGTTGTATTTATTGGTGTTTTATCTACTTAGTTATTTTGCAATATCTCAGATTATTTCACTTTATTTCAGAAAATG
>Ga0265294_10006712_pt1 | contig 13761 bp, 13 predicted proteins | sample MunlanPumphouse3_FD_192504 | JGI IMG/M metagenome (GOLD analysis project Ga0265294, IMG submission 192504) | Groundwater microbial communities from a municipal landfill in Southern Ontario, Canada - Pumphouse #3 | ecosystem: Environmental > Aquatic > Deep subsurface > Groundwater | place... | reverse complement strand
GCCCTCTCATCCTATGTTGCTCCGGTGGTAGGATTCGAACCTACAACCTAATGCTTAACAGGCATCCGCGCTACCATTGCGCCACACCGGAATGTAATTAATATATACCTTAAATTAAATTTTTTATCAACCCTATTAATTTTTTCTAAATAAAAAAAAGGAATGGCGATTCCTTTAGTTTTTTAAGACGATTATCAATCTTGAGAATGTCAAAAACTATTTTAAGTAAAAAGAATTCTTGCCTTTCCCTCATTATTTGATATATCTTTATTGATTTGATGATTGCCCTGTCGACCTCTTTGATGTACCACTCTCTAAACTTTGGATTTCTTATCAATCCTTCAAAAGAAAGAGGCCTGTAAACGTCGATTCCCATATTAATGGCATCTTCTAGAGGAATGTTTATTACTCCTCTTCTAATGTCTTCCTCTATATCCATAAGGGCATCAACTCTAGTAAAAAAATCAAAGAGTATCGGATCTAGAGGCCCATAGTTATTACTGTAAACCTTTACAAGCATCATCAATACTGCTCTATCTTGAAGCAAAATTTTCGATTCAAATTCTGCTCTTTTGACAAACTTTCCCTTGCTTAAATATTCTTTTGTCATAGCAAGGAAAAGATCTTTGATTTCTTGATTCAAATCAATACCTTTTTTAGATAAGATTTGAAGGGCAGAAAGATACATTGCATCTTCTTTTAAAAGAATCGTATCTTTTCCATCAATCAAAGATTGTTTCTGCTGGATATATGAATAGACATCATAACCAGTAGGCATTTCCTCCTCATCATCGATAATATCATCGACGACTCGGAACCATCCATAAAGCAAAGTTATTGCCTTATACTTCTTTGGGAAAAGAAGAAAGATTATAAGAAGAATAATGTGCCAAATTTTCGTTGAAAATTTTCTTCTACTTGCTCTTCTCATCTCAAAACTACAAAACACTTTGTAACTCATAGCAATCACCACATTTCAATGTGCTGATTTTAGTATAACATAAAATTAGTAAATGTCTAGTATTCCTTCTTTTGAATATAATAATATTCCTAATCTTTCAATACATAGTATGAATTCTTCCCCTTCCCCCTTCTTTCAATTAAGTTAAACCCTATTAACTTCTTAAAATCAATATACCTAGTTGCTCTTGCTCTGTTTGTAAGCTTAGCATAATCACTGTCTTTCATGATTCCATTCTCTCTAATATATTCTATTATCATCTTATGATGATCTTCTAGTCTATCTGACTCCTTTGAGCCAACCTTATTTAACTCTTTAGTGACTCTAAGTAACTCATCAATTATTCCGTCTGTGAAATACTCTAGCCAAGAAGTAAAATCAACACTATCTTTGATTTCGTAATAATTTCCAAATACTCCAACATTTTCAAAATATTTAGTTACATTATTGTTATAATAATTCTCAAAACTAAAAAGATTAAATGTGTCTAGCCCCATATTAGAAAGTATTTTTTTAGTTATTAAACGAGAGGTTCTTCCATTACCATCAACAAAAGGATGTATTATTACAAATTGTCTATGAAAAATACCTGCTAAAATTAAGGGGTCTATTTTTTCCTTGTTATCATTAATGTAATTTATTAATCCATCTATCATCTTAGGGACATCTTGATAATCAGGCGGAAGATATATTACTTTTCTTGTTTTTGGATCATTTACAAATACTGATTCCTGACGAATTCTACCTGAATTAAATTTATTGATAAGTTCACTTGTGACTATCTTTTGGATTTCAAGAATAAAATTAAGATTTAATATTTTTTCGGAGTGATTATTTATGAGAACGAGAGCATTATTATAATTTAGAACGTCTTTTTCAGTATCTCGTATTTTTTCTGGAGAATTCTTAATTAATCTTTTTACATCAGTAAGAGGCAATGGATTTCCCTCGATGCTTGTTGATGAATATGCTGAAATTTCTCTAGCTCTTTTTTCAAATTCAAAAAGCACAACATCAGAAAAATGCCTTCCATTTAGTCCTGTAGCTAACTCAGCAATACGCTTAATATTAGCTAAAATCTTTGTAGTTATTGTGTATTTAGGATTAAACATATTCGTCTATAGACATATATTAGACGAATATTAGACGAATGTCAAGTATTAATATCCCTCCAACTTCTTTAGATCTTTGTGTCCCCTAATTTTCTCAATCGCTTTGGCTTCAATTTGTCTAATTCTTTCACGAGTAACATTAAATTCTTGCCCTACTTCTTCTAATGTGTGCGTGACGCCATCTTCTAGCCCAAACCTCATTGCAATAATCTTTCTTTCTCTTTCAGCAAGATCATCAAAAATATGATCTAGATGTTCTCTTAATAGCGCTCTTCCTGCTTGTGATGATGGCGATTCAAGCTTTTCATCTTTGATAAACTCTCCCAAAACACTATCTTTCTCATCCTCTCCAACTGGTGTTTCAAGTGATATTGCTTTTTGTGATATTTTATCTAAATGACGAACCTTCTCAACCTCAAGCCCCATCTCTGCAGCGACCTCTTCATCTAATGGCTCTCTATCTAATTCCTGCAACAACTTCCTTTTGGCTTGAGTATGTTTAGTAAGTGTTTCAATCATATGAACGGGAATTCTAATCGTTCTGGCTTGATCGGCCAATGCACGCGTGATTGTCTGTCTAATCCACCATGTAGCATATGTTGAGAATTTGTACCCCTTCCTCCAATCAAACTTCTCTACAGCACGAAATAGGCCTAAATTACCCTCTTGAACAAGGTCTAGTAGGGTTAAATTAGGAGAACGACCGATATACTTCTTGGCTATTGAAACAACCAATCTTAAGTTAGCCTCAGCCAATCTTCTTTTAGCATCTTCATCTCCTTCTTCAATTCTTTTAGCTAGGTCTTTTTCATCTCTTGCTGTAATCGCAGATATTTTTCCAATTTCTTTCAAGTATGATTGAACAGAATCAATTTTAACAGAAGGTGACTTCTTTTTCTTTGTAACCTTGCCTGCATCTAAATATCCCTTTGATTCTTTAATCTCTATTCCTAACTGTTCCAATCTTTGTAGTATTTCATCTAATTCCTGAATATTGTCTTCAATATTTGGGAAAAAGATTAGTATTTCACCAAAAGTGACAAATCCTCTAGTTTTTCCCTTTTTGATAAGCTCATTGAGTTTTTCAATCACAATAATAGAAACAACCTTTTTTCTTCTTTTGACTGGTTTTTTAACAACCTTCTTTTTGGGAGCTTCTTTTTTAGTTTTTATCATCTTTTTTTGTTAATTTATTAAACTCTACTAAAAGTTTTTTAACTTCTTCAAATGAACCTTCTTTTTCCTTTTCTTTAATCTCTGCCATTATTTTCTTTCTCTTCTCCTCTCTATATATATTTTCCATTTCGTAAACACACTTGTGCCACTCATCGTCAATATCTATCCCTTCTTCTTTTAATAGCTCTGATTTCATTATGATATAACTATCATTATTTTCTTCTTGCAGAAAAGTAAAAAGTTCTTTTTGTTCTGGTGTTAATTTTTCAATTATTGACGGCTCAATTAATATCATTGAAAGAATGGCCTCTTCTAATAATTCCTTTCTTGGCTTGCTTTTCTTTTCCTTTAGTATTTCAAATTCTTGCTTGGGCAAATTTATTCTTTTCATCTCTTGCCTAATATCGTCCTCTCTTATTGAAAGCTTTTCTGCTAATTTTTGTATCCAGTGGGTCTGTTCTATGGTATTATCAATTTTCTTGAAAATAGGCAATAGCTCGCCAACTATTTTCTTTTGATCATCAATTGATTTAATGTCTCTATTTTTAAAAGCTAAATCAAAATAAAACTGATTAATTGGCTTTGCTTCTTCAATAATTTTCTTCCATTCTTCGTCGCCACTATTCAATATTATATCAGCTGGATCCTTTTCGCTATTCATTGATATAACTTTTACATTAAAGCCATTCTTAAGAGCCATGTCTATCCCCTTTTTTGTTGCATTGTTTCCAGCAAAGTCCATATCAAAAGCTAAGGTAAGGTTATTAGAAAATCTTTTAATAATTCCCAAATGAATTGGAGTTAGGGCAGTTCCAGAAACGGCGAGACAATTCTTCATTCCTGATTGATGAGACATAATACAATCAACATTTCCTTCAACTAAAATACAGCTGTCATTTTTTCTAATTTCTATTTTAGCTTTATCTATCCCATACAATGCCTGACTTTTGTCATACAATAATGTATTAGGGGTATTTAAATATTTTGCATCATCATCTACATTAAAAATCCTCCCCGTAAATCCAATTGGCTGTCCACTAGCATCACTAATTGGAAAAATTATTCTAGAACGAAACCTATCAAAAAACTTATCTGAAGCTAGTCCGGCATCAATAATGTCTTTTCTATTATATCCAAGTCCAATTAAATAGTCGCAAAGACTATTCCATGTTGAGGGAGCATATCCAATTTTCCAATCCTTGATTGTTTCTTCCTTGAAGCCCCTTTTTATTAAATAATCTTTTGCCTCTAATCCAGTTTTACTTTTTTCTAATTGAGTAGAAAAAAAGGCGGCGGCCTTTTTACATATATTAAGTAGAGTTTCTCTCTGTGTTTTTATTTCTTCATATTTCTTTGAAGGTGCTTTTAATTGAACTCCTGCTTTTTTAGCAAGTAATTTTAAAGCATCTATAAATTCAATGCCTTCAATTTTCATTACAAATTTAAAAATATCTCCCCCTTCGTTGCACCCCCCAAAACAATGCCACATTTGACGAGATGGTGAAACAAAAAATGATGGCGTCTTTTCGCTATGAAATGGGCAAGGCGCTCGATAATTAATGCCTGCTTTTTCAAGCTTAATATATTCGCCGACAACATCAACTATATTAAGACGAGATTTAATTTGTTCTATTTCTGAATTCATAATTATTCTTTCCACTCTCCTAGAGTGATATTCAAATATATTTCTTGGGTATCTCTTAGTATTTTAAGGTTAACTGTCTCAAAAGGATCATACTTAGAAATTATCTTTGCTAATGAATTATCTTTAGTAATTTTCTCTCCGTTCATTTCTAAAATTATATCCCCTTCTTTTATCCCTGCTTTTTGAGCTGGAGAATCTTCAATAACTGCCGAATCGTCATCTCCCACAATTAATGCTCCGTAGTCAATCTCAACATCTCTTGCTTTAGCAATTTCTTTATCTAGGATAACATATCTTACTCCCATATATGGATAGGATATTTTCCCTATTGTTTTAACTTGCTCAAGACTTCTTTTTGCCTTATCAATTGAAATAGCAAAACCAATACTTTGTCCCTCCGTAGATACAGCTGTATTAATGCCAATAACTTCTCCTTTTAAATTAATTAATGGTCCCCCTGAATTTCCTCTATTAATCGCTGCGTCTGTTTGGATAATATCTTCTAATCTTTCAGTGCTAAAATCAGCTCCTGTTGCGACAATTGTTCTACCCAACCCAGAAATAACACCAACTGAAACGGTATTTTGAAATCTTCCTAGAGCGTTACCAATAGCAATAGTTGTTTGACCTATTTGAATATCATCCACGCTTCCAAACTTCAAAGGATTAAAGTCATTGCCTCCTTCAATTTTCATTATTGCTAAATCTTGAACCGGATCTCTAGCTAAAACCTTTGCGTTATATTCTTTATTGTCATTCATTACGACAACATATTCAGCATCAACATCGCTCACAACATGTTTATTAGTTAGTATCAATCCATCTTCCGAAACTATAAAGCCAGTCCCTGCTCCAACTTGTTGCCTCTCAGTTCCTTTTTGTTCTAATCTTGGGATGATAAAAAATAAATCTTGGCCATATGTCTGTTCATAGACAGGCATATCTTTATAAGCAACCACGCTTACAACTGATGAGGAGTTTTCTTTTACAACATTAATAATTTTTTGCTCTTGAGTTGTTTGAGGAATATATTCTTTTTCAACTATTTTTTCTGAATGAATAATCGGAACTCCTGCGTTAACAATTTCCTGTTTTAATTTTAAATAAAAAATATAACTTGCAGAGGCGCCACCTAAAATCCCTAATAAAAAAACCCCTATTAAAAACCATCCTTTAAATGCTCTTCTTGGTTGTTCTCTTTTTTTTATGTTAAATTCTGGTAATTCGTACATATTTATTATTTTTTATTATAATGATTAAAATCGTATTTAACATTTCTTGTTGGTTTTGAAAAAAATAATTTAACTCCGCAGACCAAATATTTAAATGCTGTTCTAAAATAACCATCCGTCTCAAATCTTCTTAATGGCATATATATTCTAACAGAAGAAATTATACCAAATTTTCCTGTGATATCCGCCTGCTTAATAAAATAATGGTCTTCTGCTAAACTAATTGTTTCATCAAATCCCCCCACCTTATTAAACAAATCTTTTTTTACCATTATGCCCATTGCTCCCATTGGAAAAATATCTCTAAAAATAAACTGTGGTATATTATAGAAAAAACTAAGTGTGATCGGATTCATATAGAAGTTATTCTTCTGGGGATATATTGGAAAAGAAGCAATGTCTAACTTTTTCTCATTAAATCTTTTAACTGCTTGCGAAACAAAATCCTTGGGTCGTATATCTAAATCAGCATCAAGAAATAAGAGAATGTCACCCTTAGCAATTTTTGCTCCACAATTTCTCCCCCTCGCTGGAAGGCCCCCTTTAGTAATTATACAGTTATAATCTTTTGCTAATTTCACCGTTCCATCAGTTGATCCAGCATCAGCAATAATCACTTCATAATCAATAAACTTACTATTTTTAATAAGCTCTAAAACTCTTCCTATATTCTTCTCCTCATTTAATGTTGGTATAATTATGCTTAACATATTTTTAATTTAACATATCTTTAACTTCTCTCCATATTTCATCATCTCCATGTTTATTTAACATATAGTACCACCATTCACCTCCCCAGAAATAGAATTCTTTGATTCCTGTTTTTTTAGCAAAATTAACATTTTTTTTAAATTGTTCCAAGTTCATTGTTTTTGCCTGTTCCTCTAGCGAAGAATTCATTATTGAATTAGCACACCATGGCTCTGCTTGAAGTTCAGTTCCAATAACTTCTTTATCAAATATTATCTTTACTAAATTAGCTCTCCTTTCATAAAAAATCGGTGGCAAAACATATGGAATATATTTCTTAATATTGCTTTGCCATATCATTTTGTAAGTTGTGACTCCTAAAATGTCTCCGCTCATCTTTGAAGAATTTATCCAGAAAGACAGTTCTCCACTATCAGTAATAATAACGGGCCTCTTTTTATCAATTGATTTAATTGTCTTAATTTCTTTTTCAAAAAAATCTACATCTTGCCACGGACACTTACCAAAATTCAAAGATACTTCATTTTCAATTTGCCAAGCAACCACTACATCTTCATCAACATATTTTTCAACGATCATTTCAATCATATTGATAATACTTGACTGTTGGTCTTTTTTGTCCAAGTCCTCCGCCCATTCAGGAATGTGACATTCTGGCCAGCGAGGAGTTTTCATTCCTATGGCTAAAACTATTTCTACATTATTTTCTTTGGCTTTTTGAATTTGCCAATCAAGTAAAGAAAAATCATATTCTTCAAATTCTTTTTCAAGCAAATCCCAGTGAACTGATATTTTAATTTTTTTAAAACCAAGATCTTCTATTAAGGCAAGATATGTCTCTCTTTCATCAATCTCTAAAAACTCTATTTGTTTAGAAGAAAAATTGACTCCCCACTTGATATCTTCATTTTTTTCACTAAATCCAACGAAAAAATAGATAATTATTGGTATAATTATTAATAATAAAAGCCATAAAAAATACTTGATTATAGGAAGCATTATTATGATTATAGCTAAAAATCACGAAAAAATCAAAGGAATAACACTCCTAGCCCTAGTGCTATTAAAATAATAGCTACAATTCTTTGAATAACAATCGCTTTTGAAATCTTCTCATTTAGTAATTTTGGTAAAGTTGCGGAAACTATTAAAGCAAAAATAAATAAGAATACATATTGAAGGCCCTTCATAGCGTTCATTATTCCCAAGTAAGCTAGTGGCACTAAAGAAATCGCCCATCCTTGAAGAACATTAGCTAGTCCACCAAATCCTTGTGCAAGAAAAAATATAATACTATTTTTTTTACTTAATCTTTGATCAATTTTAAATACATCACTTCTAAATGTTTTGTTAAAAAGAAATCCCATAACAAAAACAAAGCCGAATATCTTCATCCAAATAAAGCCATCCCAGAAAGCAATGTCTAAATAGGCAGTTTTTGCAAAAATCATTTCTAGAGAAAAAAACAAAGCAGCAAAAAAAGATAACTTCAAGCTTCTTCTAGTAACTCTATAATTTTTTTCAATTGAAATTAAAACACTTCCTAATAAAAGTATTGCAAAGGCGAATACTTGACTACCCTTCATCGCATCTCCACCCCAAATTAAAAGAGAAAAAACTACAACGAAAATTGGCTGTAATGCTCCGACTGTTGGAACAATTTTAGAAACATCAAAATCATCTAAGGCAGTAAACATTGAATATATTCCAAGTATATTAAATAATGCGGCTAAAATAATCCATAACCACATTATTCCTTGAGGAACATTAATTCCAATAAAGGGAATTAATAAAATTACCGCTGCGCTTAATATTCCAACAAAAAAAGTATATGACCTGGGACGAGACGGACCAGACAAAACAATCCTATCTCCAAGTGAAGCTAGGGCAAAACAAAGATAGGCTGAAGTTATTGCTAAAATCCAGAGCATTTTTCAATATGTTCTTTAATTTTACTTACTCCATCTCTTTCCCCTTCAATGTATCCTTCCATCGCCATTTCAGTCAAATAACCAGAATCTATCCAATCATAAAGCCAATCTTTAACATGCTCAATGTCCCCTTGATCAATTCCAAATCCTGATTTTAAAAGCCATCTCCTGTTAAAGTCCTCTTGTGATCCAATTGGTGGAGCAATAATAATTGGTAGGCCTAAAGCAGAATAAAAAGATAATTCGCTTGGTTTGGTCCACAATATATCTGTCTTGTGAAGTGACAAATTAAATTTATCATAATAGTCACCAAAATTATTTGCATAAATTATTTCAACTCCGTTACCAATAAAATCACCCAATCCACCATTAACAATCTCTTCTTCAAAATAATCTTTAATATTCTTTTTAGTTCCTGCTACTAAAATTACTTTTAACCTTTTTTCAAAGATTTGCTTCTTTAATTTTCTAACCAACTCAACTCCTATTTCTTTTTGCGCTCCCGCTCCCCCAACACAAAAAGTAATTGTTAATGGGTGATTTGATTTTTGTGGAAGTTTCCCTAATTTTTCACGAATTACAAATCCATATTTTTCTCTATATTTTGAAGCAGGATCTAAATTAAGAATTCTATTTTTAAGATCCTCCGTTAAAACTTTTTCTTCTGTGTTTTCCTTTGGTAAAGGATATCCCGTTAAAAATATATTTTCTTTTTTAACTCCATAAGAAATCAATCTCTTTGTTGTTCTTTTGTTCGGTGTAAAATATTTGATTCTTGATTCTTTAGGATTTAATGGTGCCCAACTCCTAGCTATGTCGGCATCACAAACTACACAAAAAACATCTCCTTGATAATTAAAATAATCAGCCATAAAAGCAGTGTTATGAAAAACAGAAATATAGGGAATTTTACTATCAAGCTTCTCAATTAAGTGCCTCCCCCAACCTTTCTTAAATAATGGATAAGTTCTTCTCTGGGTAAAATTAGGCATAGAAGTATCTTTTTTAGTATAAAAATCATGTATTTTTTGAGTTAGGTCAAACAAATAAAAGGCCAATTCGCCCAATAATGGAATCTTTTTAAACCTTGAAACAGCTTCGTAAAACCTCCTCGAGCTAGCCCATATTTTTTTGTCGCCCTTAGGAATATCAGGGTAATCGTTGGCACAAATTATTTCATTATTTTTAGCTAGGAACCTCAAAGGATAAGCCGTTCTCTGGTGCCCATAACCCATATTTATTGAAACTATCCAAGCTTTTTTATTCATATTGAAATTATATACTATTGTCCTAAAAATTCCAACTCTTTCTTATTGCTCTTATAAACAAAATATATAAATGGAATATATAATAATAAAATTATAAAAATAGGAAAACTTGCCGTGGCGAATGGCAATTGAGAAAAAAATGTTACGACCGCTAATAAATAAAACAATAATAAAGAACAAGGAATACCAAAAATAAAACCAAAGGGAAGCAAAACTATTAATATTCCTAAAATCATAACAATACTAAGAATTGGTAAAATAAGTAAATTAGTAAAAAAAGAAACTAAGGAAAAATAACCAAAAGAATATATTAATACCGGCAAGCTAAATACTTGCGCTGACGCAGTAACAGCAATAATTTCTCTCACTCTCTTCCATTTTATAAAACTAAACCAATTATTAAATGTACTACTGGTTAGTATTATTCCTAGGACTGCCAAAAAAGAAAGCTGAAAACCTAAGTCATATTTTAATAATAATGGATTAAATAAAAGAAGAATTGTTGCCGTTAAAACAAGCGTTCTTAAATTGAATGATTTTCTATCAAAAATTTCAGCAATAAACAAAAAAGAAACCATAATCCCTGCTCTCAGGGCTGAAGCAGGACAACCAACTAAAAATACATATAGAAAAATAAAAAATATTGACAATGCTAGCGCTTGCTTCCTCCATAGGCCAATGTTGATAAGTAGCCAAAAAATCATTGTTGAAAAAATCACTATATGCATCCCAGATATTGCCACAATGTGGCTCGTCCCACTCTTACTTAAAATGTCCCTCGTCTCTTTATTAATTTTACCCGAATTACCCAAAATCATCGCCTCTAATATTGGGCTTACACTTGAAGGCATTATTTCTCTGATCTTCTGAGAGCTTTTTTCCTTAAAGTCATATAGTGCATTATTATTACTACTAATTAATTCTATTTTGGGATAAGCCATTGTTCCGACAACGCCACTCTTAGCTAAATATCCTTGATAATCAAACCCATCAATTTTCTGAGCGATCCTCAATGTCCCCTTTACCCTAACTTCGTCTCCATACTTCAAAAAAGAATACTTGTCTGCAAAAATTAAAACATCGCCTAGTATTATTTCTGTTTTTTCATCTTTTTGTTTTACTTCTTTTGAAATATCGCCCGTCAACATTATTTCTTTTTCATGAAAAGCTAATAAAGGATTTTGATTAATTTTATTTATTTCACTTTCGACAAGAAAACAACTAAAAGAAAAACATATTATACAAAAACCAAATAAGATTAATCTTTTGTCAATCATCATAATTAATCCTAGAATAAAAATCATCTTCAAAGAAAAAAAATAAGAGGCAAAACAAATGCCTCCGATAAAACTCAAACATAATAAAACTAATTTTTGAGAATTAGTCATATTTTCTTAATTAAAATAATCCCTGCAATAAATCCTCCGACATGAGACAAATAGGCAGTAGATATTTCCATTTGACTAACAGAAAAGATCTGGAGCAAAAACCATATAAAAATATAGATTACTGCCGGCAAATAAACTGGTGGCAAAAGTGCTTTTATCTTGTTTTTAGGAAACAAAACTAAATATCCACCTAAAAGACCAGCGATTGATGATGATGCTCCTATCACTATTGCATCAGCTGAAAGGGTAAAAAGAACTGATCCTGCAACACCACATAGTAAGTAGAATAATAAAAATCTAAATGTACCTAATCGCATTTCAATGTTTATTCCAAAAACCCATAAAAACCACATGTTAACCAAAAGGTGAAGTAAGCTACCATGTAGAAATAATGATGTAATTAGAGTAAACAACATTCCATTCCAAATATTCTCCAAAGAAAAACCAAAAAAATTAATATCTGGGGAAATAAAAAATAAAAAAGAGTTAATTAAAACTAAAAAAATAATCCCCCACGGAACACCTTTTCTAATTTTTATTTTGTCATATAAAGGAAGCATTATCTTATTTTAAAAACTTCAAAAAGATTTTTAATATTTTCTTCAATCACTTTTAGATCCTCTTCTTTTGTAATGTAACTTTCACCTGATATGTTTTCTTTTTCACCAACAAACCTTTGCAAGAAATACTTTTTAGCTGGAGCAATATAGTTTGCTATTTGTAAAATATCATCTATTGAATGACTTGTAATAGTTGTTCTAAACTCATAATCAATTCCTGATTTTTTGATGATTTCTATTGATTTTTTAATTTTATCTAAACAATCAACACCAGAGAAATTTATATATTTTCCATTTAGTGGTGCTTTGATATCCATTGCAATATAATCAATAAAGGAAATAACTTTATTTAAAACATCGGGATTGCTACCGTTAGTGTCGAGCTTAATTAAAAATCCCATTTCTTTAATCTTTTTACAAAAATCAACTAATTCTTCGCCATTTATAGTCGGCTCTCCACCACAAATAACACAACCATCTAATAAACCCTTCTTTCCCAATAAAAAATCAAAGAAGTCTTTTTCTTTAATAGCAGGATGCTTTTCAATTTCTTCTGGCAAAACAAGCTCAGGAGAATAACAAAAAGGGCACCTAAAATTACAACCAGAAAGAAAAACCGTGCAAGCGACCTTGCCCGGATAATCTATCAAGGTAACCTTTTGTAATCCCCCGATTCTCATATCTTAAAAGTTTTTCGTTGATTAAACTCCTTTTGTTTTCCTTCGTTCCATTGAGTCACGGGCCTTAAGTAACCCACGACTCTTGAATAGACCTCTGTTTCTTGATAATTTTTTAAACTTTGATCTTTAGAAAAACAATCATCACACTTGAAGACCATCTTTTCTTCTCCGCTTGGCAAAACATACTTCAATTGCTTGCCGTTCTTTATTTCTTCGCCCTCAATTATTATTTCTTTTTTGCAATCGTGACAAAACATATTTTTATTTAAATAATGACTTTTTAAACTCTTTTCTATCTTTAAATTCTTGTTGTTTTCCTTCGTTCCATTGAGATACAGGTCTTAAGTAACCCACGACTCTTGAATAGACCTCGCATGGTTGCTCAATTGCACATTTAGGACAATTGAAGTGTTTTCCGGCAATATAGCCGTGAGTAGGACAAATTGAGAATGTTGGTGTTACAGTAATATATGGTAATTTATTTTTTTCAAAAATCTTCCTTACTAAAGATTTAACCGCTCCGATATCTGAAAGCTCTTCTCCTATAAAAATGTGCTCTACTGTTCCACCAGTATATTTACACTGAATATCATCTTGAAGCTTTACTTCTTCAAAAATATCATCTGTATAATTTACTGGTAATTGAGTTGAATTGGTATAATATGGAACTTTCTTTGTTCCCAAAGCAATAATATCAGGATAAAGTTTCCTATCTTTCTGAGCAAGCCTATATGATGTTGATTCAGCAGGAGTCGCTTCTAGATTATAGATATTGTTAGTTTCATTTTGATACTTCACTAGAACATCTCTCATAAAGTCCATCACTTCTATTGTAAAAGTTCTTCCTTTCTTAGAACCAATGTCTTCACCCATAAAATTAAGCAATGCCTCGTTCATACCACAAATACCAATCGTTGAGAAATGGTTTGCAAAATATTGTCCTTTTGCTTTTTTAACTCCTGCTAAATAATGTTTAGAATAAGGATAAAGACCTTTTAAGCTAAATTCTTCAATTGTTTTCCTCTTAATCTCTAAGCTTTCTTTTGCAATATCCATCATTTTTTCTAATCTTTCAAAAAACTCTTTTTTAGTTTTAG
>Ga0265294_10006711_pt1 | contig 13762 bp, 12 predicted proteins | sample MunlanPumphouse3_FD_192504 | JGI IMG/M metagenome (GOLD analysis project Ga0265294, IMG submission 192504) | Groundwater microbial communities from a municipal landfill in Southern Ontario, Canada - Pumphouse #3 | ecosystem: Environmental > Aquatic > Deep subsurface > Groundwater | place... | reverse complement strand
GTTGAGTCTCCTCCATCTAGTGAAGATATTGAAAAACGAATAAGGAACTTAGTTGACTATGAAGTTGAGCCATGGTTGTTTTAATTGCAGTATAATTAATGAAATAAGTTTATAGAATTAACAAGACTTATATAAAATGAAGTCTACTGTCAAAGAACTACAGCTTTAAGCGACATCAATATCACTGATATAATGCATGTTGAGGCTGTGTTGTTATTGGAAAGGGTTAAGAAATAAAAAATCGAAAATTGTAGAAAATAAGATTCTAACGAAATATACAGCTTGAATCATTTGCAGTATTTAGCATGTAATTGTCAATAAAAAAATGTAGATTTAGGGGTGTAAACATTCATATGAAGCTTGCGTTCCATGTTGAGATGGTTGTATTGCTGTAAAGAGAAGAAACCTAATTTGAAAGACTAAATGTAAGCTTTAGAAGAAAAGACAAAAAAGATCTATCTATTGTAGGGTGATTACAAATGAAAACAAGCAGTTTTATAGCCTTGCAGCGCTGATTTAAGCCAATTGCGGCTTGCTAATGTGGTCATCGATATTGCATCTGTGAAGGGCGAAATTCCATGCTTGATTCTGTGACGCAAGAATTCGCTTATCAAATGAAAGATTATTACAGAAAGTGAATTTCGATTGGTCTAAGAAGAAATAGCCAAACTGAAATTTGTGAAATAGAGAAAAGAAGTAGGACAATTCATGTCTAGTTCATTAAATAACGGTTTTTCTCACTTTGTGTCGTGTAATTAACCATAAAAAAGCATTATCATTAAGTTTAGAGGAGGTCAAAAATGAATCAGGTGGAAATCGGAAGCTTTCTGAGACTACTGCGCAAAGAAAAAGGATTAACTCAGGAACAGCTAGCTGAAAAATTTAATGTTGCAAGCAGAACAATTTCCAGATGGGAAAATGGAAGTAATATGCCTGACTTGAGCATTCTTGTTGAGCTGGCGGATTTTTATGACGTAGACATTCGTGAAATCATTGATGGTGAAAGGAAAGGTGAGAAGATGGATAGTGAAGTAAAGGATACTTTAGTTAAAGTTGCAGAATATGGAGATATAGGTAAAAAAATTGAAAACCGTAAGTTACATCAAATAATAGGAGGTATCTTAGCTGTTTTCGGATTATTTATTATTATTAGTGCGTTTGCTATTTTTCCGACTGACAGCAGTTGGGGCAGCATTTATTCTTTTTTCGGCTGCGTTATATTTTCCGTTGCGATATATAAACTTTGCCCTGCACTGAAAATTACGAAAATCCTCCCAAGGCTTGCTTGCTCTGTTGCTTGTTTTATCATAATATTTCTGTGTCTGTGTGGTCTTGATTATTTGGGGGTTAAGAATTTTGATCAGCCACCAAGATTTTGCTATGAAAAAAGTTATGGTAGCGACTGCGTCGAATATAAAACCCTTTTCTATTCAGTTACAAGATATAATGTTGATGCAGACAATGAATACTATGTGTTCGATTGAGAGAGGATAGCCAACAAGGTTGAAAACAGCCAAAATTTTATAATGTACGTGTTGAAGAAGGGTTAATGAGACATGTTCGCTACTTGGATAAACTTATTGATGAATTAGCAAAGAAAAAATATGGAGAAAGATAAATTTAAAACTGTAGATGAATACATTTTACAATTTCCAGAAGAGGTTCAAGGAATTCTTTGTAAACTGAGAAAAGTTATAAAGGAAGCTGCTCCTGAAGCTGAAGAAAAGATAAGTTATCAAATTCCTACATTCTATTTGTATGGTAATTTAGTACATTTTGCAGCGTTTAAAAAGCATATTGGTTTTTATCCGGCACCATCAGGCATGGAAGCTTTTAAAGATGAATTGTCTATTTATAAAAACGCAAAAGGATCGGTACAGTTTCCAATTAATGGACAAATACCATTTGAATTGATTAAGAAAATTGTTAGATTCAGGGCTAAAGAAAATATAGGGAAAATGAATAATCAGAGGAAACTTAATATACTCTAGGAGTACTGTTATGAATGAAGGAAAAAATTCTATTTCGCTAAAAATACGAAATCAACTACTGGAAACATTAAAAACACGTTTTGAGAAAAATATGGTTCGCCATGAAGGTATTGAATGGGAAGAGGTAAAAAATAAGATAATCAAGAACAATAAAAAATTGAAGTCCTTATTTGAAATGGAACGAACAGGGGGTGAGCCAGATGTTGTTAGCCTTGATAAAACGGTAGAAAATTTCATCTTTTTTGATTGTTCTGAAGAAAGTCCTAAAGGTCGTAGAAGTCTTTGTTATGATTTTGAAGCTCAAGATTCAAGGAAAAAAAACAAACCAGAAAATAACATTATTGATATGGCAGAGGCTATGGGTATTGAGCTTTTAACGGAAGAACAATATCGGTTTTTGCAAAAATTTGGGAATTTTGACACAAAAACATCTAGTTGGATAAAAACACCTGATAACATAAGAAAACTCGGTGGAGCTATTTTTGGAGATCGTCGCTACGATACTGTCTTTATCTATCACAATGGTGCTGAATCTTATTATAGCGGCAGAGGCTTCCGTGGCTTGCTAACTGTGTGATAGGAAATTAATATTCTCAACCATATGGATAAAAATCATGCTAATCATGCAAGATTTTTCCATATGAAAATACAAAATGGCCTTACAACGAAGCAAATGGTGAAAATTAGATTTTAAGGTTATTTAAATTCAGATTGACTATTTAATGAATAAATGTTTACATCATAGATGTATAGCTTGATTAAGAAAGGGTGATTGTTTTGAATGTAATTGTTTCAAAATTTAAAGAAGTTTTGTTTTCAGTCCTCCCAATTACGGTATTGGTACTAATACTTAATTTTACAGTGGTTCCCATGGATACAATTTTAATCATTAGATTTCTTATTGGTTCTTTGTTTGTGGTATTTGGATTAACTATTTTTTTAATAGGAGTAGATATAGGAATTACTCCGCTTGGAAGTTTAACTGGAAAATCACTTGCAAAAACGAACAAGTTATGGCTTGTTTTAATAGCAGGGTTAATACTTGGTTTTTTTATTTCTATAGCTGAACCTGGTTTGATGGTTCTTGCAAATCAAGTAAATTTGGTTACTTCCGGGCAAATATCAGGGATTAGCATACTTATGATTGTTTCAATAGGTTTAGCAATTATGCTATCACTGGGGTTTTTAAGGATTTTCTATAATATTCCTTTATACAAAATACTAATTATTTTATATTTAATAATTTTTGCTCTTACACTATTTGCTTCTCGTGAATTCTTAGCAATAGCTTTTGATGCCTCAGGATCAACAACCGGAATATTAGCAGTACCATTTATTTTGTCCTTATCTGTGGGAATATCAATGTTAAAAAAGGATAGTAATGCATCAGAAAAAGATAGTTTTGGGTTGGTTGCAATTGCTTCAACGGGTGCAATTATGTCGGTATTGCTTTTAGCAATATTCTCAAATCCAGGAGAATTTCATGCAGTGCTTAATCCAAAGGTTTCTGATGTAAATTCAATTATTGGCCCTTTTATAACGATAATTCCTTCTTATTTAGCAGAAAGTATAATGGCTATTTTACCATTAAGTGTAATATTATTAGTTTTACAGAAAATCTATTTTAAATTAAATAAAAGGGAACTTCGAAAAATAATAACAGGTTTTGTTTTTGCTTTTATAGGATTGTTATTATTCCTAATTGGAGTAAATGCAGGATTTATGGATGTTGGTACAATTCTTGGTAATGATCTAGTTTTGCTTGATAATAAAATTTATATCATAGTTATTGCCTTTATTTTGGGATTTGTAACAATTTTGGCAGAACCGGCAGTTTATGTTTTAACTCATCAAATTGAAGATGTAACAAGTGGTTACGTAAAGAAAAAGGTAGTCTTATTTCCATTGGCGATTGGTGTTGGCCTCGCTGTTGCTTTATCGGTTATACGAATTTTAGTACCAGAAATAGAGTTATGGCATTATTTATTACCTGGATACATAATAAGCTTAATATTGATGTTTTTTATACCCAAGCTTTTTATAGGAATTGCCTTTGATGCCGGTGGAGTAGCCACTGGTCCTGTGACTGCTACTTTTACTTTGGCATTTATACAAGGGGCGGCGCAGGCTTTTGAAGGTGCAGATTTAATGGTTGACGGGTTTGGAATGATTGCAATGGTGGCTATGACGCCAATTATTACTTTAGAAATTTTAGGTTTAATATTTGCAATAAAATCAAAAGTGAAAGGAGTTAAAACGGGGGATGACTAATGAAAAAATACCGATTTTTGAATTAATATATGTTATTGTTAATTGTGGATTAGGTAGTAAAATATTACAGAGAGCAAAGCAATATGATATTTCTGGTGGAACTATTTTTCTAGCAAGAGGAACAGTAAATAATTCTCTTTTAAATTTCTTATCTTTATATGATGAAAAAAAAGAAATAGTTTTATTGGGGACAGATAGTCATACTGCAAGTCGTGCTTTAGTTAAACTAAATAAAGAGTTTCAATTTGAAAAACCGAATAATGGTATTGCCTTTACTACAAGTGTTTGTGACATTGTGGGATCCAGATGCTATAAGTCTGAAGCGTATAAAAAAGACGGAGGTGTAAATAAACTAATGTATCAAATTATTATTACAATTGTTAATAGAGGAAAGGCTGAAGAAGTAATTGAAGCAGCAAAGGCGGCGGGTTCAAAGGGTGGAACAATTATAAATGCAAGAGGTTCAGGTATAAATGAAACTAGTAAACTCTTTAGTATGGAGATAGAACCGGAAAAAGAAACAGTTTTAATTCTTTCTAAAGAAGATATAACAGATTCAATTGTAGCATCCATAAGAGAAAAACTTGAAATTGATAAACCCGGAAATGGTATTATTTTCATTCAAGATATTAATAAAGCTTACGGTGTTTATGAGTAATAGATAATTTTATAGGTTTTGTTTTCAAGCTGCTTAATCGATTGTTTATAATAAGGGATGGTTGACGGTTTGCAGATTGGATGTGATTAATCCATGTTAAAGATTGCATTCACTATGTTCGCTATGTGAGAACGGCAGATTGATATAAAAGTGTAATAATGGTACAATTTAATACAATATGTTTAAATAAAAATATATTGGAAGGAAAAAAATGAAAAAGATTATTTCTATGTTCCTTAGTGCACTGCTAGTAGTTGTCCTTGTCGGATGCGGTACTATCGCAGAAGAAAAGAAGACCAGCGGGGTCTTAACTTATCCTATTGTGGATACTAATCAAGGCTTGTGCTACAACAACCTCGAAAGCACCGAATGTCCTGTTGAAGGCAACGATTTTTATGGGCAAGATGCACAATACACTGGAAATGTTCCTAGTTATACAGATAATGGAGATGGCACAGTAACAGACAATGTTACCGGTCTACTTTGGGCACAGGATTTATCCGAGGCGTCAATGTCTTGGGAGAGCGCAGGAGAATACTGTGAATCACTCACGCTAGGTGGCTATGATGATTGGCGTCTTCCTACATTGAAAGAATTGTGGTCTCTGAGGAACTTTTCACAAGGCTGGCCATGGATTGATACCGACTATTTTTACTTAGTTGGTGATGGTACTGATGCTAGACAACAACATTCATGGTCAAGTAATCTTTATCTTGTTGAAGATGAATATCAAAACGAACAGGTTGTTGGTGATCCAGCATTTATTGTTAACGACTGGACCGGTCACATTAAAGCTATGAGTGGTAACAGATTTGTGCGTGCTGTTCGTGGAGACATATATGGTATTAATGATTATGTAGATAATGGTGATAATACAATTACTGATAACGCTACTAATTTAATGTGGTCTAAAGATGACAGCGCGGAAGGAATGAGCTGGGAAGCAGCTTTAGCTTATGCAGAAAACTCTGAATATGCAGGCTATGATGATTGGAGACTACCAAGTATCAAGGAATTGCAAAGTATTGCAGATTACTCTGGAACTTTTCCTTCCATTGATACAAGTATGTTCAATCTTACAGAACTTACCAACATAATGGGTCAAACTGATTATCCTTTTTACTGGTCGAGTACTTCCAACCCAGTTGAAAGTGGTGATGGGGAAGTGGAAAAAGGTTCAGTTTATGCTTGGGTATTGACTGCCGGTTATAACACAGACCCTGATGGTTACGACTTACATGGATCAGGCTCAATTGTTTTCTGTCCTAAATCAGAAGAGTATTTTTCAGAACTAGATCCTGAAATTCATCGTTATAACTTTGTTCGACTAGTTCGCGGCGGCGATGTGATAAAAACCCCTGAAGGAGATTCTACGACAATTAATGAAGATCGAGTAGTAGTGTTCGAGGAAGGTCTCATTGACCAACAGCGTCCTGATGGAGCTGATGGCGAGCAACAGCAAGGGTTTGATACAGAAGCTACTGCAGAAAAATTGGGCGTAACTGGGGAAGCATTGATTGCTGCATTAGGTGATCCGACTCAAGGGCCACCGGACTTTGCTGTAACTGCTACCACACTTGGTGTCACAGAAGCAGAGCTAATGGATGCATTGGCAATAGAAGAGTAATTGACAATAATCTTAAATTAAAAGGTAAGGCTTTCTATGTTTTTGTAGAGAGCCTTATTTTATATTTTATAAATCTTCATTTTTCTTAAAAATTTTAGAAAGTTTTGCAAAATAAATAAGACAAAATATTATCTGTACAAGGGTTGATGCAGGTGTAGCTAACCCAATATAAAATAGTGATGTTTTAGAGATTCTACTTATTATGTAAGATAATGGAATCCTAATACAAAAAGCTCCGAAGATACCTTGGAACATAACAAAGGTTGTTTTTCCACAGCCATTAAAGAATCCTAGAAAACAAAACATGAAGGATGTTAGAATACAGTCAAAGGAATAGGCTTTCAAATAATCCCAAGCTGCATTTACTACTGCAATATCTTGTGAAAATATTCCCGTAAGTAGGTTTCCATGAAAAAAGGAAAAATAGCCCATTACTATACCAAAGCATAAAGAACAAGCGATTCCGTAAGCTAAAGTTGTTTTTGCTCTATTATATTTCTTTGCTCCATAGTTTTGAGAGACAAAGGCGGCAACTGACTGTCCAAAGGCAGATGGAACAAGCATTAAAAATCCTGCTAACTTTTCTGCTATACCAATACCTGCAGAGGCAATAAGTCCAAGTGAGTTTACAATTGTTGTTATAGCCAGAAAAGATAGGTTCACTAATGCGTCTTGTAGGGCAATTGGAGCACCATATCGAAGAATTTGGGAGGAAATGCCTTTATGAAAGTGAATACTACTTCTTGAAAATTCAAAAGGGACTCCACGTTTTTTTATAATAATAATAGAAAACACTACGCTAATAGCTTGTGCAAAAATGGTTGCAATTGCTACACCTTTAACTCCCATACCAAAAACACCAACTAAAAGCAAATCTCCTGCAATATTAAAAAAACAAGCAATTGCTACGGTAATTAAGGGAGTTTTAGAATCACCAAGTCCTCTAAAAATACTGCAAATTACATTGTAGGCAACAATAAATATTGTTCCGGAAGAACAAATGTTTATATATAAAACCGTATCATCAAAAGCTTGTGGTGGAGCATTCATAAATCTTGATATGGGAACAGAAAAAATAAGCATAATAGTAGTGATAATAACTGAAATAACTGCAAAGATGCAAATTCCACTACCAACTACATTTCCTGCTTCATTAGACTTCCCTTGTCCTAATTTTTGTCCTAAAAGTATTGTGACTCCCATTGCAAAGCCATTAATAATGGAAGTAATTGTCATCATTACTTGGCTTCCTGTAGCTACTGCTGAAACATCTGTTGTGAAACCAAAAAATCCAACTATTAGAAGGTCTACAGCACCATACATTACTTGTAGAAACATAGCAAAAAGTACTGGTATAGCAAATGTTAGTAATGGTGATAGAATTTTACCTTCGGTAAAATTAGAAACTTTTGTCATTTAAGTTTTCCTTTCTTTAAAAAAATAAGCCGGACAAAATAGTACATCTCTCAATATACCATCTTATCCGGCAAAATTACTTCTTAGAGTTTTCTATGGAGCAAGATTCCTCCGATGAATTATAGCCTGTTCTATCAAAACTATTCATAAATGTCAAGATTGGAATTTGTTATATATTTTTTAGACTAAATAAAGAAATTTCACAAAAGGTGGATAAGAAACAAGTAATATTCTAATATAAAAGGGGGGATTTTATTATGAATATTGGCTATGCCTGTCTTACAGTTGGAGTTTTAGATACAAAATTAAAAACCTGTAGTCTAAAAAATGCATCTAATGAACATTTAATAAGCTTGATTGGATCCAATTTAGATTCTCTAAATAATATGCTTTCTTATAATATAAAAAATGGTATAAAGCTTTTTCGTATTAGTTCAGATATTATCCCTTTTGGCTCACATGAAGTGAATAATGTAAGATGGTGGGAAATTTTTAGTGAACAATTAAAAAATATTGGAAATAAGGCAAAAGAAAATAAAATTCGCCTTTCAATGCATCCAGGGCAATATACAGTACTAAATTCACCAGATAAACTGGTAGTAGAAAGGGCAATTAAAGATTTACAATATCATGAGAAATTTTTATCTTCTTTGAACTTGGGAAAAGAAAGTAAGATAATTCTTCACATTGGTGGAGTTTATGGTGATAAGAGCAATGCTATTAAACGATTTATAAAACAATACCACCTTTTGGATGAAAATATTCGCAATCGTCTAGTTATTGAAAATGATGATCGTCAATATACCATTAAGGATGTGCTTTCTATTGGAGAAAGTGAAGGTATTCCTGTTGTGTTCGATAATCTTCATAACGAGGTAAATTCTGATAACACCCATTCACAGTTTGAATGGATTAATCTTTGCAGAAAAACATGGAAAATAGAAGATGGAGTTCAAAAAATTCATTATTCACAGCAAGCTTATGATAAGAGAGTAGGTTCCCATTCATCAACATTGGATGTTGAAAAATTTATAAACTTCTATAAAAACCTTCTTTATGATGATATTGATATCATGGTTGAGGTAAAAGATAAAAATTTGTCTGCAATAAAATGTATTAATGCAATTGATGCTCCAAAAATTCAAAATTTAGAAAAAGAATGGACCAGGTATAAATACTTAGTTTTGGAACATTCACCTAGAATTTACAATGAAATTAGACAACTTTTAAAGTTAAAGGACTCTTATCCAGTTTCAACCTTTTATAAGTTAATTGATGAGGCATTAGAAATTCCAGTCTCAAGTGGAAATGCGGTAAATGCTGCCCAACATGTATGGGGTTATGTAAGTAAACTAGCAGATGAGAAAACATGTCAAATCTTTAAAAGAAGTCTTGAAAAGGTAAATCAAGGAGGGTCAATAAATACTATAAAACGCCAAATTTGGAAACTAGTAATTTCGCAGAAGCAGGAATATTTGCTTGATTCACTCTATTTTATTTAAAAAGTAATGTGCTTAAGATGTTAGAAATTTAATAAGATTATATAATAAAATCAAATGGTTTCAGATTTCGATTTTTATCACTATTAAAGTATTTTACATTATTTGGGTATGATTAGAGTTGAGGTTCAGCGTTCAGAGTGTAATTTTCCTATTTTGTAGTACTAAGTTTCATCTTAATTTTATATGAAAGGTTTATTGTCTCCCTTGTAGAATTTATTATAATTATTTATTTTCTTGAATTTAAAGATTGGAATATTGTACAATGAATAAGTAGGGAAAAGAATCAAGCTTGGATTATAAGGAGTGGAAATTTGGACATAAAAAAATTTATTGGAGAATCTACCACATATGATAAAAAGTTAATGTTAGAGATAAATAAACCTAAAAGTTGGTTAAAAACAGTTAGTGCTTTTGCTAATGGTCGTAGTGGAAAATTAATCTTTGGAGTATCTGATAATGGGGAATTAGTTGGTTTAAAAGATTACCAAAAAGATTCAGAAGAAATTAGTGAACTTATAAAAACCAAAATTGATCCAATTCCCTATATTAATCTTAATATTATAAAAGAAGATAATAAATATTTTATAATTCTTGAAGTAGAAATAGCTAATGAAATGCCTTATTTCGTTGTTAGTTCAGGTGGGAGAATAGCGTATATTCGAGTTGGAAATGAAAGTGTACCAGCAAGTAGCAATGATATAAAAAATTTAGTTTTAAAAGGGACCAATAAAACCTTTGATCTTTTATCTAGTCATATATCTTTAGATAAAGCTTCTTTTACAAAATTAAGAGCAGAGTATTATCAAAGAACAAATAAAGAATTCAAAGATACAGATTTTTTATCTTTTGGATTAGTTGATAAATTCAATATCCTTACAAATGCAGGTGCTTTATTTGCAGATGAACATTTATTGCTACAATCAAGAGTGTTTTGCACTAGATGGAATGGTAATGATAAAGTCAATGGTAGAATTGAAGCTGTTGACGATAATGAATTTGAAGGAAGTCTACTGAAACTTCTTCAAAATACTTTAGACTTTATTCGGGTTAATACAAAAAAGAGCTGGAGAAAGGGTAATGTATATCGCATGGAGTATCCTGAATATCCTGAAAGAGTGGTACAAGAATCAATTGTAAATTCTTTGATTCATAGAGATTATGGAATTATCGGTAGTGAAGTTCACATCGATATATTTGATAATCGAATGGAAATAACTTCACCCGGTGGTATGTATGATGGTTCTTTTATTCAAGAAAAAGACCCATATAATATTATTTCTATAAGAAGAAATCCCTTAATAGCAGATTTATTTGGAAGAATGGATTTAATGGAAAGGCGTGGTAGCGGTCTTAAAAAAATTATTGAGGGTTATATAACAGAAAAAAATTATCATGCTGGATTAAAACCTGAGTTCGTGTCTACGAATAGTTTTTTTAAGGTTATCTTAAAGAATTTAAATTATAAAGCCGGTCAAAATGCCGGCCAAAATGCCGGTCAAAATGCCGGTCAAAATGCCGGTCAAAATGCCGGTCAAAAATTAAAACCTAAAGAAAGACTAGAAAGAATTATAGATAAAATGAAAGAAAATCCAAACATAACTGCTCTTGAAATGTCAAAAATATTTCAAGTGAATCAAAGAACAATTGAAAGAGATTTAACCAAACTTACAAATCAAGAAAAAATATATTATGATGGAAGTTCTAAGCTAGGAAAATGGATAGTAAAATAATAAAAAATATCGTTCTAAGTACTACATTTGGTATAGAATAAGGGAGAAAGTAAATTTTTTTGCCTATGTTTGAAATGAATGAGCAAATCAAGAAAACCTGTAATAATAAAATAGAAGGGAAAATGGCTTTGGATGGTTGAAACTTATGGTATAATTGAGTTGTATGAGAAGGGAACTTTGTAAATCACTTCAAAAGAAGAAGGGTAATTATAATGGCTGATATTTATAAATTTAAAGTTAAATTAATAAAGCTTGAAGATGTTATCTGGAGAGACATTGAAATTACTTCAGTATCCAATGTTGCAAAACTTGGTTATTCAATAATGGTTGCATTTGAATGTGATGGTAGCCATTTATTTAGTATTAGGCATAATGGTAAACTTTATGAAATACTTTATGATAATTATTTGGTAATGGAGCCGACATTTGATCCAATTAAAACAAAGCTTTCTTCTTTAAAAATGGCTATTGGTGATGTTTTAACAATGAAATATGACTATGGTGCAGGTTGGACTTTTAGCTTAGAACTAATAGAAATATTTAAAATGGAACCTAACACGGGGTATTATTATCCTCATGTTGCAGATGGAAGGGGAAGAGGAATTATGGAAAACACATCACCGGCTGAATTGTTGGAAGCCGTTGATTATACGGATAAGACAGGAGAAGTTCCTACAGCTGTAGATTTATTTTCAGGTAAAGAAAAAGAGTGGGATTATAGACAATTTATAGTGGAATTTTGTAACGGACGTATGTACGGTGGAATAATGCGTCTAAGGAACTCTTATGAAAGGTGAGTTGTTCTCAGCTTGAATTTCAATTTTCAAAGCTTTAATTTTCTTTTCAATAGTATTAATTATAGAAATGAATTCTTCATCTGATTTGCCTGTTGGATCATCAAGGCCCCAGTCTACTCGCTTTTTGCAAGGAAGGTAGGGGCAATTTACATTACATCCCATTGTTACAACTATATCTACTGGAGGAATGTCTTTAAGTAGTTTTGAGTGTTGGTTTTTTTCCATATCAATTCCATAAAGCTTTTTTATTAATCGAACAGCATCACTATTTATATGTTCTTTAAGTTGAGTTCCAGCTGAATAGCTTTCAAAGACGTCGGAGGCTAAGTGTTTTCCAAGGGCCTCTGCAATTTGACTTCTACAAGAGTTGTGTACGCATATAAACGCTACTTTCAATTTATTCATATTTAAACCACCTTGTTGTTTTGTTTGCAATTTTTAAGAGTGTTAGCATCACTGGAACTTTGACAAGGAAAGCCAACAGTTCAAAAATTTTCAATTTAAAAAACTCATATTAAAATTATTTGATATGTTATTATTTTCTTCAAATTAAAGTTTGTCAATATGCTTAAAATAATTTCTTTAGAAAATAAGAGTCTTTAAATATAAGTTTACAAAGAATTTACCTTTTATCTTTTACTTGACAGGCTCCCAACCAATAAAATATGATATTTGATAAATAAGGAGATGCCCTTTTGTTATTATAAAGGAGAAGCGATTTTGAAAAGATGACCAAAAGGAAATTTAATTGAAATTGGTTCTTTTAACAAATAATAAGAAAATCGGTAATTAGGGAGTTAAAATGATAATTGAAACAGATCGCTTGATTCTTCGTCCTTGGAAAGAAAGTGATGCAGAAGATTTATATGAATTTGCAAAAGATCCAAGAGTTGGTCCAATTACTGGATGGCCGGTGCATACCAAAGTAGAACAAAGTAGAGAAATAATAAAAGATATCCTATCAAAAGAAGGAACTTTTGCTGTTATTTTAAAGAGCGAGAACACTTTAGTTGGTGATATTGCAATTATGGTTGGTAATAACACCAATCTTGGCCTTCCTGAAGATGAAGCCGAAATTGGTTTTTGGCTTGGTGTCCCTTATTGGGGAAGAGGTATTATTCCAGAGGCAGTAAAAAAACTTTTAAGTTATGGATTTGAGACTCTTCATCTAAATAAAATTTGGTGTGGTTATTTTGATGGAAATGTTAAATCAAAAAGAGTTCAGGAAAAATGTGGTTTTATCTATCATCATACGAATGAAAATAAACCTTGGCCAGTAATGAATGATGTTCGAACTGAACATGTTTCTTGCATAACCAAAGAACAATGGTTGAATAAGGATATTAAAGTTTAAGACAAAGGGAGAAGAATTTTATGGCTTTCGATTATAAAAAGGAACAAAAACAATTTTATGTACCAAAGGATAAACCAAGCATTGTGGATGTTCCAGAGATGAACTTTTTAGCTGTTAGAGGAAAGGGTAATCCAAATGATAAAGACAGTGAGTATAATGCTTCAATAGAATTACTCTATGGAGTTGCTTATACCATTAAAATGAGTAAAAAGGGTAATCATCAAATAAAAGATTATTTTGATTATGTTGTTCCTCCTCTTGAAGGTTTTTGGTGGCAAGAGGGTGTTTTTGGATTTGACTCTTCTCATAAAGAAAACTTTAGCTTTATTTCATTGATTCGTCTTCCTGATTTTGTCGATAAAGTAGAATTTGATTGGGCAATAGAAGAAGCTACAAGAAAAAAGAAAAAAGATTTT
>Ga0265294_10006710_pt1 | contig 13764 bp, 12 predicted proteins | sample MunlanPumphouse3_FD_192504 | JGI IMG/M metagenome (GOLD analysis project Ga0265294, IMG submission 192504) | Groundwater microbial communities from a municipal landfill in Southern Ontario, Canada - Pumphouse #3 | ecosystem: Environmental > Aquatic > Deep subsurface > Groundwater | place... | reverse complement strand
GTTGGAAAAAAAGTCGTGAACTGTATGAAAGTTATTCAAGGAGAAGCAAGATGCTTAGTTTAATTTATAGGTTGAATGTCGGGGTGTTCTGTGTCGGAGTGGCTGTGTGGAGTTGGACGGGATGGTCAGCAGTAACGCCTAACGCGTTTAACGAGGGCTCAGACAGCGACCGGATCGAAGCGGCGATTGCCAAGGCAGTAGAGACAGGTGAGCGGTCGATTGAGATTCCGCGTATGAACGCGAAGAGCGGACAGCCGATTTGGTTGATCGAGCGGGCGATCCTACTGCCGTCAAACTTTACACTGTTGCTGCGCGACTCTCTGGTGCGGCTAGCTCCAGGCACCCAGGACAACCTTATCCGCAATGCAGGCACCAGCAAGGAGCCAATGGAAGAGAACGAGAATATTCGTATTCTCGGTATCGGTAACGCAATGCTGAGCGGTGGAACCGAGGCGCACTTCGACCCGCCGGGTGACCGGAGCGGCTGGCCTACGATCGGTGTGCTGCTGTGCGGGGTGAAGTATTTCACAATCGAAGGGCTCACATTGGAAGAGACCCAGGCGTGGGCGATCTCGGTCGAGAATGGCTGCGCCTTTGGACGCATTGCCAACCTGCATTTTAAAAATACCGCCAAGTACCCGAACCAGGATGGGGTGGACATACGTAAAGGGTGTCACGATATCCTGATCGAAAATATCACGGGCGAACTCGGAGATGACGCCGTGGCACTGACTGCACTGCGCAGCGACAAACCACCTACGCCAGGGCGTAAAAGTATGCAGATTGGCGGAAAAAAACCGCGTGAAAATGACAATATATACAACATCACGATCCGCAACGTGCGCGTAAAGACGCCGTATCACATGGTGATGCTATTATGCCATGACGGTATCAAACTGTATAACATTTTTATCAGCGATATCATGGACGCTTCCGAGGTGGGTGACAGGCGGCGGACGAATGCAGGCGTAAAACTCGGCGAGTCTGGCTATTCATCAATGTCAAGAGGTCATATGGGTGACATATCCAACATATCCGTCAACAACGTGTTGACCCGCGGCAAGAGGAGTTTGTGGGTCAGGGCACCGCTTCAGAATGCGGTACTGCGCAACATAATGGGGTATGATGGCTGCACGAATGTAGTCGAGATATCCGCGCCGACATCAAACGTAGTGTTTGATGCCAAACAGTTTTAGTTTTTCTGTCTTTATGGTTGTTCAACCCGTTGCTTTGCTATATAATAATAAATTTATTATTTTCAACCCGACTATAAATTTTTCAAATCGTTTATAATTTACAGTTAGAGAGGCTTTGTATGACTATTTTGGAGGCTGCCCGCAAATTAAACGCCGAGGTGATTGTTGAAGGTGATGCGGTTGCCAATTCTATCCGGCACGTTGTCGCGTCTGATCTGATGAGTGACGTGTTGCTTGTGGATGATGAGGATATATTACTTTTAACCTCTCTGGCTAGCGATCAGGTTTTACGCACCGCGCATATTATCGGCGCAGTGGGTGTCATTGTTGTGAATGGCAAATCCCTGCCTACGTCGATGGTGCAGGTGGCGCGTGATCTTGGAATTACACTGATTAAATCAGACAAGAATAAATTTGATGCCTGCATTGCAGTTCATAAAGCTTTGGAAAGTGCATGAGTGATCTTCCCAAAAGCTATGTTTCCGAGCCGAGATTAAACGGTGAAGGAACTGAGCAGCCCGCGGAACCGCTAGTCTTGATTGAGATGATCCAGCGTCTGAAGGTGCGCGATGTGATGACCTCAAAACTTGTCACCGTGGTGCGCGCCTCGCCCTTACGTGAAGTCCAGAGCCTGATGAAAGCCAAAAGGATCAGTGGAGTTCCAGTCGAGGAGGGCGGGCGTTTTCTGGGGCTGGTCACGATCAATGATATTCTTCGGGCCTTGGAGGGCGGCTATATTGATGAGACCTGTCAGAAACACATGTCAACTAAGTTGGTCGTTCTAGAAGATGACATGCCGCTCTCTTTTGCATTGCGCTATTTTGAGAACTATCATTATGGGCGTTTTCCAGTGATTAACCGTGAGCAGAAGCTGGTCGGAATTATCTGCCAGCGCGATATCAACCGCGCCTTGCTGCTGGAATTGGCCAATGAACTCAATCGGCTGGAGAGCGAGTGGGTTCTCAGTAAAGCCACCGCGCAACCCTATAATCTCTATGTGCTGCGCGAGTTCCCGGTCAGTAAGTATGATTTTGAGAACGCCGGCAAGGCAGCCAACAAGATCAAACAAATTTTGCAAGAGAAAAAATTTCCCCCGAAAATAATCCGCCGTATTGCTGTGGCCGCCTATGAGCTGGAGATCAATCTCTGTGTGCACTCCGACGGAGGTTCACTCTCATGGCAGATATCCAATGGACGTGTTGAAATTATCGCCACTGATTCCGGCCCGGGTATCTTCGACTTGGAGTGGGCCTGCAAAGATGGCAACTCAACCGCCAATGAATGGATTCGCTCATTTGGCTTTGGCGCGGGAATGGGACTTGTGAATGTCAAACGGGTGGCCGACGAATTTGAAATTGAATCCACGGTCGATGTCGGCACACGGGTCAAAGCTGTGATCTATATTGATGCAAAACTAAAAGATGAGATTTAAGCATGAAATTGGGTGAGCTAGTGCGGCAGGCCGGGTTGGAGGTTCTCGCATTGCCTGATGGCGGGGCCGAGATTTACAATGGCTACACCTCGGATTTGCTGAGCGATGTCATGGGGCATTGCCCGGAGAACTCGATTTTAATAACCGTGCAGAATCATAAGAACACAGTGGCGGTTTCCACGCTGGCTGGTGTGCAGGCGATTCTGGTTGTACACAACCGTTCCATCCCCGATGAGATGCTGGCCCTGGCCAACCGGGAGAAGGTCGCCCTGCTGCGGACAACCTTTGATCAGTTCACCATCTCATGCCGTATCGGCGCGTTGTTAGGGGCTAGCAGTTTTTAGGACTTCTCCGAAGTCCGAAAAACTGCTAGAAAAAGAAGGGACACCCGACAAAGTTTACGACAAAGTTTACGCTTGCGCCGCAAAATCGTTCGTAGGGCGCGTTCACGGCCCGCGCCCTACAGCTTCACTGGATTGCACACTTAAACTCTTTATACGCTTGTGTTTTTGCCGGTAATCCAGCAATATTTAAAGATTTCACTGGATTAGAACTAGTTGTACTAAAATCGATCTCTTTTTTACTGCACGGTTCTGTATGCGATTTCACACCTATGGCAAACCCAAAAGTAAGAAGAGTTGAACAACTAGAGCGATATTTGGTGCGTATTATTCAGCTTCCCGGAGCTGATCGCAACCAGCCGTTGCCGGTTCGTATTCTCTTGGCTTTTTTAAAGAGCCTTTCAATGGTATTTAAACTGGTGGTCACAATACGCTTGTTTCTCTATCGCGAACGAATCCTGCGCAGCTATCCGCTGGGTTGTCAGGTGATTAGTGTTGGCAATATCACCGCTGGAGGAACAGGCAAAACCCCGGTAGTGGAGATTTTCGCCCGTGAGCTTCAGAAAAAGGGGCGCCGAGTGGCCATTTTAAGCCGCGGTTATCGCAAGAAGGAGCTGCCCTGGTACAAGAAATTTAAGGAGCAGTATCTTCCTCCGCGAATTGTCAGTGATGGCGAGCGCCTGCTGCTGGACAGCGAGATGGGGGGCGATGAGCCCTACATGCTGGCCAGCAATCTGCCCGGGGTGGTGGTGCTGGTTGATAAAGACCGCGTTAAAAGCGGTAAGTATGCAATCCGGCGTTTTAAAAGTGATATCCTGATTCTTGATGATGGCCTGCAGTATCAAAAGCTGCGGCCGCATGTGGATGTGGTGCTGGTGGATAAAACAAATCCCTTTGGTAATGGGAACATGCTGCCGCGTGGTGTGCTGCGTGAGCCAGTACAAAACTTGAAGCGTGGCGATTTTATATTTATTTCCAAGTCGGATGGCAACTCGCAGGAGCTGCGTCAGGAGATCCGGGCGCTCAATCCAAAGGCGGATATAATTGAGTGCTGCCATAAGCCGCGCTTCCTGCGTAATGTCTACTCAGGCGAAGAGCTGCCATTGGAATGGCTGGAGGGCAAGCGTGTTGCTTCGCTCTCAGGGATTGCGGTGCCACAGAGTTTTGAGCAGTCTTTACGCAAGCTGGGGGGGGCGCTGATCTGGGTGGAGCGATACGCCGACCACCATCGTTATCACGCGCAGGAAATCATTGATGCCATTAATAAAGCGCATAAGCTGGGGGCGACGGCGCTGATCACCACAGAGAAGGACGCAGTGCGTTTTCCGAAGTTGAGCCGCACCGCTGTGCCAGTCTATTACATGCGGGTGGATATCGAAATTGTGGCCGGTGCTGACAACTTTAATGATGCGATTGACCGTATCTTAGGCAAAATGGGTGAATGACTGGACTGCGGATGAATGAAAAACTGATAGATGCGGCCGAAAACTTGGAGCAGGCGCATATCCGTAAAAAGCGGTTGCTGAAGTCCGCCTCGATTGTCAGCCTCATGACCGGCATCAGTCGTCTGGGCGGTTTGGTACGGGAGATGGCCATGGCCTATTTCTTTGGTACCTCAGCCTTGAAATCCGCCTTTGATATTGCTTTTCTGATTCCTAACCTCTTCCGGCGTTTATTTGGCGAGGGGGCACTCGCCGGGGCCTTTGTGCCTGTATTCAACGAGTCTTTGGTCTTGGAGGGGCGTGAGCGGGCCAATTTGCTCGCCATGCGTGTGATGGGTCTGCTGATCGTGCTGCTCTCGATCGCCGTTGCGGCAGGCGTTGCCCTGACCTTCCTGTTGCCGGGTTTTCTGCCGTTGGGCAGCAAATGGCTGATCCCATTGCCCATGATCCGGCTCCTGCTGCCCTACGCAGTTCTGATCTGCGTGGCGGCCATGGTGGCCGGCATGCTCAACTCTGTGGGCCGTTTTGCCATCTCAGCCTTTGCCCCGTTTGTATTGAATTTTATCTGGGTGATTGCGCTGGCCGTTATCTGCGTGTTTGTCACACAGGATAAGAATATGCAGATCCGTCTGCTTTGCATGGTGATTTTGGTCGCCGGAGTTTTGCAGATCGCGATTCAATTGCCGCTTCTGCGGCGGGAGGGCTTTTTTTTCAAGCCGCTCTTTAGAGGGGCGTTTTCCGACAGCCGGGTTATAACGATTGTGCAATTGATGGGGCCAGCCGCATTGACCATGGGGGTCTTTCAGATCAATGTGTTTTTTGACAGCTTCCTCGCCTACTGGGTAGGTCCTTATGGACCGGCTGCTTTAGGATATGCCGAGCGTTTGACCTATCTGCCGCTGGGGCTGTTTGGCACAGCCTTTATGACAGTGCTGCTGCCTGTGTTCTCCAAGTACGCCGCTGCTGGTGAGTACCGCAGGATCTCGGATGACCTGGAGGATTCGTTGGTCAACATGACGCTGGTGATTCTCCCCTGCTCGTTGGGCCTGATTGCGTTGGCGCTACCGGTGATCAGCATGATCTACCGCACCAAAGGGGGAGCCTTTGATGCGGACTCCGCACTGTTAAGTTCACGCGCTTTGATCGCCTACGCCCCCGGGTTGTTGGTTTTTTGCTTTCAAAAAGCGGTGACGCCCGCATTCTACGCCCTGCAAGACATGAAAACACCGCTGAGGGTTTCGATGGCCGGGGTTGTGTTGAACATTGTGCTCAATCTCACCAGCATTGCGCTCCTGCCGCAGGGCTGGAAGCACGCTGGCATTGCCTTGGCAACGGTTGTCACCACGACCGTGAATGTGGGCGTGCTATACTGGCTTTTGAAGAAGCGAATCGGTGGTGTTAATCATAGCAGGGTGGGCGGCGTTTTTGGAAAAACGCTTGTAGCTGCAATACTCATGGCGTTTATTGCGCATGGCGCGCATGGCGCGCTGCAAGCACTCCTGCCAGCTGACAAGGCTGCCCAGATCATAGCGGTCTTAGCTTCAATTGCTGCCGGAGGTGCTGTTTATGCCCTGCTCCTGGCGATCTTTTGCAGGAATGAGCTTTCACATGTGACCTCCATTATGGTAAAACGATTCAGGAGAAAAAATGATAGAGGATAAGAGATGTTATATTGTCGCCTGTGGCGGAACTGGCGGACACATTTTTCCTGGTCTGGCTGTGGCGCAGGTGTTGAAGCAACGCGGTCACCGGGTGGCAGTGTGGATCTCCGGACGCGACATCGAAAGCGTGGCTATCAAAGGGTGGGACGGAGAGGTACTCTTGACCGGTGCGCGTCAACTTTCAATCAGAACCATCCTCCATATGATCCGTGCGTTTTTTCGTTGTTTGAAAGGGCTTCATCGACTTAAACCAGATGCGCTGCTGGCAATGGGCAGCTACTCAAGCCTGCCGCCAGTACTCGCGGCGCAGATTGCTAAAGTCCCGGTTTTTCTGCATGAAGCCAACTCAGTGCCAGGCAAGGCGGTTGAATTTCTTTCGCGCTTTGCGGTCTGCACAGCAACGAGTTTTAAAGAGACTGGCGAGTGGCTACAGGATCGCAATGTCTGCTGCACTGGTCTGCCAGTCAGGGAGGATCTAGCTGGCCAGCCACGCTTTGATGAGATCCCAGCTGAGACCTTTGTGATATTTATCACTGGTGGCAGCCAGGGGGCTTTGCGTTTAAACCAACTGGTCTCGCAGGCTCTGGTGCTGCTCAACCAAGACCATCCCGGCCAATTTTATGTGATTCATCAGAGTAGCAAAAAGGATGAGGAATCGCTGCGGAAATTGTATGCGAAAGAGAACATCCCCGCCATGGTGAGTTCATTTTTCCCGGAGATGGGGCGCGCCTACGCCTCGGCTGATTTTGTTGTGGCGCGGGCTGGGGCCTCCACTTGCTTTGAACTCTCCGCACTGGGCAAGCCTGCGCTGCTTGTGCCGCTGCCTTCGGCAGTGCGTAACCACCAGCATTTCAACGCGCGCGTACTGGTCAAATCCGGAGGGGCGGATGAGGGAGTTCAGAGCGAACTCACCCCGCGATCTTTGATGCGCTATCTCGCTAATAAGCTACGCAACCGACCCTCTTTGGCACATATGAGTCAAGCCATACGAGTTTTGGCTGTGCCTGATGCCGCCGAACGGGTGGCGGATGAGATCGAGAGACACAATTCGTCCCACTCCCAGTCTGTGAGCCCTTAGTAAATATTCTTCCTATACATGCCAATTGTTTTTACTTTCCGTTTGAGTTTTCGTGCGTTGCCACACCCGAGACGCGGATGTTCAACTCAGCATTGATTAAACCACAAAAGTAGTGTATAAAGAAGTCATAATTTATGAAAGTTGTACCATACTCGGATCTTAAATCATACTATGTGAATCGTCCCGACCGACGCGTGATTGATCTTCGTGGCGCCGGTGTACCGGAGTGCATCGTCGTAGGACAATCCATCTACCAGCATGCCTATCCTCCTTTGCCGGAACACCGACACTTTGAGGTGGCGGAACTTGCCTTTGTAGAGGCCGGTCACCAGCCCTATGATGTCAATGGTCAGCACTTCACGCTGCTTGGAGGCGAAGGGACGGTCATTCCACCGAACACACCGCATAGCTCACAAGGTCACCCCTCCTATCCTGGCAAACGAATCTGGGTACAACTGCGACTGCCGCAGGAACCCGACGCTCGTTGGCTGGGCCTCGCACCCGACGAGGCTGAACCGCTCATTAAAATGTTGCAGAGCTCAACCCACCTCTTCTGTTCAAAATGGCCTGCGGAGTTCCCCCAGCGCATCACCGCGCTTTTCAATCTCTTTGCGCGCCCGGCCTCACCGGTACGCACAGCAGCAATGCGCACCTCGCTGCTTATAATCCTCTTCGACCTGTTGCATCTGACTCCACAAATAACAGCTTCGCCCGCATCCCTGACCCGTATACGCAAGGTCACCGAGTGGGCGGAGAGAGAACTCGCCAACCCGATCACGCTGGAGCAACTCGCCGCAGTGGCGGGGCTCTCCTTGTCCAGTTTCAAGCGCGTCTTTAAAGAGGTCGCCGGCATGACACCACACGCCTATGTGCTGCGCAAACGAATTGACCGCGCCCAGGAGCTGCTACGCACTGGAAACGACACCGTAACAGAGATTGCTTTTGCCTGCGGCTTCTCATCTTCTCAATATTTCGCCACAGTCTTCAAACGCATCACCGGCATGACCCCCAATGATGTCCTGCGCAACCGCACTGTATCTCTGTCACCCGACATAGACGGGCAGTGAGCTTAGTCGCTCACCAAAGGGCAAGACAAAACATGGTTGTTGTCGGGGCCCTAATCCTAATCCCAATCTTAATCTCAATCTTTATCTCATTCGACCAGCCACAGGCAGCCATTTTTTGATTAGGATTGTGATTAGGATTGTGCTTAGTTGCTATTCACTCCGGTATAGATGAGATTTCATCTCAAGCTCCAGCTTGAATGAAGTACCTCAAGCTTCCAGCTTGAATGAAAATGTTTTCTGCAAGCAAGATGCTTGCACTACTCCATTATCGCTTTTACAGTAACGCCTCAATAACACGCTTTAGCGCGGACTGTGGTTTTTTGCAGGCAGCTGGTTAATATAATAGCCGGTCTCTTCGTAGTTCTTGACTGGGATATCCCACCCAACCTGACGCAGATGCTGCGAAAAAACCAGATTCTCATAACCTCCCATTGGAGGTGTACCCCAGGTTGCATGGGCCGCCCGGAAATAGATCTGCAGCATGCTTTGTCCATACAGGTGATGCCAAGCAGTGCAGAGCATCCCATCTAAACCCTCGCTCCGCACTGCTTTGCTAAGTCCCCTGTAGCCCTCCAAATTCTCCCACGGACAGGCAAGAACCGAGAAGCCCAGCTCCTTAAAGTACCGCATTGTGGGCCAACTCTCTTCTTTATTTGGCGCCCCGTAATACCAATCGCAGATAATCATGTCTCTGGGCAGACCCTCCAGCATCGTCTCTGCTTGGTCAGAGCCGTGGGCGTAGAATCCCTTCCAGCGTGGATCACCGGATTTAATAAGCATATCATGCCAGATCATCATACGGCAGTCACGTGCTGCCAGCACCCCGTGAATGTGGGATAGAAAATTGGTAACCACAGCCGCATAATCGCACCTACGGCAGACCGCACATGTTCCCATATCTCTCGCCTCATCACACCCTGCATGAAAATAGAGTGGACGCCCGAAGGCCTCATGCAGCTCCACGACCACATCTTCAATCAAACTAGTTGCATCAGGATTACTCAGACACCAAGTCCACCCTAACGGCTCAAACAGGGGCTGAAGCTCAGGATGACGATCTGTCACAACATGCTTACCACAACTTTCGCGTGATCCCGAAGCATGGCCAAAAAGATTGAACTGCGGCACGAGTGTGACGCCGATCTCGTTGGCAATCTTCACCAGCCGGCGGATCTCTCTCACAGTCATTGTGCTATTCGGCCAGGCAAGCTCAGGGTGTTTTTTAGAGACAAAGGTGCCCCAGGGTTCCAGCACAACAACATTCATTTTATAGTAGGCTGCCATACGGATATACTGCTCAATCTGCACAGGTGTATTCTCCGGGAACCAGCAGATATGGAAGCCGCGAAAGACCATGGCAGGCGCATCATCAATCTCCATCTCCGGCACAAAGTAGCCCTTTAATTCAGAGGTCCCCCGCATTGGCTCAGCAATCTGCCGCAGGGTACGCAGTGCATTGCGCGCACCGCCCGCATCCGCGGCTTCAATCGTGAGCAGGCTCTTTGACGCTGTGATCCGATAGGCATCCGCCTTCTCAGCCACATATCCGGATTTTATAAGTTTTAAATCAGGTGTGAAGCCAAACCACTCCTTAAAGCTCTTCCTGCTCTGTTCCGCTGCCAGTGCCTCATCCTTGGCACAGGCAAGCGTTACCCTGAGCGATTTATCCAGCACCACATCAGCGCCATCCATCAGCATAATTTTTTGTGGTGACGGGACAAGTCTCGACTTGATGATGCGCGACTCTCTTTCATTTAGCGGTGCTGCCAGCAGCATACCGTGGACACTGCAAAACAGGGCCATTGTAATCATTGTTCTTCTTTTCAAATTTTGTTCCTTTCTTGTTTCAAGTTCGTAGAGATATTGCGGCCACTAAGTGGCCGCAATGACGTGGTTAAAAAGGGCCGGACCTTGTGAAAACGAGCTTTTACTCCCATTTACCAGCCTGCGGATCAGGGTCATGATAAAGCTCCGCGTTACAACCCTCCGCAACACCGGCAGATTCCTCATGCTCGGACGGAGGGATTTTCCACTGGCCGCGCGGCGACAGCGCGGTCTGAAAATTGGACTGCTCAATGGCATGCCGCTTTTCCAGTGTATCCATACACCCGCGTATGCATCCCTGAGCACCGCAGATTGCAAAGTAACCGACATGTCCCAGAATCTGATGATAAAAATCAACGATATTGCCATGCGGAAACTCCTCTGAAGAAACCCAGGTGCCTGTTGCCAATGTATACGCCATGCGATAGGCTTGCTCTTCAGAGAAGCGGCTCTCGCGCACCTTCAAATCCATGGTTGGAAAATCCTGTGCTAGAAAGGGCGAAACTTCCCGGTTGAGTCCATGGTGTGTCAGCGTACAGCGTCCCATGGCAACATCACCCCACTCATACTCTTGATCATCAATCATAATCCGAATCGGCGGTTTTTCACCGGCTTTAGGTATGGCGCCACCTGGACAGGTCCGCACACACTTCATACAGCGGTTGCAAATGGTCCCTGGTTTCATGAGTGGATCGGGCTCCAGCTCCGCATCGGTCAGGATTGTTCCGATACGCACACGGGGCCCCCATTTCTCAGTTAAGAAAACCTTGGACCAACCGATCTCGCCCAGCCCGGCAGCCACTGCCGCAATACGAACATTGATGTTGATCTCACGACTCGGCCGTCCCGGTAATACCGGAGCATGCATTCCACCGCGCTCCGGCACTGCCGGATAGAGCGGAACCGCCTCCCATCCATGATCCTCCATGTAGCAGGCGAGCTCATAGGTTATGCGGGGGCGAAAGAGATTATTCAAGCGGTTGTAAGAGTAGTAGGTGTAGTTCGGCCAGTGCGTGCCCTCTGTAATACCGCGATAGGTGCCACGCGGAAAAGGAGCAACTATGGAGATCACCGACTTACACTCCGGAAAAATGTTGGCCGGGTGCATCTGCCGCGGCGCGCCTTTGAATCGACCGATATCCGCCACCCCCACAAGGCATGGACGGCCCAGTGAGCCCGCAAAATCTTTAATCATCTGCGATGTTAATTTCATGCGATCTCCTATTTCGAAAATATCTGGCCTGTTGCATGAACAGAGACAACACCGGTTCCCACAGCTGAGCTTGCACCCATGTCAACTGGTTTCAAACCGCCGGATTCATCGCGCAACAGTGGACGTTTAAAGGCATCCAGCTGCCAGGGCGCGCGTTTTCGGAATGTAGCTTCAAATTTATTGCTCAGTTTGCCGCTCTTTTCAAGTTGCACCAGACATTCACGTCCGCAGGCCGCCGCAATCCGGTCGGGCTCACTGCCGCGCCCACTCGCCAGGAAAGCTCCGTTGGGGCAATCCCGACACAGCCCTGTATCAACCTCAGCAATCTCCATAACAGCACCCTCCACCTCAAGTGTGGTTTTTTTATCCAGATGAATTGCGCCAAAGGGACATGCCGCAGCGCAGCTGCCGCAATCATTGCAAAGGCTTTTTTCTCTGACCTCATCGCCCTCCAGCTCCGCATCAGTCAGGATAAAGGCAAAGCGCTGGCGGGTGCCGTATTGAGGGGTAAGGATAAACCCACCCAACCCCACCTCACCTAAGCCCGATGCCATCACGGCAATGCGCGGATCAATAATCACATTTGGTGCGGGCTTGCCTGCTGCAACCGGCAGACCTTTAGGCATGCCAGCTGTGTTATATGCAAAGAGCGGTACAGCCTCAAAGCCCTGCTCTTCAACCCACAAAGAGAGATCGTACGATGTCTGCGAAAGAAAATTATCTTCAACCCACGTATACCCAAAACACTGGTAGGTGCTGGCAAAATTGGTTCCCTCCTCAACACCTCGCAAAGAACCGCGACATATACGGCGAGCCAGTACAATCACGGATTTACACTCAGGAAAAATCGCAGCCGGACTCTGCTCTAGCGGCAGATGACTAAATCTCGCCACAGGTGCAATGCCCACTAGATCAGCTCCGCATGCGCGGGCTTTAACTTTCAACTGTTCTGTATCCATATCTTTTCCTCTTTGGTTCCTTTAAAACATTAGTCGCTTATTGCAGACGGAAAAACGGCATGGGTTATTGTGGGTTTTCAGCACTTGATGAAACGTTTTCATTCAATGCATATTCCGCTAGCTTTATCCGTGCACTGCTGGCTTGCGCATGATTGCCGATCCGATTCGTCAAAACAATCACATATCTCTGCGATATCTCTGCTCTTATCCATCCATCCCCATGCCTGCATAAACAAAACGGTATCCTGCGTTCCAATCATCACAACCGCCCCGGTCCAAAGTTCATTGGATATGCTGGACGCATTAAACTCTTCGGCGCTCAAAGGTGCGGCCAAGACTGCCGCTGGAAAATACATCCAAGACATACATACTAAAATTAACATGATGCTGTTTCGTTTCATTTTAGCCTTTATTTTTTAATGCTGAACAAATGCGATGTTCCGTTACCTACTGTTGCCGATGGTCAATGCAGCAATGCATTCTCAGGCGGCACCTGCCACTGCGCTACGCCTGTATCACGGTAGTGTTTAATAGGCATCTCCCAGCCAATCTGACGCAGGTGCATATTGAAAGCGGATCTAGGATTCCAGCCAGTTCCTCCATAGCCCCAGGTCGCATGGGCACCATAGCAAAACATGCGATACATATCATTACCATGCATATAATTCCAGGTTGTACACAACATACCTGTCATACCTTTTTCAAGAACAAGTTTGGACTGACTTTGGGTGCCCTTGGAATCTTTCCATGGACACGCCAGCACAGAGAATCCTTTCTCATGAAAATACTGCATGGTCGGCCACTGTGTCGCCTCTTTCTCCGGCGCGGCACGATATTGCCAATCACAGATAACAATATCACGCGGCAGCGCATCCAGCAAAGCTTCAGTTCCGATCTTCTCTGAACCTATCGCCGTATAACCCTTCCAGCGAGGATCTCCTTTTACAACCAACATATCGTGCCACATCATAATCTTAGCACCACGCTCGCCAAACAACTTGTGAAAATGCAGCAAATGATCTTTAAGCAATGCCGCATAGTCGGCATTGCGACAAGTCAGGCAGGTACTCATTGAATAGGCCTCATCACAGCCAATATGAAAATAGGGTGGCGATTCAAACGCTTCGTACAGCTCCATTGTCATCTCTGTCAGATAACGGCGGGTTGCAGGGTTGCTCAAACACCATGTCCAGCCATCCGGCTCAAACAGCGGTTGCATCTCAGGATGGAAATCCAGCACCGGGTGCTTGCCGGAGACGTGCCGTGATGCGGGCGCATGACCAAAGAGGTTGAGTTGCGGAATAAGCGTCAGCCCCTGACTGCGGGCCAGACGAACCAAGCGGTGAATGGTTTTTGTCTTTATCTTTTTCTCAGCCCAGGAAAACTCAGGGTGCGATTTATAATCAAAGATTGCCCAGAGTTCCAGCACAACATAATTGAACTTGTAATAAGCTGCCATCCGGATGCACTTCTCCATGAAAACTTCGTCATTCTCAGGGAACCAGCAGATATGCATGCCCCTGAAGCCCATTGCTGGTGCACCTTCAACCG
>Ga0265294_10006709_pt1 | contig 13765 bp, 13 predicted proteins | sample MunlanPumphouse3_FD_192504 | JGI IMG/M metagenome (GOLD analysis project Ga0265294, IMG submission 192504) | Groundwater microbial communities from a municipal landfill in Southern Ontario, Canada - Pumphouse #3 | ecosystem: Environmental > Aquatic > Deep subsurface > Groundwater | place... | reverse complement strand
ATATCCTTTTTGAGCTAATTCTTGAAGGGTGTTGATTGAGTTTTCTAGTGTTAATTCTTCTGGAAGTTCATCCAAAATTGTAAATAATTCGTTATGTTCATCTAGGTCGTTATAAGCGAGTTCTGCCACATTGGCTCTTGCTTCAGCTTTATTACTTCCTTCAGCATGATAGCGAAGTGATCCTCTTTTAGTTTTTAAAGTTACATAAGCTCTAAACCCACCACTGTAAACTTCTTCAAATTCATACTCTGGAACTTCACCATTTTCTTTTTGATTCCACTGTTGAACTAATCCAACAAAGTCATCGTCTTCAGTTAGGCCGTGAGTCAAGAAGTGGTCCATGTTTAACATAAAGTATACTGAATTCTCTAATCCATCTGGATTCCAATTAGAGTCAATTGCTATGGCACCTAATATCGCTTCAAACAAATCTTCTTTAACTGATTCTTCATTTTCCTTATGTTGCTGGATATCTCCTTTTCCCATAAATAGAAATTCTTTGAATCCTAGCTTATCAATCCGATGTGCAAGCATCTTTTTATTGACTAGCTTTTTCTTTATGTTTGTTAAACTACCTTCATTCGTGTAAGTATCGACCACAAACTCATCATCATCTTCGTCTGAATCGTAATCATCTAACTGAGATTTAGTATAACCATATCTATCCATAAGTATTTTGGTTACATAAAAATCTAGCACTCTATCACCGACGAATTCTAAAACCTCGTTGTTCTCTCCGCCATTTTCCTCTGAGAAAGAACGCCTTGTGAATGCCTGGAATAACAAATCAATATTGTCAAACCAGTAACTGATCTGTCTTTGAACATCTTGTAGATGCTCGTTTAATTCTTTCATTTGAAATCCTCCTATTTTTTTATTTGTCAGGAAGATAAACAAAAAGCCTATCAAAGAAGGTAGACTAATCCCACTAGAATGGATTGTTACCTTTTACCATAGGCTTCTAACTTTGCAAAATGTTTATATAAATCATGATCATTTAGTTGCTTCCCACTTGCATAAGAAACATTAAATCGATTCTGTTTTATATCTCAATTTTGAGACCGTCAAAGCCGTTTATCTTTTGACAATATTATATACTATCTTTTGTAAATTTTGACAAGTGCAAGCAAAAAAAATCTACCAGTTTATACATTGGCAGATTTCTCATTTATAGTATTTTAGCTACTTCACCATTATGAAATATAAATGTTATACTCGAATCTCTATGCACAGTTGCACTATCAACCATAAGCATCCAAAGACTCTCGTTCCAACCATCAAGTTCATCTTCTGACTGAGATAGGTTTGCTAGAAAGGACTTCATCTTGAGTGCCTGTCCTTGCTTATTGCTTTTTACTTTAAGTAATTCTTCTTGCTTGGTTTGTAATTTTTCGTAGCGATTTGATAACTCATCATACTTCTTATTGTAATCATCCAAGCTGATACTCGTTTTAGAGTTTTCTTTTACTAATTTATTCACCAATTCAGCAGTTATGATTAGTTCGTCATTGATGCTTGATATTTCATCGTCTATCTTTGTGGTGTCAGTTAATAGTTCGATAACCTCATTTGAATCTTGAATGATTCTTTCTTTATCTTCCATGACAATGTTATAAGCCTTGATAAATTTTAGTTTGATATCTTCTTCTGTTAGATTTGGTGTTTGGCATTTATCTTTATGCTTATGGAACTTGTTGTTACATTGGTAAATGAATCTTGAATACTTACTATTTGAATGCCATTTCTTTTTGCCATAGAAACCACCACAATCTTCACATATGAGTTTAGAGGCGAATGTATCAGATGAAGAATACTTCGCACCTATTTTATTGCGTCGTTCAAGTTCAATTTGGACTTCTTCCCACATGTCTTTATCAATGATAGCTGGGTGATTGTTTTCAACATAATACTGAGGGATTTGTCCAGTGTTTTTAACCATTGTTTGTTCTAAGTAATTCTCTGTGTATGTCTTTTGAAGTAATGCATCACCTTTATATTTTTCATTGGTCAGAATAGAATTGATGTTATTCTTAGTCCAGTTTGCAGACTTGCCGCTTGGTGTTTTGATATGGTGTGATTTTAGATAGTTTGCAATGCCACTTGCTGTCTTTCCTTCAACTAAGAACATTCGATATATCTTTTTAACAATAACTGCTTCATCTTCATCAATTACTAGTTTGTCATCTTCTTTTTTATATCCAAGAAATGAACTGTATGCAAATGATACCTTACCCGCTTGAAATGCGACTCTCTTACCCCATGTGACGTTTTGACTAATTGATCTAGATTCTTCTTGTGCAATGGATGCCACCTTTGAAATGAAAAAAATTCGCACGAAACCCTACGCCCGGTGACCCCCTAAAAAGGTGTAGAGATTAGACCTTCCCTCCCCTTTTTAAAAGTTTTATTCTCAGCAACTGCAGAGTTATTAGGTATTTCGTGAGAATTTCTTCTTTCATAAGAAGTATTAATAATGAAGTTCTACAAGAGGCAGATGAAGAGCTTGATTATTAATAACACTTATATTATTTTTATTCGGTAACTTTTAATGTGATTATTTGAGCATCATTGAGCATTCTTTTTTGAAATGTTTCCACTAAATGCTTGTCAACATCCATTTCTTTCCATAATGATAACTGTCTATTTGTAATTATTACAATACTTCTTGTTTCATTTAAAAACATTAGGTTTTTATTTATTAACAAAAGTTCCTCTTCAGTTGGTTTTGTATAAAAGAAATCGTCTAAAATTAACAAGTCGGATTCTAAAATCTTATTCCAAAATCTATTCTTAGTTTTATATGAAAAAATAAAATCATCTAATCTACTATATAAGACTCTAGCACCTTTAGCAATAGCAGCATTACCTATCACAGAAGCAAGACTAGTCTTTCCACTACAACATTCCCCAACAATAAAAATGTTTTATTTATTAGTTTTAAAATCAAATTGCTTAATTTTGTCTAATTGCCATTCAAGACCCTTAGTTATTTTATCATGATTAAACTTTTTATTAGGAAGTTTAGCATCCTTATGAAGTTGTTTTAGTTTATTTTCACTTCTTAATCTAACTTCTTCGCTAAAGATTCTATAAAGATATTCTTTGTTTGAAATTTGTTCATTAGTAAGATCTATAACACCACTAGCAACATTCATAAGATTTAGTGTTTTTGCTAAATCTTGTATATCTTTTAAATCAGCCATGTAAAACCTCCCTTATCTTAAAAGATCTATTAATATAACTTCTTACTGTTTGTATTACGATATACTTTCTTGCAGTATCTTCACCATGTTTATAAATAAGATATGAAGATAACTCGAAGATTGTTGCAGTGTTATATTTTATACAATAATCCATTCCATCAATCAATTGTTTATCTGAATAATATTTTCTCATGCTATTTAATCTTCTACATTGAGGATAGATATATCTAGGTTTCTGTTTCCTCATTAGATGAATAAACGCAGTAGCTATTTTAGAGTCTTTAAATACCCCTATTACATATTCTTTGCTTACTACAAAAAATAAAAACTTGTATCTACCTTCTATAGCATTGAATTTTCTCATTTGGTAAAAATATACATTTTTATTCATTATAGACAACTTTATTAAGTAATGTTATAATTACATTAAGAAAAGATATACCTACATAAAAGGATTAATAAATTAAAATTTTAGCATGATTATCACCTAGATATTAAAATTAGTATTTGTGAGAGGGAGAAAGAGATGAAAAATAAAAAAATAGTCATTTTATTATTATTTGTATTTGTGTTTACCTGTAGTTTTTTTGTTATGGTGCAAGCATCATCAAGCATAATTTATTCTAATCATGAAATTTCTAGTGATACTGAATTATACAGTAGCAATTCTTGCAGTTCTTTGGAATAGATTACCGCTCGATATACATGGGAAAAAGGAGGTATATTTTCTAAAGATAAATGCGATGTATTTATGCAAACCGCGGGAATTTCATCAGGTCAAACTAATGAAGTTACTGCAACAATATGGAATAAAGGTCAAATTTATTCAACAGAAACAAAATCATCAGCAAAAGCTAGTGTAATATTTAATGTGAAAGGAAAATTATGGTCTGCTTCAAATAAAGTAGAAGCTGAATATGATGCAAGCTATGTCGCTTTAGGCAATCAGCATTGGACTGTTGTTGGTGATTAATTTTTTTTATTATTGATTATGGTTACATAATTTGTATAATATTTAGGTGATAAACAAAAGGAGTTAGTAATAATGGTTTTAAATTATATTTATAGTTTTTTTAAAAATAATAAAATGTTATTTACAATCTTTATGTTGCTTTTGATAAGTTCTGTTTGTGCTGTTTTTTTTATTACTAATTTTCTTAGCAACATTTTTATTGAAAATTCATATTTAATCGAAAAAGATCGCACGTATATTGTATCTTTAGATAATGTAAATACAGAACAAAAAATGGAAACTTTACTTTTACAAAACCCAGAAGTATCTTTAGTTTATTGTTTAATCAATAATGAGGGTGAAGCTATAAGAGCAGATTATTATGATAAAAGTTCTTCTAATAATATTACTTCATTTGGCAAATGGTTTTCTGAAGAAGATACCTTAGACGGTAATCACAAAGTGATTTTGCCGAACTATCCATATTTGTTTAGGAATCAAAATACCGAAGAATATGAAATTTATGAAATTGGAGATAGTTATTTTATCAATGATATTCCTTATGAAGCTATAGGTATTGGAACTTTAATAGACTTTGTTTATCAAATCCCATATAAGTCAATTCCAAAGAATTGTGAATTGTCCTTTGTAGCTATAGTTACAGATGATTTTAAAAGTGAAGTAAAGATTCAACATTTTTCTGCTTATCTTGAGAATCTATTCAATGGGGTCATTATGGAATCACCAATAGAAATACCAAAAACATCTTTTTGGAATAATTATTCAACTGAAACAATATTGATAATAGGTATTGTGTCTATGGGAATTTTTAACTTAGTATATATATACACTTATATATTAGATACCAGAAGAAAAGAGATAGCAATTAACAGAATATTAGGACGCACTAAATTATCAAGTATTGTTAACTATTATTTAGAGACTTTTTCACTTGCTACTATTGCCTTTATTCTAAGTTCCCTTTTCTTTAAATATGTCATTTTAGTGCAATTAAAAAATCTTGGCTTTTTATTCAAGGATTCTCTGCTATTTGCAAACTATTTAGTAATTTATGTTGGTTTCATATTTATTTTTAGTGTTGTTTTTCTTCCAATAATTATTTTATATATAACAAAATCTCCATCAGAAGTTTTATCAGATGTGTAGGGAGGGGAAACTATGTTTATAACTTTAGGACGATTGGTATTTAAAAAAAATATAATACTTAATATAATTGTGATTATCCAACTGGGAATAGCTCTTATAATATCAATTATTTTAATTGGCACATATAATAAAATGTATCAAGCCTACAATTATACTTATAATTATTCAGAAGACACAGTGTTTTTTACACCTATGAAGATTAATGGATCACCAGTAATAAATGTGGATTTTGAATATCTTCAATTAAATAACATATCAATGGAATTCCTTTCTAAAAAATTTGATGGGAAAACAGCTGATATATTATGCTATGATGAGAAAACATTTAATGGGTTAAAAAAACAACTTAAATCAGGAGTTTGGGCAAGTTCTTTAATATCTAATGGCATGATTGAATGTGTCGCAATTGATGATATCTTTTCTATTGGTGACACCTTTTCAGAGCAAATAAAAGAAAATGTATTCACTTTTATTGTAGTTGGAAAACTAGCAAAAAATTCATTAGTAATAAGTTCTTCTAGAAGTTCTTATTTAATGCAAGCAGATATGTTGTTTTATGAATATTCATCTATTGGCAAAGCAGTGATTTGTAGTAATTCCTCTATTGCAGAAGCCACTGGAAATTATGGCAATGCTTTAATATTCTTTAATAATGCAGATGAAAATATAAAAAATAAAACAATAGAGAATTTACGCAATAGTGGTAATGCTATAACTATGGAAACAATCCGAGAAAATACAGATAACGAACTAGTATTAACAGTAAAAGGTTTTCTTCCATTAGCAATTTGCTTTGCAATAATGGGATTGATTGCTATTATAGGGATGTCACTCCTAAACATATTAAAAAATAGTGATGTCTTTTCTGCATATTTTATTTGTGGAATGAATAGAAAAAACGCATTTTTACTTAATTTAGGATATATGATATGGATGATATTTGGGATTATAATTGCAACATTGATATTATTTATTCTTTGTAGTGTTTTTGATATAATCAATAAATTAAACTATTTGCCAGGGGTTAATCAAATTTGTTTTTCTGTTTTATTTCTTACACTTATTACTCTAATTGCAACAAGCATTTCTTTTGCTTTTTTAAAGCGCGAAAACATATCTAAATCGTAATGAAAGGAATAATGGAAAATGAGCATAGAACTAGAAAACTTACACAAATATTATAATTATCATAAAAGTAATGAAAACCACGTTTTAAATGACATTTCACTAAAAATTGATGATGGAGAATTTGTCGCTATTATAGGTAAAACTGGCGTGGGTAAATCAACTCTAGTTCATATATTAGCGTGTATTGATACGTTTCAATTTGGAGAATATAAGTTAAATGGTTTATATGTAAAAAAGTTATCAGATAGAAAAAAGAGTCTACTTCGAAATAAGTATATAGGTATTGTGCTTCAAGAATTTGGTTTAATTGAAGGATATACTGTATTAAATAATGTCATGACACCACTTCTTTTTTCTACCAAATGTTTACTTAAGAAAAAGGAAACTATGGCAGTTAATGCCTTAAAAAAGGTAGGTATTGAAGACCTTGCAACTTGTAGTGTAAATAAAATATCAAGTGGTCAGCGACAAAGAACAGCTATTGCAAGAGCAATTGTTAATTCTCCACGTTTATTGATTGCAGATGAACCTACTGGAGCTTTAGACATAGAAACGAGCAAAGAAATTATCCAAGTATTTAAATCATTAAATATTTCTGGAATTACTGTAATAATTATTACTCATGATTTAAAAATAGCTAAACTTTGTAATCGAATAATTAAAATTTCTAATGGAAAGATTGTATCAGATACTAAGTTAAAACAAAAATAAGTTTATAAATAACTATGAAATAAAAGCACTTGAAATATATGTGCTTTTTATTTTGCATATAATTTCAAATAAGAATATTCTTTTATTAGGATACTTCTCTATTAAAAACTTTATAATATTAGCATTAATCTTGATATCAATAATATACTATCAAACTATTTTTTCATAGAGTTCTATATTTATAATACATTAATATCAGAACTCCTACATTTTATACCATTATTATATTAATGTTTATATAAGACATATATACATATTATTTTTTTGCATTTTTTAACCTATAAAATGTAATTGTAAAAAACTAGATAATTTTAAAGTTATTACCCTGATCATTAATTTGCTAATTATGCAAATAATTAAAACAATCCTTAAACAGTTAAATAGTCGTTAAAAGTTTGTGAATTAAAAATTAACTAAAAAGCCTGAACTTTAACTTCTACAGGAATAGAATTTTTAGCAGATAGCGAAATCTTTACTTTCTTCCATAAAAAAAGGTCCGATACTTTTGTATCAAACCATTGCTTCTAATATGTGTTTGATTACCTATTTTGATACAATTACGCACCCTTAGGTCATTTTACGCATCCTTGATTAAATTTACGCACCACTATTGATATAATTGAAATCATAAAAAGTTCTTAATTTATCATGTCTAAAACTAAAACTATGATAATACTTATCTTCTGTTATATTGGTTTATATGAAAGAGAACGACAATTTTGATACATTGCGTACACCTTGTTAATTTTCGAGATTTTGCGTACACCAAATCCAGATGTTTTATTATGATCATTGAGCACATTTCATTAAGCATAATTGTTTCCAATAGCCCTCTAAAAAAATCAACATTTATAACACCGCTTGGAATACCACCATTAGAAAAATTTTTAACAAAAAAACTCTCTTTTTTCTGAAGTTAAATCGTAACCGGTAAGTTTTCTATAAACCACTAAATGCTCATCCATAAACTTTTCTTTACTTATTGGCATTTCAACATTGGAAAATTCTCTAGCCATAGCATCCAATAAAAATGGTGTACCTCTAGACCTCCAGATTTCTAAATTTTTATAGAATAATAGAAACGGATGTGAAGCAATTCCTAAAGGGGGTTTTTCATCCAAACTATCAAGCTCATCAATGATATCTTGGGTATAAAAAGTATTACCTTCATGGTATAAATCCAGTACTGATTTCTTATCAAATTCTGGAACAATCTTAAAAAACCTTTTTGATAGATCTTCTGGTATCTTTTTAACAAACATATAGTACGACTCTTGTTCGCATAATAATTGAGCTTTATTTATAGATAGTATGATTATTTAAGGTAATAATGCTTATAAATATTCAAATTAAATAATAATAGAAAAAAATAGAAGATCATTCTTTTCCGAAACTCATCCTCTATTTACCCCAAAAGGCTATTATATGATATCAATAAATCACAAAAAAAATCAATAGATTAACTCAAGGAAAATATAATGATTATATATTTTCTATAAATTTATCAGCTTGTAGATGCATCTGTGGATCTACTGGCCGTTTTTTCATTTTCAATTTTTTGATTTATTTTACAACTATAGAAGTCTTAGCATAACAAAATCAACTGTAAAAACCAAAAAACCAGGTTATAGCACCATAAATTGGAGCTTTTTCAATTTCAAATTTAAGCAAAAAATGCTGTGACCATTAAATAGTTTGTATTTTTAACTACTTATTCCACAGCCTCATCAAAAAATATACATTTTTTGTGTTTACTAACTACTATAAATTTTATAGTTGTTTTTATTACATAGATAAAATAATCAAACAATGTGGTTTTTTGATTGGTTAATTAATAATCTTATTATGATTTAAGACCTTCTCTAAGTTTTTTAACATTAACAAGGAATTGTTCTATTTCATCCTTAGAAAAGTTCTTAAAATCATTTTTTTCATTTAATTCATTCCATACTTTTTGAATAGAAGGATAATCATTAAGATAACTTAATGGGTATAACTCTGATTTAAAAGTTGAAGTGTCAAAAACAATTAAATGTTCCCTCTCGTTTGTATTTTCCCCTGTTGTGTATTTCCAATTCACATAATAGAATATAGTGTCCTTGTCGCGGTTAAACCTTTTAAACTCACTAATCTCTGTTTCTCCACCATGTTCTGTTCTAGTAATAAAAAACAATAGACTATTCACTTCATTGTTATCTAGATTTACTTTAGGTGGTTTATCACAGCCTTGGATAAACAACAAAATTAACGTTAAAAATAGTATTATAACTATCTTATTTCCATGAACCCTTTTCATACGATATTCCTTCTAATATAGTGCTACTATATCTTCCAAAGCTCTTATTGGTAACTGGATAGTAGTATCCACCAAATTCTGTTGCTACATATAACATGTATAAGGAGTCAGAAACTACAACTCCATATGAAGCAATATAAACTGTTGCAGGATGCCCATTTATATATGTTGTTTCAGTACGAACATAACCTCTATCCTCAAATCCTGCGAGCATCTCTGCAATTTCTGAATTACTTGCATAATAACTATCAATTATAGCTTGGAAAATTGATTGAGCAATTGCAAGTCCACCGCTAACATATGTAGGCATAGGGACCATTGAAAACGTTAATCCAAGCATACTGTTTAGTTCATTTAATGCCCCAACAATACCTCTATCAACATAATGGTTCTTAATAATATTCCTAATTGCCTGGTTTGATAGTGTCTGATAAGTAAGTTCAACTTGTTGTTTTGTAAAATATTGCTTTTGATGAATTGTATCTACTGTTTTACTATTCGCCCATGTTCCACCAGCATTACTACTAATTTTATCTAATGTTGGCATGATTTTTAGCGTGAAAGATCCTGTATTGCTGCCATAACCTCTAACACAAACATAATAGTCCTCATTTTTATCTAATTTCACAACAATCTTAAAGTTATTTGTACCACTAGTATAATAATCATTATACGAATCGTCATTATATCCTACTTCATCATACCAAGAACTAAAGAACAAAAAACTGTTGTGCTCAAATACAGCACCTACTGTATCTAATGTACCGGTTGTATAAAATGTGAAATACCCCGCTGATGGTGCTTTATAATGGAATATTTTTGTAGTTCCATTATATGACGAAGAGATTGTTTGATTTATAGAACTATATACCGGATCTTTTGCATCCTTAAACTGCTTATCCGTAGGTTGAATTATTGTATTATTACTACCATTTCCAGCTGCACTTACGGTACTTGACCCAATCGCAACAAATACAAACAATAATACACTTAAACTAAAAAATACTAATAATTTTTTCATAAACATATAGTGTTTTAAAGGATATCATACGCTTCTCCTTTCGTTTATTGATATCCCCTTGAAACTAGAAGTTTGCACTTCCTTTTCTCATCTTTTTCTTAACACCGAAAAAGCCAAACAAAAAACCACACAACATGCAAATGATAGAAAATACAATTATTAAGCCTAGAATCCAATATGAAGGACTAAATAGTACAATTTTTGTTTTCACATTTGCCAGAATATATGAATTAATTCCATCTGTAATTACTAAGGAGCCAATCGTCGAAAAAAACAGAAGACTGAGAATATAAATATAAATCTTATACATCTCAAATCTAAAAATATTTTTTTTGGGATGATTAAAGTATCTTGCAAGATTAATCAGTTTACTATCACTAACAACAATTAAGTTAGAACATAAAAATGATAATAATCCAATTAATAAAATAAGGATAATAGAAAAAACTAAAAACAATTTATTTAGTGAATGTACTACTCTAAATAATGAGATAAGGTTATAGCTAATCGGAGTATCATGAATCATTCCTATTTCAGCTAAAAATTGAATGTCATCTAATATATAATCATATAAATTAATCGATTCTATCGAGAATATGGGGCCTATTGCGCGTGAAAATTCTTCTTCATTTACAAAGTATACTTCATTACTATCTCCGGAGGTTACCCCTTTAATTTGCAACACATTACCATATATTTTAATTGAATCTGGATTTCCTAATAAGTTATACAAGTTTTCATTCATATAACAGCTTGTTCCACTAATATTATCAAATTGAAATAAAACATCTAACTCGCTTAAATCCTTTTGATACATATCCACAAACATATTTCCGTACTCTATAGGGTAATTTTTAAACATTGTTGAGTTATTTATATAAGAATCTTTATTGTAATATATTTTTGAATAGACATTTACAAATTTGTCGTTCCATTCCAGAAATTTATTTGTGTTAGAAAAATTCGGATCACTAAAGAATCTTATAAATTCTTTATAATCAGTATCTATAATTGCTGTAACAATCATTTCATTAGAATTGATTGTTACTTTATTATTTAAAATATCATCTTTTGATGTGAATATTTTTTCTTTAACTAACATATCAGCATGATAGTCAGTAATCATAATTTCTCCTGCTTTTGGAAACACACCATAAAAATTGTTTCTGTTTTCAGTAAAAACTATTCCTGATATTAAATTGTTATAATATTCATCACCATAGAACTCAAAATATACTTCTGTTTCAAATCCAACTAATAAATCAATTTTTTGGCTTACTTGCTCTAAATCATTATAGTTAAGGATTTTGTATTCATTATCTACTATTTCAGAATAATTATTTTTATAGTTTACATAAGTCATTTCAGAATTTTTAAAAGATTTATATTGTATAGCTGTCTCATCCAAAAACATCATTGATGATAATATTGTAAATAAAATTACAAAAATTGAAGTTAAAATACTATAACTAAAAACCTTTATTAGACTATTTAAAATTGACTTTGTAATTATTGTTTTATTCCTATGAATATCTATCTTTTGATTACTATTTGCTGGAATAACTCTAATAGATTTGCTCTTTGGGTTATTGTTTAAAACTAAGCTTTCATCAATTAATAAAACTCTCCCCTTTTCATGAACCTCTTCTTTTATATCCCCCCAAGAATAATCTTCATAAGATTTTTCCCTTGAAAGATAATGAACATTAGATTGGTCCCTTTGTTTTCCTAAATGTTTTACTGAGGATACTTCTCCTTCAACTAATTCAATAATTGAATCTGAGTACCTATATACCAACTCTAGATTGTGTGATACAACAATAACTAGTTTCTCTTTTGAAACGTCCTTTAAGTAATCAAAAATCATTTTTTCTGTTTGTTCGTCTAAACTACTAGTCGGTTCATCCACTAGTAAAACAGAATAATTTCTTAATAGAGATCTAAATAATGAAAATTTTTGTTTCTGACCACCACTTAGTGTTCTAGGTTTTCTATGAAGCAGATTATTTATATTCATTTCATTCAAAAACATCTCATTATTTGCTATTGTATTTTTGTCAATTGATAGTAGTATGTTGTTTTCCATATTAAGGTAATCAACAAAATGTGATTCCTGAAGTACTAGTGTAACAACATTTCCCAAATTGTTTTTGACCCCTTCAAAAAATATTTCACCATTTGTTGGTTCTATTAAACCAGCTAATAGCCCTAACAATGTTGACTTCCCACATCCATTTCTTCCAACAAGGGAAACTAATCCATGTTTAGGAAACTCTAGGTTAATATTATTTAGTGCTATAACATTTTTCTTATTATTTTCAAAAACTTTAACCAAATTTTTTATTATAATCATTTTACTACCTCTAAACTACTATATATATATTGTACTGTAACTGAGAAATGAATTAAATACATTTATTAATAAAACATTAACTTAAACTATATTAGAAACAAGATTTTATTTTATACATATATTCTATCAAACAAACCTAGTTAATCCAAGCATTAAAATTCTTATCTCCCAAAAATTACTGTTATCTCAATTCCATTATAAAATATAAACCTAACTTTTTCGTCCCTACCTACAATTGCCTTTTCTATCATCAAAGCCCATAAACCTTCATCCCACACTTCAACCACTAGTGGTTGCTTTTTTAGATTCTCAATAAAAACTTCCATTGCTTTATCCTTCGATATCCTAAACTCCTTATCCTTTTGTAGATTCTCTAGTTTCTTATATTCTGCTTCATATCTTTTACTTAAACTGTCATATTTCTTAATGTACTCATTTTGTGAATGAGTCGTTGATGCATTTTCTTTTACAAGGTGTTTTACTCTTTCTGCTATGACTTCCAAATCTTCCGTTTGTCTTTCAATGTCACTATCAATCTTTGTAAAGTCAACTAGTGCTTTTCTCATTAACTCACAATCTTCTATGACCTGTTTCCTATCTCCCATAAATGTGTTATAAGCATTTAAGAACATCATTTGTATTGTTTCAGCAGTTAGGTTTGGTGTTTTGCACCTTTCTTCCTTTACTTTAAATTTCTTATTACACTGCCAGACAACTTTTCGATACTTACTTGTTGAATGCCATATTTTCCTACCGTAGAAACCACCACAATCGCCACAGATAAGTTTTGAACTGAATATGCTGTTTCCCCAGAATAAGCAGCACCGATCTGCTCTCTTCTCATTAACTCAGCTTGAACTATCTCCCATTCTTCTTTATCGATAATTGCAGGGTGACTGTTCTCTACATAATACTGTGGGATTTGACCGGTATT
>Ga0265294_10006706_pt1 | contig 13767 bp, 14 predicted proteins | sample MunlanPumphouse3_FD_192504 | JGI IMG/M metagenome (GOLD analysis project Ga0265294, IMG submission 192504) | Groundwater microbial communities from a municipal landfill in Southern Ontario, Canada - Pumphouse #3 | ecosystem: Environmental > Aquatic > Deep subsurface > Groundwater | place... | reverse complement strand
ACCCTCAGCAGGCTGGCAGCGAAGTTATCCCCCAGTACGCCGGTAGAAGACAGGTTTACAAATTCCCTTACAACTTCTGAAAAAGCCGGGAAATGAAACTGCCCCGGTACCCAGTTTAGCCGTGCTACAACTTCCCATATCAGCAGGAATGCAATGATTGGTACCAGTCCCCAGCCAGGTTTAAGCTTCGTTAAAACAGATTTGATTTTTGCCATTTTTAATATGTTTTTAAGCGCTGTACCTTAAATCGAGCATGTCTTCTGCCGGAAAACTGCCGGTGATATAGCCTAAGGTATTCATATAGTCTATCACGTCCTGAACAATAGCGGTATCGATGGAATTGGAAAACTCTATTCGGTCGATCGATCTGCGCATAACAGCAGGGGCATACTCAAACCCGGTGGCAGTTTCAAAAGCCGGGTCAAGACTTATATTCAGTTCGGAAGCGTTTTGAAGTGAACTGGAGAGAATCGTTGCAGCTTCATCTTTGTTATCACCGATCCAGTCAAGCGCTCTGGCATCTGTTCTTGCCAGGGCTTCTACAACCTGGGGGTTTTCTTCTAATAAATTCTGTTTTACCAGCAGAACACTGCCCTGGAGTTCGGGCCAGACGTCTTTACTTTCAAGCAGCATCTGATAACCGTATTCTTCGGCCATGGTGCACCATTGTTCCGGCAGAAAAACAGCATCGACATTGCCAGCTTTAACATTCATCAATGCCTTTGGTGGATTCATGCGGGTTACATTGGCAAGTACCTTTGCCCTGTCCAGGTGGTGCACATCAATGGTTTTATTCAGTACTATATCTACCGCACCGCCTTCTCGTACGCTGGCAATACTGACGCCGCTTCTTTCAAGGTCGGCCACTGATTGTATCTTCTCCGGGTTGACTGCCAGTCCGTAACCCTGTTTGTGGGTACCGCCGATAATTTTTAACGGGATGCCGCCGTTGGCAAAAACTGTAATTGCCGGAACCAGGCACATATATGCTACTTCAATATCGCCTCTGGCCAGAGCGGTAGCCAGTGCTACGCCGGTAACATAGGAGTCGTAGGCGTTAAACGACAGCCCTTCATCTTCGTACCAGCCTTTTGCTGCCGCTACGTAGGTGGAAGTTGCATGTGCATTAAACTCAACTGCCATGCCTATTGGTTTAGGGGTTTTTGAGCAGCCCGCCAGTAATCCGGAAGAGGCCAGAACGGTGCCTCCCAGCATGAAGCCGGTATTCCTGATAAACCTTCTTCTTGTCATCAAGAATTCTTTCACCTGCCTGTGTTGTGATGCCACTTTATTTTCTCCTTTACGGTTTATTTATGCTGCCAACTTTTGCTTTACAGCCTGGTAATCACACTCTGATCATCTACCTCCAGTTGCTTCATATCACTTCTGTGGTGCCTTAATATACTTCGGCCTCCGGTGTTTCCTCTCAGCCGCATGAGTTCGGGTACCAGTGAAGGGTTGAAGACGACTGGATGACCTGGTTCATTGGAAAAAGTAGGGACCAGAATGGGCTTACCTTCTATTTTGTAGTTTCTGATGAGGCTGGTGATAAGTTCTGGTCTTATAAATGGGCGGTTGCCCAGTGTAAGAAAAATAGCCCCGCAGTCCGGTGAGAGCATTTTTAAACCGCAGCGTATAGACTGGCTGAGCCCGCGTTCATATTCCAGATTGGTTACCATTTTTACCGGCTTGTCAGTCAGCTTGTTTTCAAATTCCTGGTCACGGGAGGAAGTTACGATGATGATATCATCAATGCCTCCCTTGAGAAGAGCAGATACCATTTCCGAAAGCGGATATTGATGAGAATAATCTGATTTCCCGGCAGCTAGGACCAGAGCTGACGTGCTTACTCTCGAGCGTGGCGACTGAAGTGAATGCCAAATTCCCAGGATTATGGTACGCCCCTGGAGTTTTCTGAAAACGATACGCCCTCCCCAGGCGGTTTCGTAGATGGAAACTCCAGGGATCCCCCAGGCCTGCAGGCCGCTTGTTTCACCCGAGGCGAGCTGGCGAATGATATTCTTGAAAATCCTTTGTTCGGCCAAAGGTGCACCCTTCAGGTTTTCAAGTGCTTTACCGGATAGTAGAATTTCCATCTTGGTCTTACTTCTAATCCAGCGGAGTCAGCCGGTCTTCTTTCTCGTCCTCAAAGCCAGAGGCGATATCACTGGCTATCTTACGGTTTTCAATAAGACGGAGAGTGGCTTCTATCCTGGAATATTCTTCATAGCTAAGAACAACTACTACTGGCTGGCCGTGGCGTGTGACCATATAACGTTCTCCATTGCATACTTTATCCAGCAGTGGAAGAAAAGTGTTCCTGGCTTCAGTTGCAGATATTGCACGCAGCATTCAAAAACAACCTCTTAAAAAATGTACATTATAATGTACAGAATATTTACAATTATTAACCTAACACATGTCTAATGCCGAGGTCAACTGTTTCTGCCGCATTTTTTTAAAAAAAATAACGGTAATTTTACCTGCGCGCTTAATCCTATATAATAAAGAGGATGAGAATAATTAGCGGAATAGCCAAGGGGCGACCTATCAAAATGCCCAAAGGGACGCCAACGCGCCCGGCTACAGAGCTTGTGCGGGGAGCTATCTTCTCCTCTCTTGCCAACATGGACGCTTCAAGTGAGCTGGTGCTTGACTTGTTTTCCGGCTCTGGTTCGCTTGGGCTGGAAGCACTCAGCCGTGGAGCTGGATGGGTTGATTTTGTTGACCGTGACAAGCGCTGTTGTGCTATAATCAAGGAAAATCTGGCCAGCATGGATTTTGCCCAGCAGGCCAGGGTGTATTGCCTGAACGTGCAACGGGCGATAGATTTGGTCAACAAGGAGTATAATTTAATACTGATGGACCCACCCTACCCTAGTACCGAGATAGACAGTATCCTTCAGCAGCTTGCCAATTCTTCCCTCGTTGGCTGCGGTACTGTTTTGTGTACAACTCATTCATCCCGGCGCCCTCTTAAGCAAGCCTATTCCTCCATGAAAATGTTTAAAGAACTAAGGCATGGTGACAGCACTGCCGCGTTTTTTATGCTGGAGAATTAGTCGTGGTAACTGCTATTTACCCTGGAACGTTTGACCCTATTACCAACGGGCATATTGATATCGCTGTGAGGTCAGCCCGTTTGTTTAGCGAAGTTGTGATAGGCATATTTGGCAAACCTGAAAAAGAGGTGCTTTTTTCTCTTGAAGAAAGGGTAGCACTGGCCCGGGAGGCGGTAAAAGAGTATAACAACATCCGAGTTGAATCATATACCGGCCTGACTGTCGATTTTGCCCGCAAATGTTCAGCTCAGGTGTTGGTGAGAGGGCTCCGGGTAAGTGGAGATTTCGAGTTTGAGTTCTCGATGGCAATGATGAACAGGCAGCTTGACCCAGAACTTGAAATGGTGTGCCTTATGGCCACCCCCAAATTCCAGTTTTTAAGCAGTTCAATTCTAAAGGAAGTTGCGCGGCTCAATGGCGATATTGGTGATTTTGTTCCACCTCATATCGCCCGGGCATTGAAGGAAAAACAACAAAAACTTAAACCACAAGCGTAAGTATCCTGATAATTCGAATATTCATGATTATGATAGTGAATACTTAAGGAGGAAGAACAACCAGATGGCATACAAAATAACGGATGAATGCATTAGTTGCGGTGCCTGTGAGACAGAGTGCCCCAACAATGCTATCAGCGAAGGGGAGACGATGTACGTCGTTAACCCGGCACGATGCACGGAGTGTGTCGGCAGCCACCAGTCTCCGCAATGCGTTGATATATGTCCGGTAGAAGCTCTCGTATTGGATCCCGAGCACGAAGAGAGCCGTGATGCTTTGCTGGAAAAGTGGAAGGCACTTCACCCAGGTGAAGAGCCCAAGCTGGACTAGATACCGGTTAAACCAGGAGGCTGGTAAAAAAGCCGCGCACTGAATCGAATTCTGCAGGCAGTAATGCTATCAGCAGAGGGAATTTGCCGGCCAGAAAGCTGGCGACTGTTGAATCAGCGATAATCGCGGTTTCAAACAAGTTAACCCAGAGTGATATCATTGCGCCCAGCAATATAGCGCCGAGCGCGAGCCCGAATATCGCACCACCTATACGATCTGCCCACCCAAGCAGGATTGCCGAAGCGGCTGCTTTTACGAGGTTGGCCAGGAGTGTTGTGGCAACCATAACCGCGATCAATATCAACACGAAGGAAAATACGTTAAATACAGCATTATCGGCAAAGCCGAACCAGCCACTGAGGTTGTCATAGAAGCGGCTGGCAAGTATTACACCCGCGATAGCACCGATGATTGAAAACGTGGATTTGATGAGCCCGCGTGTTAACCCATGAAAGGCGCTGAGCCCCAGAAGTATTAGCAGTATTATATCCAGCCAGTTCATATCTTAATTATACCACATGGCTTGTCAGCTTTAATATTTACCCATTTCGGTTGCTTTATTATAGGCGGCAGTAACTGCTCCATTTATGGTTCCTTTTATCCCGCAGGAATTAAAAAATGTTATGGCCTCGGCAGTGGTGCCCCCGGGCGAAGTGACCTGCCGCCTTAACTCAGATATGTCCTGCTCGGAAGACGCTGCGTATTTAACCGAGCCGAGAGCTGTTTGCATTACGAGCTTGCGTGCAGTTTGACTATCGAAGCCCAGTGATATGGCTGATTCAATCAGGTATTCCATAAAAAGGAAAAAGTATGCAGGGCCGCTGCCGCTGATTGCTGTAGCCATATCTATACAGCTTTCTTCTTCTACAAATATGGCTTCTCCCATGGAAGAAAGGATGGTTTCCGCATTTTGTCTTTGTTTGTCAGATACCTGGCGGGAAGAAGTCCAGACTGTCATGCCCATTCCTATCTGAGCAGGAGTATTGGGCATAGCCCGGACGATTTTATCATGCCCAAGGGAGCTTGAGAGTCTGGCAATGGGCGTGCCGGCAAGTATTGAAATTACCAACTGCGCTCTATCGAAGTGGCCAGAAAGCTCTCGTGATAGATCATCCAGATTCTGCGGTTTGACTGCAAGTACTATTATCTCTGCTTCACAAATGGCAGAAGTGTTATCGGCGGCAGTGGTGACTCCAAGTTCAAGTCTCAACTTTTCCAGGTTTTGCTGATTCACATCACTGACAGTTATATTTTCGGCGGGGATGATTCTGTCCTTCAGCAAAGCCTTGATTATAGCTTGTGCCATATTTCCGGCTCCAATTATTGACAGCTTCATCTTATCACCAGGTTTACTACCCTGTCGGGCACATATACTGTGTCAACTATGGTTTTCCCCTCGAGGTATGGCAATACCCGCTCAACCTCCATGGCTTTTTTTAACACTTCCTCTCTGGATGCTCCCACTGGCAGGTTTATTTTTCCCTTGAGCTTACCGTTTACCTGTATTACAATCGTGGTTTCTTCTTCCCTGGTTTTTTCCTCTTTCCACTTTGGCCAGGGCTGATTGTGAATCGAGTAGGGATTTCCCAGCAAGTGCCATATCTCTTCGGTAATATGAGGGGCAGATGGCGATAGCATCAACAGAAGGGACTTGATCGCCTCTTTCCAGGTTTTCAGCGGAACTGAACCGGCACCCCTGACTTTCGTCAGATAATTGGTAAACTCCATCATTGTAGAGAGCATCGTGTTGAAATGTATCGAGTCGATATCCAGGGTCACCTTGCGTATCGTCTGATGAAGATTTCTCTCAAATTCCCGGACGGTGTCTTCTTCTATTATGTCAGCGGGCTTGTATTCTTCAAGAGACAGGCTCCAGACGCGGTTAAGCCAGCGGTTTATTCCGCTTATACCGGAGTCGTTCCATTCGCCTCCCTGTTCCCAGGGCGCTACAAACATCAGGTAGGTGCGTACCACATCGGCTCCCAGGGTGGATACATAATGATCGGGGTTGATAACGTTGCCTCGGGACTTGCTCATTTTTTGCCGGTTGACAATGATGGTTCCCTGGTTAAACAGTTTTTTAAACGGTTCGTCGAAGTTTACAATTCCTATGTCACGCAGAGCTTTGGTGAAAAAGCGGGAGTAGAAAAGATGCATTACTGCATGTTCGGCACCCCCGGTATAAAGATCCACCGGCATCCAGTATTTCAGTTTATCGTTGTCGAAAGCTGCCTGGTTGTATCCCGGGCTGGTGTATCTAAGGAAGTACCAGGATGAACACATAAAGGTATCCATCGTATCTGTTTCCCGAGTAGCCGGAGCATTGCATTTGGGGCAACTGGTTTTGAGAAAACCTTCGTGGTGTTTGAGGGGAGAATCGCCGCTGCTTGTGAAATCCACATCGGTAGGAAGTAAGACAGGCAGGTCGTCTTCCCTGACGGGCACAATGCCGCAGTTCGGACAATATACTACAGGTATCGGTGCACCCCAGTAACGTTGACGTGAGACGAGCCAGTCTCTCAATTTGTAATTTACCGAGAAACTGCCCCAGCCCTTGCTGGACAGGTATTCGGTAACTTTTACCCGGCCTTCAGCGGAGGGGATTCCGTCGAACTGTCCGGAATTAGTCATAATTCCTTCATCGACGAATGCTTCTTCCAGTTCCTCTCCCTGCCAGCCAGGAGGGGCTATGACAGTCTTGATTGGCAGGCCGTATTTTTTGGCAAAGATAAAATCTCTTTGGTCATGGGCGGGTACCCCCATTACCATCCCGGTTCCGTAACTTAAAAGGACGTAATCTCCAATCCAGACCGGAACGCGTTCTCCGTTTACATGGTTTATAACATAAGCGCCGGTAAAAACACCGTCCTTTTCCTTTTCGGTTGAAAGCCGCTCGATTTCGGTTCTTTTACGTGTCGCTTCAACATACGCCGTGACTTCATCTATTCTTTCTGGGATAGTAATCTTTTCGACCAGCGGATGTTCCGGTGCCAGCACAACATAAGTTATGCCATAAACGGTATCAGGCCGTGTTGTGAAAACTTTGATGGTTTCGTCTGTAGCGTTTTTGCATTCTACATCAAAGCAGATCTCAGCCCCCTCGCTTCGGCCGACCCAGTTTTTCTGCATGGATTTTATTCTTTCAGGCCAGTCGAGCCCGTCATGGTTCATGAGTTCATCTGCATACCGGGTGATGCGAAAGAACCACTGGCTGAGGGATCGCCTGATCACCGGGGTATCACAGCGCCAGCATCCGCCATCAACAACCTGTTCATTTGCCAACACAACCTGGCATTTTGAGCACCAGTTAACCGGCGCCTTGGCCCGATAAGCCAGACCGGCTTCATACAGCTTGATGAAAAACCATTGCGTCCATTTGTAGTACTCTGGCTGGCAGGTGATAACTTCGCGGTCCCAATCGTAGATAGCGCCGATGGTTTTGAGTTGGCGGCGCATGTTTTCAACGTTTTTCATTGTCCATGTATGGGGATGGATGCCGTGTTTTATGGCTGCATTTTCAGCCGGAAGACCAAAGGCATCAAAGCCAATGGGGTGCAATACGTTAAAACCCTGCATTCGTTTAAAGCGTGCGTGTACATCGGAGGGCGCCATGGCATACCAGTGGCCGATGTGAAGATCGCCTGACGTGTAGGGAAACATTGTCAGAGCGTACCATTCCGGTTTGGATGGATCTTCCGTGACTTTGTAAAGCCTGTCATCAGCCCATTTTTGTTGCCATTTGGGTTCAATTATAAGTGGGTTGTACTCAGGTGCCATTTAGTCCTCCGTAAAAGATGCCTTCAATCACGATGGAAGGTAATCATTGAGAGTTAATTGTAGCAAGTGGGTTTGGCAGGCGCAACACTCGCTTTGACTTTGACAATATAAGGTTCTACAATCCTTTGAAACGTATTTCTCAGGCTGCCGATACCTATAAAACCAGGATATTGAAAAAGTAAATTATGCCGGCAGTGTTGTATTTAAACAGAGGTTCGGGTAAATGAAGGGCAAAGATTCAGCGGACAAGCTTTGTTTTTTTCGCAGCAAGGAAGGAGCCAGTGTCGCAGCGATCGCGGCTACTGCTGTCTTGATTGCCATGAAGCTGACGGGCAGCTTTATAACTGGCAGTATCGGGCTTCGTGCTGATGCAGTCCATAGCATTATTGACCTGACTGGAGCGGTGATCGGACTGGTGGGTATACGTATTGCGGCTGCCCCGCCTGATAAAAAACACGCTTTTGGCCATGGTAAAGCAGAAAACCTGGCCGGCGCCATAATAGGGTCTTTTATCTTTTTGGCAGCTTGTTTTATTGCCTGGGAGGCAATAAAACGCCTTCTTTCATCGGAGCCGATTGAGATGGTAGCAACCGGTATTTATATCACAGTGGCTGCTCTTATTATTAACCTGCTGGTTAGCTGGTATGGATTGAGAATAGCCAGGGAAACTGATTCTGCTGCTTTGGAAGCCACCAGCCATGATTTGCTGGCCGATTCCCTTAGCTCGCTAGCCGTACTGGCTGGTCTGGTGATTGTAGCTGTTACCGGTAATGTTATATTTGATGCGATAGTAGCCCTCGCAGTATCGTTGTTGATTTTCAGAACTGCAGTTATCACTGTTGGCAAATCGGTGAGCAGTCTTATGGACAGGCGTTTGCCTCAGTACGAAGAAGATATAATAAGGAACGCGCTGGAAAACTGCGAAGGAGTAGCCAGTTTTCATGCACTAAGAACCCGAAAAGCAGGCAGCGAAAGGCATATTGACGTACATGTGGAAGTATTTCCGGACGATACTGTTTCGCAAGCACATAATATTTGTAACAATCTGGAAGAACAAATAAAGCGCCGCTTGCCCAATTCCCACATCACCATCCACGTTGAGCCATATGGTTATCGCGCCTCAGCCGAGGAAGAGAAATCGGACTTAAGCTGAAAACTTTAAAAACAACCGCTTAAGTTTGGACTTTTTCTGCATACACCTTGCGCAATTCTTCTATTGCATCTTTTGAATAGCTGTCAATCATAAATTTATATTTATTTTTTCCGGATTCAAACTGAAGCTCAGTTTTTACTTCAAATGAATCGTCGTCATGCTCAACCTTCTTTTTAGCTTTTAATTTGTCGAGCTGGGCATGCGAAAGATCAAAATTGCCTTCGGTTTCGGCAAGTATATCTGCCGGGGCCATCTCCCAGTACCTGTTGTGGTAATTTGATGTTGAAGACATTTGGGCGCCCCACTGGCCGAAAAAGCCTTTGCCCTCCTCCTTTGCCTTATCACGGGCTTCTTTCACGGCATCCTTCATCATTTGGCCGGTAAATTGGGCGAAGATTGTTCTTTCATCAGTACAAATAATCGTAAAAGAATCTTTCCTGCCAAATGATTTTGGGCGGTAAGCCCCGGGTATCACCGAAATGATCTTTTCCATATTTGCCAACCCTCCTTGTGTATTTTTAAATACATGGTTTTACAGGTTGCCGATAGAGCCCTCATTTTCGTTGGCCGCTAATCTGGTGAAGCCCAGATATTTATAAAAAAGATAGAAGGCTTTACTCCAAAATTGCGAAATTATAACCTGTGCGCCGGAAGCGATGCAATAGTTAATTTGCCTTTTTTGCTGGGCTGGGTATAAACTAACGGTGAAACAAGCTCTGGGAGGGGTTTATATGCTGCTAGACCAGTTCCAAACCATCGGCCGAGAGCTAAGCGCAAGAGGCCTGGTTACATCGCATTCCGGCAACCTTTCAGTCCGTTTTGGAGAACGCCTGGTGATAACCCGGCGTGGTTCCATGCTTGGCAGCCTGACCGAGCAGGACCTTATCGAAACAGGTATCAACAAGAACGATCGCAATACTCCCCTGGCTTCATCAGAACTGCCTGTGCACCGGGCGATTTATCAGTCTACCAACGCTCAGGCAATAGTCCACGCTCACCCTCCTTATTCAACCGCTCTTTCACTTGCTGAGCAGGAAATAGTCCCCAGGGATGAATGGTACGATGTAATAGGGAAGGTCCCGGTTCTGGGATTTGGGCAAAACCTCAAGCCGGGCAGCCTGGATGAAACAGTGGCACAGGAGCTTAAAGACAGAAGAGTAGTGATGCTTTATGGGCATGGAAGTTTTTCCATAGGACAGTTGCTTGAAGAAGCTTTTAGTTTTACTACTGTTTTGGAGGAAGCTGCCAAAGTTCTGTGCCTTTTAAAGAGCATCAATTCGGGTAACATCAACCCGGTTTAAGATATTATAACCGCTCTGCTTTGGACACTGGCAGTGGCTAAAAATGAAACCCCTGCCTCTTTCAGCCTGTTTTCCGGTTTTTACTGAACCCGTAAGACGGTTATCTTCAAATTCACCTTTATATACCCGCCAGAAGGCCAGTGGACGCGGAGATCGAGAGATAACCGCTTAATGAGGCAAGAAATCGGTTCATTTTAAATTTGGAACCGTCTTACTCAGGGAATACCGGAGTGCACCAGTGCATGTATCCCGGATGTTTCCCCCGGATTACATCGAAATACAGGCCCATCAATTTCTTGGTGAACGGACCAACCGGGCATGAGCCGATTTTATAATGGTCCACTTCGGATACCGGTGTCAGATGAGCAGCGGTTCCGGTTAAAAAGCATTCTTCAGCATTGTAAAGCTCAACCCGGTCTATGGTGCGTTCAATCGTTTCGATCCCAAGCTCTTCGCGGGCAAGTGTAATGATGGAATCCCGGGTGATGCCAGGGAGAATATTATCGCTTGTTGGAGGTGTAACCAGCTTTCCACCTGCAAGGATAAAAATGTTTTCCCCACTGCCTTCTGCTACATGACCATCAGGGGTTAGCATGATCGCTTCGTCGAAACCATTTTCGATAGCCTGGGTTTTGGCAAAAGCATTGTTTACATACATCCCGGAGATCTTGACTGATGGAGGCATGGTATTGTCTGGCGGGCGGTGCCAGGAGGAAACGCCGCAACGAGCGCTCTCGACGTCGAGATATGCTCCCCATGGAATTATAATTACCAGCAGGTCATCTTCGAGGTTATGCAAACGCACACCGAATGCCTGTGAACTTTTATAAGCCAGTGGTCTTACATATATATCTTCTTTGAGCTGGCATTTTCTTGCCAGCTCAACAGTAATATTACATAAATCTTCCGCTTTGTAGGCGGGTTTCATTTTGAGTATACTGGCGCCCTTTAAAAGGCGGCGGTAGTGTTCGGGCAGCCTGAAAAGATACAGCTGGCCGGCTTCTTCATTCCAGTTGCCCCGTATTCCCTCAAATACGGCAGTTCCATAGTGAAGGGCATGAGCCATTACTCCGATTTTGGCTTCCTCTAACGGTACGGTTTCTCCCTGAAAAAAAGCAAATGACGGCATTATCTTACTCCTCTCTTGAAACTCGATTATACTACCACAGCTTAAGTTTGAGCAAGGACGATTCTAGCTGCCCTCCTGCCCGGGTTTTTCCATGTTGTAACCGCAACTTGCACAAAACTTGTTTGTGCCTGGGTTGAGTGCCTTGCAGGAAGGACAGGTAATGGTTATGCCGCTTTCTGTTTTTTCATTACCGAAATAAACCTTAACATGCGGCCAGGGGATTTCAATTTTCTCTGTATCGAAAGCTTTTTTCACCCTTCGCCTTAATTCTCCGGTGACTTCCCATTGCTCGCTGGGCTTTACGTCTCCGAGCATTCTTACATCTATCGCGCTATCTCCAAAATTCTGGACTCTGAGTACCTGAGGGGGAGTTTTGATCTTGGAAGCAAACGATTTATCCTCGGCCAGCTCTTTTCCTACCCTGTTTAAAATTTCGAAAACCCGGTCAAGATCTTCACCGTAGGCTACCGGGACATCCAGTTTTACCCTTGCCCAGTCCCGGGTGTAGTTGGAGGAAACACTTATCTCTCCATTGGGTATTGAATAAACAATCCCGTCCAGATCCCTTAGCACTGTGCGCCTGAGGTTGATTTCCTCCACTGTGCCCACGCGCCCGGCGATTTCAACAACGTCTCCTTTATTATAGTGGTCCTCTAAAAATATAAATACGCCGCTTAAAAAATCCTTAATCAGGCTTTGGGCGCCAAGACCGATGGCGACACCGGCTACACCAGCGCCAGCCAGCAGGGGGGCGATATTAATGTTGAATTCACTCATCAGCATAAAAACTGCAATGACGGCAATCACCCCTCCCGTAGTTGTGGTGATGACTGCACTCAAGGTCTGGGTTCGATTCTGGTACCAGAGTTTGGATTGCCGGCTTTTGACTTTCCCCTGGACATATTTTTCAACCAGCTTGGGAATCGCCAGGGAAATAACCCGGTATATAAGAAATGAAAGCACGATAATCAGCAGGATGGGCATACCATGCTCAAGAAGCCATGTCTGTATGTCCTCAGCGGAAATGTTAGCGCTGGCACCTTCTTCAGACATCACTATGGCGACAATGGCAATTATGATAACCCCCATTAACAAGCTGCAGATCGTCCAGAACACGACCGGCAGGATTTTCATCGAGTGCTGGTTATTTTTTTTGCTTTTATCACCTGTTAATCTTCTACTCAAAGGGTCCCGGCCTATAAGAACCAGTGAGAGCACCAGTGCCGCCGCGCTTAGAATCCAAATTCCATGCTGCATGATGAAGTTCCACATAAATACAACCCCAAATGATATTAAAATTCTCCAAAATTATACCACAAAGACATTTTGGTTAATCGAATTTGAACTGTGACCAAGTGATGTCCGACGTGGCGTAAAACGCTTGTTTTTATTCGTATTTACTTTACTTCGGAGGTATTTTACCCTGGATTTGACAGCCTCTATAAGCGTGTGATATTATCTACCTTGCTCTCGTGACGAGAGAAAAGAGGAAGAATGTCAGGAGCAGGAACATAGTCTAACATAAGGCGGCAAAGAGCCAGGTAACGTCCTGGTGGCAAGCTGCCAGGGCGTTTAATTATGTTCCGGCACATTAACAAAAGAATATAAGTTTTTTTGTCCAAAGGCTAATACCAGACCTGAAACAGGTCAAGCGATAAAGGGCACACGGTGGATGCCTTGGCATCAAGGGCCGATGAAGGACGTGGCAAGACTGCGATAAGCCTCGGTTGGTTGTCTAGCAAACTTAACCGGGGATTTCCGAATGGGGCAACCCGGCCAGGTAAAACCTGGTCACCTCCGGCTGAACACATAGGCCGGTTGGAGGGCACCGGGGGAAGTGAAACATCTCAGTACCCCGAGGAAAAGACATTATTCCCTTAGTAGTGGCGAACGAACGGGGAACAGCCCAAACCTGATAAGCTTAGTGGCGCTGAGGCCTATGCTTATCTGGCGTTGTAAGGCAGGTCTGGCTTAACTCAGAATAAGCCAGGGAGTTACCAACCGAATTCTAGCTGAAAGTTCTGGAAAGAACTACCACAGAGGGTGACAGTCCCGTAAGCGAAAGAAGTAGGCTCCCGACCTTGCCTTGAGTACCACGGGACACGAGAAATCTTGTGGGAATCTACCCTGACCACAGGGTAAGGCTAAATACCCTTGATGACCGATAGTGAACTAGTACCGTGAGGGAAAGGTGAAAAGTACCCCGAAAGGGGAGTGAAATAGACCTGAAACCGTGTGCTTACAAGCAGTCGGAGGGAAGCAATTCCTGACGGCGTGCCTATTGAAGAATGAGCCGACGAGTTAATCTGTGTAGCAGGTTAAGCAATTTAAATTGCGGAGCCGTAGCGAAAGCGAGTCTGAATAGGGCGTTTAAGTTGCACAGATTAGACCCGAAGCCGGGTGAGCTATCCATGGCCAGGGTGAAGCTCCGATAATCTCGGAGTGGAGGCCCGAACCGGTCAACGTTGCAAAGTTGTCGGATGAGCTGTGGATAGAGGTGAAATGCCAAACGAACCC
>Ga0265294_10006704_pt1 | contig 13768 bp, 11 predicted proteins | sample MunlanPumphouse3_FD_192504 | JGI IMG/M metagenome (GOLD analysis project Ga0265294, IMG submission 192504) | Groundwater microbial communities from a municipal landfill in Southern Ontario, Canada - Pumphouse #3 | ecosystem: Environmental > Aquatic > Deep subsurface > Groundwater | place... | reverse complement strand
CTCCTTTCTGGTCAAGCACTTTTTTCAGCTCTTCATAGGCTGTAAAAAGCTCTTTTCTCTGCCTTCCCACGGTTTCGATTTTTGGTTCGGCTTTGAGCCAGATGTCCTGTTCTCCGCTTCCTCTGGTAACAGCCACGCAGGCGAGCATGTCTCCGTGGGTCAACCTGTATACGGAGTCAAGCCCCGTAGGAGTAACCCATGCAGGAGAACTGCTTTTCAGCTTTTCTACAAGCTCGTGCCAGCTGAGGGTTCCTGAAGTCCTGAGGTTAAGCTGAAGGTGAGTACGCTCCCCTGCAACTTTCTCATTAACGTTTTTGAGGAATGCGCTGTACGATGGATCTGCTTCGTTGATCTCACCTGTCTCATAGCGGGCAAGCTCTTCTGCTTCTTCTTCGAAAAAGGGTGCAAGGTTAACCCTGCTTGAGGGTTTTGTCATCAGGGAAACCCCAAAGAATGCAATTGCACTCAAGCTCATTCCCACAATGACACCGTGGCTCATAAGAATGGGATGGATGGTCTCAAGGTAGCTTGGAGCCAGGGGAGGGGTTTTTACAAGGTCCAGAACTACAAGGGCTACCTGGACAATAAATCCGATTACCATCCCTGCAAAAGCTCCTTCTTTTGTCGCTCTTTTCCAGTAGAGCCCTCCCATAAGAGGAAAGAAGTAAGAAGCGCTTGCAATAAAGGTAGCAATATGAATTGCATCTATAATGTTGGGGATAATAAATGAGCCAGCTGTTGCTGCAAGTACGATAATTAGCACACTCACCCTGTTTACAATGAGCATCTCCTTCATTGTAGCATCGGGCTTTATGTACCTTTGATAAATGTCCCTTGAAATGCAGGAAGCTCCAGATGTTGCAAAGGTGTCAGCGCAGGACATGGAAGCTGCTGCAAGCCCTATTGCACTTATAGCTACAATCAGGGGAGCAGAAGCAAAACGCTCACTGACAAAAGCAAGAAGTGCAGGCTCTGCCTGTGCCATGCCTGCAGGGAAGCCCATTTGCGGGATTTCCGGGTATATGGAACTGAGAGCTATTGCTATTACAGCACATGCCGAGAAAACTATGGTGATCATAAGAGACCCTATGATCATCCCTGTACGGGCGGATTTTGCATCTCTTGCAGCCCATACCTTCTGCCAGGGGTCCTGTTCTGTAATCCATCCCGGAATAATGGCAAGGCAGAAGATCAGAACCATGGGGAGGCCGATTGACAAGGGGTTCCACCATACATCGGGAAGGCTCCCGAAGAGTTCAGAGCTGCTTATTGCAGGAGTATTAAGACCTCCATCTGCCACTGTCCCTACTGCAGCAAAAGCCATTGCTATTGTAAAAAGAGAGAGGAACGAGAACTGGATGACATCTGTCCAGACTACTGCCGAAAGGCCGCCGAGGGTTACGTAAAGGGATACTGCAATTGCAACAATAGCCGCAGCATAGAGCGGATCAAGCCCGTAAAATACCTGAAGCACGAGGGAGAGACCTGTAACATCTGCTACTGCAAAAAGAATCATCACTACGGTAATGATCAGAGCAACAGGCCACCGGACTGAGCTCCCATAACGCTGTTCCAGAAGTTCAGGCTGTGTAATTGCAGGCAGGTTTTTGATCTTGCCCACAAGTACAGCGATGACAAGGAGGGCGACAATATTTGGAGCTACAAAAGCCCATATGGAGCCCATTCCCTGCAGTATGAAATACCCGATAACCGCAAGAATTCCTCCAGCTGTAAGCCATGATGCTGCAGCTGAAAATCCAAGTGCTCCGGGACCTACTTTTCGTCCTGCAAGCCAGAAGTCGGTAATAGATTTCTGTTTTTTATTGAAGTACCAGCCAACAGTCACAAGTCCGATTATATAGACTGCAAGCAAAGCCAAAAAGATATTATAACCATCCATAAGGACACCTTTAAAAGAATCATAATGTGTATGAGTAGTATCTGATTATAGAAATTTTTCCGAAATTAATACAATTATTCAGGAGTACTTAGTTTTTATATATTCTCATATTATTAAATTTGGATGAGTAAATTTTACTTTAATTCTACTATTTATTTATTCCGAGATGCTTTGCGCACTTTATTTTGCAAATAATTCAAGTTAACTTGCATTAATTCGCTGTAATTTCCGAATTTTCGGTCCTGGCTCATTAACAGATTTATTGATTTTTTAAATTTCATTTTTTATTGCTGATTTTTTTATTGCTGATTTTTTTATTGCTGATTTTTTAAATTTCATTTTTTATTGCTGATTTTTTTATTGCTGATTTATTCCCTATAATATCGATTTCTTGCATGGAAGTACCATTACAATTTCAAGCTCCCTCCTTTTACCTTTTATTTTCCTTTTCACAGGAAAAAGCAAAAATTTTACTCAAAAAGTTTATATCTGTTATATCAAAGACCACATGTCTATATAAACTCAAATCTGTTTGATGGAAAGAAGCAACGAACCTGCCTCCAGAAAAGTATGATCTTGCTTTTGTTTACCAGAATTCGGTATATATTTTGTGTATAGAAACAGGAGAAACAGTAGTTGATGGTTCTGGCAAGGTAGATGCAGGAGATACGGTATTTGCTTTCCTGAGACCGGAAAACATAGCTTTAAGTAAAACTTCCGCACAATCCAGCATCAGAAACTCTTGCAGGGCAGGGTTACGGAAGTCTTGATACCTGGAGCTCTTGTCCCGGGTAAAGGTTGAACTGCGGAATCACCCTGAATGCCCTTATAACCTGGAAATCGGCAGAAAAAATGGATATTTCTCCGGATGCCCGGGTTTATGCCCGGTTCAGGGCAAATTCTGTTCATGTACTCCGCTAAAAGGTGAGGTCTGTGAAAGCGAAAACAAAGCTCTGGTTTACCGAAGATGGAAGGACAGTAATGGGGGCTGGCAGAGCCGAATTGTTGAAAACAATTGACGAAGAACGCTCCCTCCGTAAAGCCTGTCAGAAACTTGGAATTTCCTATAAACATGCCTGGATGATGCTTAAAAAAATGAATGATGCTCTTGGCGAGCCTGCGGTAGTTACTGTACGTGGGGGAAAAGACCAGGGAACTTTTCTGACTGATCTTGGAAGAAAACTGCTTGTTGAGTACGAAACAAATAAAAAGCTGATTAATGAAGCTGTAGGGGACGAAACCTCATGGGAAAATGTAGGCTTCAAGCTTTCAGCCCGAAATAAGCTTCCCGGAAAAGTAGTTGAAGTCGAGAAAAATGGGCTTGTCTCCAAGCTCACAATTGAGATTGAACCTTCAGTCCTTACCTCAGTGGTTACGGAGGAGGCAGTCGAAAAACTGGACATAAAGCCAGGAGACCGGATTTATGCGGTCATAAAATCCACAGAAGTAATGGTCGCAAAAGCCATCGGTGAAAAAGAGCCTGTAAATTCTGGCTCAAAAAGGTCTGATACAGACTGAACTCTTTTTTTTAGGGGCATTTTAAGATCTTTATTAATTTTAAGGTCTTTATTAATTTTGAGAACTTTATTAATTTTGAGAACTTTATTAATTTTGAGAACTTTATTAATTTTGAGAACTTTATTAATTTTGAGAACTTTATTAATCAGGATTCGAAAAAAAGATGAGTGCCTGTAAGAATATTATTTACAGGCACTTTTTGTTTCTTTTTGTTTTATTCTTTTAACTTCCTGTTTTCAGGGTCAGCTTATTTTCCAGGTTTCAGGTTATTTTTGCTGCTGTTTTTTCCTGAAAATCACAAAGAAGGCTGCCAGAGCCATGAAAGCAATTCCGGCTCCAAACTGGTACCCTGGAAGCCTTTTTTGAGCAGGCAGAACTTCAACATTAACCTTTACACTGTCAGAGATCTGGTCATGCCCGTTTACATCCTCATAGAGGATCTCGCTGTTCAGGGAATACAGTTTGGCTGTTGCATCCTCATCCACGTCTATATCAAAAATGGCAACAGCGGTCTTTCCCGGGCCCAGGGTTCCAAGATAAGCCTGGTCGTCGGTTGTACTGAAGGGGTCACTTGCACTGAGCCTTACGGTTGCATCCTTTGCAGGCTTTTCTCCCGTGTTCTTGTATGTTACATAAAGCATCCCGCCTTGATCAGGATAAAGCTCACCTGTTACATTCGTAACCTCAAAGTAGGGTTCTTCCTTGACCTTTATCTCTATAGTCTGGGTCTGGGTCTGATTTTCATACCAGATGCCTACCTCTTTGTTCCTGACAAGGCCGATGTTGTTGTCAAAGTCGTCTCCGCTCAACTGCACATTATGCTGGTACATGTATGACAGGTCAAGGGTCAGGGGATACGTTCCTGCAGGAGTATTCTTGTTTATCTCAACAGTGAATTTTGTCGGGCTTGAACTCTGTTTACCCTGTTTGAGGGTGCCTGCTTCCTGAGGCCCGGATTTAACTTTTACATACTCGTTATCAGATTTGAGGGTTGCAAGGATGCCTACTGCTGTTGTAGCCTGCGCTTCATACTGCATTTCAGCCTGCTGAAGCATTATGTCAACATACTCCCCAAAGTCTGCATCTTTTTCTGACTTAAATCCGGTGATGGCGCCTTTATTCATCATATTTATGTTAAGGGTTACAGTATCTCCCCTTGAATATTCGTTGTCTCCAACAAGTGTGGCGTTAATATCGGGTCCTCCGTAAACAGTGTAGTAGTTCTCACTGATATCGAAGTTTTTAGGGAAAGCTGCCTGTGCTGGCAGGGCAGCAGAGCAAAGGATTAGAAGAGCTGTGATAGTAGCAAAAAATCCATTTTTATTCATTCTCATCACCTGGCGCGGTTTCATCATTATTCCTGTTTCTTTTCCTGTACATATTTACGATCTGGTAAAGGGCGATAAGGATAATCAGTATGATTGCTATGCCTGTTATGCTGATTTTTTTCTCAGTCGCTTCAAGAGGCACATGCACTTTCAGGTTATTTGAAAAGGAGGTTTCACCATCCTTGTCAACATACTTTATCTCGCTGTCAATTCCATAATTCTTTACAGTAGCTTCCCTGGCCGAAGCAATCTCGAAGCTGGCAGTCCTGCTTTCCCCCGGCCCTATGTCTCCGAGTCTCACCATGGACTTCTGTGTGCTGAGTGGAGTCATTACGATTATTCGGGCAGTGGCATCCTGTGCAACCTCTTCTCTTGTGTTCATATAGGTAACATTGATGACTCTGCTTTCTCCCTGTTTCAGGTTTCCTGAAACCTCTGTCACTTCAAACTTCGGCTCACTTTTTATGGAAATCGGTATCCTGAGAGTCTCTTCTTTTGTATCGTAATCTATCGTATATTCCATGTCCGTAAGTCCCAGGTTTATAATTTCCCCGGTTGCGGTCCGGACATTTGCCTGATAATCATAACTTACGGGCAGCAGGAGTTCATAATTTCCAGCAGGGGTATCACTGTCGATTTTTATAGTGTACTGGATATTTGCTGTATATCCCGTCTCAAGCTCTTCCACATTCTGGATATTGCTTGCGGACTTTACTTCAATGTATTCAGTTCCGGAAACAAGGACTGCATTGATGTTTTTCGCTGTTGTACATTCTTTTTCTTCTTCCATTTCAGCCTTCGCAAGCATCTCCTCATTGGCATCGCTTATTCCGGCCTGATTAACGTTTAATCTCTTAAATCCGTCTATTACTCCTTTATTCGCAATTTTTATTTGCAGGTTTGCAGTCTCTCCCCTGCTGAACTCTGGATTTCCTGTTACTGATGCCTTCAGAACAGGTTCCCCGTAACTCCTGTAATAGTCCACTGTATATCCATAATCCGGGACAATAAAGTCTGTCTCATCGTCTCCAAGGGCTGGGAATGCAGTGATTGAAATTATTAACAGGACTAATGTAAATCTCGAAGCTTTCTTCATTATTTCTTGTCTGGTTTTTCCGGGTGCTTGTATCATACATCTGCCCCCTGAATTTGTTTTTTTGCCTCTTTCTCTGCCGTGGCTCCTCTCCTCTTTTCTCTCCAGGTATCAAGGACCACTATAAGCGGTGGGAAAACTACAAAAGTTGCCAGGAGAGCCATCAGGACATCCACAACCGTAACTATTCCGAAATTGCTGATCATAGGGAAGGGGGAAACGACCAGTGCCAGGAATCCAAATACAGTGGTCGCTCCTGAAGCAATGATTGCAGTTCCTATTTTGGCACTGGTCATATGGATAGCTTCCATAGGAGTTGCACCTGCATCTTTTTCCTCAAAGTAACGCTCCATCATAAGGATCGCATACTCAGACCCTACTCCCAGAATCAGAGCTCCAAGAGTTGCTGTCATGGGAGTGTATTCGATATCAAGGTAATACATAACTCCTCCTGACCAGCCTATTACTATGAACATGGGGATGATAGGGACTACCGCTTTCAGCCAGTCTCTGTAAACAACGAAAAGCCCTGCAAGCACAAGAATAAGCCCCAGGAAAGTCATTGCTACTCTACCACTGGTAAGAGCTGTAATAACTTCTATAAATACAACATTGTTCCCGGTAATAGTGACAGATGTACCCGGAGGGGCTGGCATCCATTGCATATCCTGTTTAACAATGTCAGTTAGTTCCTGAATACCTGTTACTTTAATGTCCGCAACCGCATTTCCTATATTGAAATTAAGGAGAAGCATATTTTTCCCGTACATGTAACGGTCTTTCTGAGATTCCGGGATCTCAGCATAAATAGCTTCTATTTCCTGGCTTGTATCCGGGATCGTGCCTCCGTTCCTTTCCTTCACCAGGGGTACAATGCTAGAAGCGCTGTAAATGTGCTTTCTTCCTTCAACTTCATGCTCGGAAAACCGATCTATCCACTTCAGAACATCCGGATTCGCTGTATCTTTAACCTTGATAATAAGGTTCAGTTCATCTGTCCCGCCCATGATGTCTCCCATATGCGCGAGGTCCACAAGAGCAGGCATATCCTGGGGAACGAATGTTTGCACGTCAGTCTCAATTGGTACTGACTGATCCACATAAAGCCCGCCTAAACAGAGCAGGCTTGCAATTCCCAGTACAATAATATCGTATCTGATTGTCAGGTCGGTAGTTTTCTGGAGCAATTTCTCTGTTATATGCCCCTCTCCTCTCTTTTTTTCCGACTTTTTCTTTTTATCCAGACCTGCCGGTTTTATCTTTCTGGCAATTTTCTTTAGAGGATTTTTGTCCGAATACTTATCAAATAGTGAAATTGTTGTAATTCCCACGAATATGGAGGAGAGATAACACATTATAATGCCTATCAGGAGCAGTTTTCCAAAGTCCTGGATCATAGGCACTGAAGATGTAAAGAGAGATACAAAGCCAAGCGCTGTCATTCCCAGAGCTATTAAAACTGCAGGTCCAGTATTCTTTATGGTTTCTACAACTGCCCTTTCCTTGCTCTCGCTTTTGTGCAGTTCTTCTTCAAGCCTGTTATGGAACTGGATAGCATAGTCTATCCCCACGCCTATGAGGATCGGGAACGCAGCCATTGAGACCATGGAAAGGGAAATTCCGATATAGCCCATAGCTCCAAAGGTGTAAATAATTCCGAGAAGGACTACCGGTAGAGGGAGAAGGCCCCATCGGACGTGTTTGAACACGAAAAATAATATGATAACCATGAAAAGACCGGAAAGTCCCAGAAGCACACCCATGCTGGAATTCATTTCGTAGTTCATGGAGACCATGAAGGCCGGGTCACCTGTGACGATGATGTTGTAAGAAGGTGGAAATTCTGCAAATGAAACCGAATCTTCAGTGGCATAAAGGATATCTTCCTGTGCAGCGTCACTGGTTGAGCCGGCCATTACTACTGAAATCAGAATGTGAGTATTATCAGGGACAATCTGTCCGAAAATTTCAGGGTTTCCATCTATAATAGCTTCAATCTCTTTATCGGTATCTGGAATCACGTATCTTCCTGTCATCTGGTAATTAACCATTTTGATCAGGGAGGCAGGGCTTGTGGTTTCTATTACACCCTCAGTGCCCTGGAGCTGGTGTTCCATTCTGTCCACGGCTTTCATCAGGTCAGCGTTTTTCACCTCATTGCCCTCTACCATTACCACAATTGATTGAGTCTGAAATATTTTTTGATAAAGGTGATCGTAGTCCTGATAGAGAGGGGAGTCTTTCCCTACAAATGTCTCTGTTCCTGAAGCCATCTCTATATTTTGTGCGCCCTGTGTTGCTATGACTATGAACAGAAAGGCTACCAGAAGTATGGAAAAACGGTTATTCTGAATAAAAAATCCCAGTTTTTCAAAAGTATTTTTAATAGTAAATCCTCTCATAATTTTTAGTATCCATACAATTTAGGGGCCTTGTTGCATTTATCTGACCTGCCTGTCTTTATTCAGGCTGGAGATCTGCCATTCAAGGCTTATTCACACAAACTTCTCTTTTCCGACTGTATGAATAGTTCTTTAATGTCTAGGCTCTGTGAGTATTATATTTAGAAAAGATTTAAATCTATTGTTACTTTAGGGGTAACAGATGTTTTTACAGCACAATAATCAATTAATTTGCAATCTGGAGAAGATGGGGCTAACTGAAAACGAGGCAAAAGCCTATGTAGGGCTTGTCAGTCTTGGAGAGGCTACGGCACGAGAAGTTCATGAACTTACAAACGTGCCGAGAGCCAAGATATATGAAGTCCTTAAAGTACTCGCAAAAAGGGGTTATCTGGAAGTCCGACAGGGCTCTCCGACTTACTTCCGTGCAGTTGATCCCAAGCAGGTAATAGGCAAGATAAAAGACGAATTCATTAACTGCGCAATCGAAACTCTTGACCAGCTCAATGAACTCAGTTATGAGCTTCCCAGGACATCTCCTGTCTGGTGCATCCAGAGCGAATGGGGGATTAAAAACAGGATCCGTGAAATTCTCAATGGGGTAAAAGAAGAGCTGATTGTCTTCTCATCCAGCCCCAGGTTCTTTCAGGAATTTGAAGCTGAACTGAAAAAACTGGAAAAAACCTGCCAGTTAACCTTTATTATAAGTGAACCTGAAAAGTTTGAATCGTTTCCATTTGAGTTCCGGGAAACCACTAAAGAATTTCGCGAGTTCCTGAACAATATCGTAATTGATGGAATCAGGTATGACGAAGAATTTTTTATGATAGCTGACGGAAAGGAATCAATAGGGGTGCACAGCGCAGGAGACAAAAGAGAAGCGGTTGTAATCAAACTGCCAGTTGTTTGTTACCTGCAAAAGATGATTTATGATAGGGTTCTCGAGCCAAGCTTCGTTAAAAAAAATCGTAAATCTGCTTGATAAACTTTTTCAGGCCTGTATTTATAAAGTCCCAATCTTCGGGTAATATTAATATGATTTAATAATAAAGTTCCCTTACAGGTTTATATTTATAAATCCAGAAAATAAATCTCGGCAGGTGTATATGGTGAATAGTGTGAAAATCAAGGATATCAGCATTCAATGGTTAGGGCATGCCGGTTTTTTGCTTGAAGGGGAAGGCAAAAAAATCTATATTGATCCTTTTAGGATTGCTCAGGAGCCTGCTTTTGATGACAGGGCAGATATTCTCCTTATCACTCATGAACACTATGATCACTGCAGCCCTGATGATATCAGGAAGGTCAGGAAATCTGACACTACTACCCTTATCCCTGAAAATTGTTCTCTTGAATTCAAGGGAGATGCAAGGAGGGTTGCTGAAGGGGATATTCTGGCTGATGGGCTTGAGATCAAAGGGACCCGGATTGAAGTGGTCCCTGCTTATAATATTGATAAGCCGTATCATCCCAGAGGGCTTGGAGTGGGGTATATCGTAGAACTTGAAGGGTTAAGGATTTATCACGCAGGAGATTCAGACTTTATTCCAGAGATAGAGGCTATCAATGCCGATATAGCTCTTCTGCCTATCGGGGGTACGTATACCATGAACGAGGAAGAAGCCGCGAATGCAGCAGCAGTTATATCTCCCGGTTTTACTATTCCCATGCATTATGGTTCAGAAGGAATTAACGGAGACCCCGAAAGGTTTAAAGCTCTTGTACACAGCAAGAACCCGGATATTAATGTGATTATTTTTGATTCCTGATCAGTTTCCTTCGACGGATAGAACAGGACACCCATTTAAGTAAAATTCCAGGATAGATTTACCAATGCCCAGAGCAGCCAGGAAACAGCAAAAAAACCTTATTCAGAACATAGCCGTCCAGCGTATGTGGCGGCTTTTTGAGCGTGCAAAAGTTGAGCTTCCGGAAAACCCTGAGCGCAGCAGGCATTACGTGCAGCTCATACGAAACATTTCCATGAGGAACAGGATAAGCATTCCGAGAGAAATCAAAAGCAGGATCTGTAAACACTGCTATTCTTTTCTTACTCCCGGATATAATGCACGCTACAGATTGAATGAAGGGTTTGTTGTCATAACCTGTGAACATTGCGGAAAGGAAATGAGGTATCCTTATAAAAAATTAAAATAAAATCAGGGTTATGTTTCCCCCTTTCCAGGTTAACAGGCAGTTTTAAGCTTCATTTGCAATTCAGGTAGCGATCCGGGTACTGTCTTCACAAACAGAATAACACTCATTAGCGATCAGGAATAACACTCATTAGCGATCAGGATAATGATCATCAGCGAGCAGATAATTACACTAATCCTGAAATATAAAATACTGTTTAAACTATTTTCATGTTTTTGCAGGGACTTCCTGTCCTCTCATTTTTTTGATTGCCAGGGCTATCTGTTTTGCAATAACGGACTTTGGGCCATTATCGTCTACAAGCACTCTTCCGCTAACTTCCCACCAGGATTTGGGATAGGCTTTTTCAGGCTCCACTTCCGGGTTCAGGCCAAGTTGTCTGGCAGCTTCTTTGATTTCGTTCAGGTGCGGTTCCTTTATGGAGTTTTTCCGTGAGATTATCCTGCCGCTGCTTCTGGATTTTGTCTGGTCGATATATGCCGGCCAGATTACAAGTTTTCCCTTATCTTTCATCATCATGCTATCTGCGTCCTAAATTGTTTTCATCAAATTTAAAACTGCCCGGAAGCTTCCATAATTTCCGGGTTATTTCTGAATATCTCCCGTCCCTGAGTTTTTATTATTTATGAGAGATTTACGAGAAAATTCTATTTTTTAATATTATACCTTTTTTTCTTTAATCTTGTAGCCTGTATTTTTTATTTTATATCCCGTATTCTTAATTTCATATCCCGTAATTTTTCAATCTTATAGCCTGTGATCATTTTTTTCAATCAATAACCTGTAATTATTTATCTTTCCCCGATAATTTCTCCACGGTGTATTACTATGGTTCCTGTGTTTTCAATTGATGAAAAAGTCACAGCTTACATCAGGAAGAGTGGGATGGACTTCAGGCTATCCACTTCCCCGAATGGTCCTGTACTTCTTCCTCTCGGAGAAATTTCTCCAAAGCCCTCTGATATGAAAATTCTTGTTGGCAGCAATATTCTTTACGTCTCAAAACTCCAGGCAAAGTATATCAAAAAAATTGATTGGCCTATGGTAGAAAGGTACTTGAGTTCTTCAGGAGAATCAAAAACCTGAATTTTTGTGAGAATGGGCCGGAAACGATAAATTCACTTTTGATTTCATAGATTATCCTTTCTGTTAAGGTCTTTACAGGTTATCTTTTTGTTCAGGTCTTTATAGATTATCCGCTTTGTTTATTAAGAAGAGGGAGCAATAAGGTAAAGATTGACCTGTTATGATCCTGCAGCTTGTTCTAAACCTTAATAAATTGCTGCCGGCTAAAAAGAGATCGCTTCGAGCTCAAGGGAGAATTCTTCCGTGAAAATGAATACAAAAAATATGTTTATACTCCTTGCCCTGATGGTGATCTTCATATCGGGCTGTGTTGACCAGAAAAAAGAGATCACTATTGATGAGCCTGGCAACATCTCCAGTTATGAATTTGATGTTTTTCTGGAAGAGTGGGATAACAACACTCCAGTAAATACCACCACATACTATATTCTGGAAAACAAAGTTGAAGTTCAGGCTGTCCATCTGGTTATAAATAGCAGCAAGCTTGAAATTTTCCCTCCGGATTCTCTTGGAGGAGGCTCTGAGAAGGAACCCATTAAAAACTTTGTACTGCTGGTAGAGCCTGCGAACGAAACAGTTGCGGGACCGGAAACTTTTTCGAGGCTTGCAAACAGCATCAACGTTACATACCTGAATTACACTCTCACGCAGGACGTTTCCAGGGGCATGAAGGTAGTAAATCTCGAATTTGAGGAAAACGTTACAGGTTTTATTGCATATACTCTTGATGCGCCCGGAACCCAGAGCTTTACCTTTATGAAACCTGATTCCGAGTTTATACGTGTGATTCTCCCTGAGGGCTATGTTACAGGCAACAGGGTTTTCGGGATAGCAAGACCTGCACCTTCCAGCACAGGCTTTGATGAGAAAGGAAGACATACTCTCCTGTGGGTTTATTCTGAAATGGGAGAACGTGAAGAAGCTATTCAGGTTAAATATTATACTGAATCCGCGCCCATGTATTTCTTTGCCGCAATCGTGGCTCTGCTTTTCGGGGTTGTGATGGTGCTTATGCGTTATTCCAGAAGCAGAAAGGAACTGGAGAGCGTCAGGGAAATCTTCGAACTCGAAAAAGAATACGAAAAGAAAGGACAGAGAAAAAAGAAATAACTTTAAGGTAAGGATTTCCTTTATTATTTCTTTTTATTATTTTTTATTACTTTTTATTCTCTTTTTATTCTCTTTTTATTCTCTTTTTATTATCTTTTTACAATTTCTTTTTACAATTTCTTTTTATTATCTTTTTATAATTTCTCTTTACTATTTCTTTTTACTATCTCTTTTTTTAATAATTATTGTTCTTTTTTAGTCAATCAAGTAATTATTTATTCAAGTTCTCCATATTATCTACTGATGAAGGCGTGGGGAAATGTCCGATGTAAATTTCTTAATTCCTTTAAGGCTTCACCTGAAGGTCTCTCTCCTGTTATCGGCTCCCTACTCCTTCTACTGATTACATTTATACTCGTGGGTGCAATTGTTAGCAGCGTAAATCTCTCCGGGAGCAGAACAAACCTTCAGCCTCCAATGGCAATAATCACTCTTGAGTCCTGTGAAGGGGGTCTATACGGAGTTGGGCCTACGGATGATAGAGCCAGGTGTGATGAAAACAGGATTGTCCTTATGCATGAGGGAGGGGATTCTCTTTCTCTGGACTCTATTTCGATAAAAATTTTCGGATATGGAAATTCTTATCAGGGCATTCCGGGTCACGAGGGGAGTCCTCTAAGTGGGGATCTTTCTGTCCTGTATATGGATTTGAGTAAAGAAGGAAAAAATTCCACATGCTATGTTGCCAATAATAATGCCACTCTTGAAGATGGTTTATGGGAGGTAGGGGAAAGGCTTGTTCTCTGTGGGCAAGACAGCCCAAAAAAGACCGTTAAATCCAGCGTAATAGTTAGTGTTGATGGGAACGGTAACACTTCTGACAACTACGGTTTTAAAGCAGGAGATAAAATAACTTTAAAGATTATTGACAATAAAGGCAGAAATGTTATTGCTGAAAGAAAGGCTATTGTCAAGCTCGCAGATTAATTAATATAAGCTGTACCGATAATTAATGAAATAAGTAAAATAACAGAGCTAAATTTTTTCTTCGCTGTTTAATTACCGGTAATTCCTCAAAATGTTGGAATGATTTAGTTTCTATTTTTAAAGAAATTACAGGGATTTATCAAAACTTTCAATTTTTGATTTTTCTCTAAGAATGTTTTTTGCATTTATCCCGCAGCATCTCTTTTTTACTTTTTTTGTAATATTTGTTAATAAATAACTTGAGGAC
>Ga0265294_10006698_pt1 | contig 13776 bp, 12 predicted proteins | sample MunlanPumphouse3_FD_192504 | JGI IMG/M metagenome (GOLD analysis project Ga0265294, IMG submission 192504) | Groundwater microbial communities from a municipal landfill in Southern Ontario, Canada - Pumphouse #3 | ecosystem: Environmental > Aquatic > Deep subsurface > Groundwater | place... | reverse complement strand
TTTATGCGTGCATTTTTAAATGCGGCGTTTATAATGCAAAATCAAATGATAAAGTTTAAGCCTAGTTCAAGTGATATTGTTGTAAGTATGGGGCAGTGTAATAATAAACAACTTTCTTTTGACTCGGAAGATGTTAAGGAAATAATTCAAAATGGATATGATAAGACTTTTGAAGTAATGCCTAAAATAATAAAGATTATAGAGGAATTCGGCTTCAAAAAAACTAATAAACGCTAATTTTATGATTAATAAAACTTTGGTTTTTTATTTAAATATTATGGTTTTTAAATTATATATGAATAAAAACTTATAACCTATTTTTTAGATTTAACATAAAAAGTCCGAGTAAATCTCGGACTTTTTAAACTTTTTATATTTGAATTGATTTAGTTAATAGATCAGGACTGTATTCTACAATAGCTTTATTTTTCTTCTGTAACAAGGTATATACTTGCGTTGCACGATCTTCTATTTCTGCTAATGTTTTATATAAATCGCTAGGTTTCTTTTCTACATTTTTATTTCTTATTATCAGGTTGGTGTTAGCGCTAACTGCCTTCAATAGTGCTTTATTATCTGAGTGGAAAGCTAAAACCTTAATAAAAGGCAAAACGTCTATATTATTGATTGCCTCAATAACTTTTGAATCTATGTCCAACAAAATGTTTAAAACAATTCTTTTCAACCTACTAAATGAATATCTTTTAGTTTTAACCTCAAGTAATAATTCATTTATATCTTTTTTAGTTTTGCTTAACTCGTAAAAACGATTTTCAAGGCCTTCTGTAACATCAAAGCCTTTTTTTATTTCTGATGGTTGTTTTGTTTTAAGAACATATAAACATAAGTCACTGAATAGTCTCATATCTGGTAAACCAAAAGTTTTAATCTCCTCATTTAGTGTGTGATAACACTCTTTTGGCACATATTTTCTAATTGACGGGGCATTACCTTTCTTATAAAGAATAGCTCGTAAAGCGCTTGCGCTAGCAGCCTTTCCTTTTGGTAGTATACTGTGATAACCAGTAGTTCTTTCTATGAACACTGGTTTTATCTTACTTTTTGTAAGGTATAGTGCTTTCAAGTATTCGATTGCCAGAATGTTATTTGGTTGTCTGAGCATTTCTATAACTTCTGTATATCGACTAAATGTAATAACATCAGTTTTCATAAGTTCGTCTAAAGCCTTTTCTCTACTAGTAGCAATAGAATTGCCTTGTGATAAATATTTTTTCAACTTTGTTTTATATTCCTTAGGTTCTTTTGCAAGATACTCTGAAACTTCGCACAATAGTTGTTCGTTAGAACTTTCACAACCAAAAGATATATGTGTAACATTATCAAAGGAATTCGCTATTTTTATACCAGCTAATGCGAAAAGGGCAGCACTGCTGCAACCATATGGCGTAGGAATTTGAACAACTATATCTGCTCCAGCCTCCATTGCCATTTTTGCACGAACATATTTATTCAATACGCAGGGTTCTCCACGTTGGGAAAAATTTCCGCCTATTATACACATTATTGCATCTGCTCCACTCTTTTGACGAGCAAGCTCTATATGCCTTTTGTGTCCGTTATGTAAAGGATTATATTCACAAATTATTGCACAAATTTTCATAACAACTACCTTTTATTTAAATCAAAAATTTTTGATTAAATTATTATATATTATTTTACTTTTAACCACAAATACGGTATTCTATATTTACTTAGTATTATATATAAAATCTGAGTAAAAGCAAAACAAATTTGTGATTTTGAGGAAAATATGAAAAAATTGAATATTATAGAAGAAGAAAATTCTTTTTATGATGATAAAAATAGAGTTATAGTATTGCCCGAAGCAGGCTTTTCAGACCGAATAGTAGAAGCGGGAAAGTTGGCCGCACAAAGAGGCATTGCAAAAATTGTGCTTTTAGTGAAAGGCAGCCAGTTAAAAAATCAAAAATTTGATGAGAAGAATATAAAGATTGTTAATATTGAGACTAGCGAATTGCGCCCGATGCTAGAAAGCGCATTGTATGTTAAAAGAGCTAAAAAGGGTGTAACTCGGGAACAAGCGAAACAGATTATTAAAAATCCTATTTACTTTGGAACAATGATGCTTGATTTGGGACTAGTAGACGGCTTGGTTTCGGGGGCAGAATCGTCAACTGCAGATACTTTTAGACCAGCATTACAAATAATTAAGGGCAAGGAGGGTCAAAAAGTATCTTCTTTTTTCCATATGATGAAAGATGACCAAAATTTTCTATTCGCAGATTGTGGACTTATGGAAGACCCAACTGCTGAGGAGTTATGCGATATTGCATATCAAAGTTATCATAGTGCTAAAACCGTTTGTGGTATAAAAGTTCCTAGAATAGCTTTTTTATCATACTCAACGAAAGGTAGCGCAGAAGGTAGTTCTCCCGATAAGAGTAGAAAAGCCTATGAGTTATTTGCAAAGAAGTATCCAGATATTATTGCAGATGGAGAATTGCAGCTTGATGCGGCAATTGTTCCAAGTGTAGCAAAGTTAAAATGCCCAAATAGTAAGGTAGCGGGAAAGGCAAATATTTTAATATTTCCAGACTTGCAAAGCGGGAATATTGGATATAAACTATCGCAAAGACTTGGTGGATTTACGGCAGTAGGCCCAATTAGCCAAGGACTAAATAAACCGGTTAATGATGTTAGCAGAGGTGCTAGCGTTGAGGATATTGTTTCGGCAATAGATATAACAAAAAAACAAATTAATATAAAATAAAGGAGAAAACATGAAAATACTAGTTTTAAATGCAGGAAGTAGTACTGTAAAGTACCAATTAATAGATATGGAGAGTCAAAAGGTTTTAGCAAAGGGGAATGCTCAAAGAATTGGAATTGATCATTCTTTTATTTCATACAAGGCAGACAATTATGGTACTGAGATTAAGCTTGATTTGCCAACACACAAACAAGCTATTGAACTTATATTAAAATTGCTTACCGATAAAGAGCATGGAGTTATAAGTAGCATAAATGAAATTGCTGGCTTTGGTCACAGGGTAGTGCAAGGAGGACCATTACACTTTGATAGTTGTATAGTTACAGAACAGGTGCTAGAAGATTTAAAGAGTATTGTGGATTTTGCTCCATTACACACTCCAGCCCATATTATGGGAATAGAGGCATGCCAAAATGTTGCTTCGAAAATACCGAATATTGTTGTATTTGATACAGGATTTCATAGCCATATGCCAGATTATGCATATAGATATGCTATCCCAAAAGAAGATTACGAAAAATATTATATAAGAAAGTACGGAGCACATGGGACTAGTCATTATTTTGTTTCTCGCGAGTGTGCTAAATTACTGGGTAAACCTGTTGAAGATTTGAAGATAATTGTTGCACATCTTGGCAACGGTTGTAGTATTACAGCTGTTAAAAATGGACGTAGTATTGATACGAGTATGGGGCTTACTCCTCTTGAAGGATTAATGATGGGAACTCGTTCCGGTGATCTAGACCCAGCAGTAGTTGGTTTTTTAGCTCAGAAAAAGGGTATGACGGCACAGGAAGTTATAACATATTTGAATAAAGAAAGTGGATTACTTGGAGTTAGTGGTATTTCTAGTGATATGAGGGACTTAGAAGAAAATATGGACAATCCTGATGTAAAGTTGGCAATTGAAATGATGGCTTACCGCATAAAGAAGTACATTGGTTCATATGTGGCAGTGCTTGGCGGAGTAGATGCAATATGCTTTACGGCAGGGGTTGGCGAGAATACAATATTTTTAAGAAAAATGGCTCTTGAAAATCTTGACTATCTTGGGATTGTTTTAGATGATGAAAAAAATGAACATTATAAACGAGGTGAAGTAAACGAGATTGAAGCAGAAGGCAGCAAGGTTAAAATATTTATAATACCAACAAATGAAGAGCTTGTAATTGCAGAAGAGACCGAGGAAATAATAAAAAACATGAAATAGTTGTCATAAACTAACATTAAAAAACGATTAAAAGAATAAATTTTTTATTTTTCTAATTTACAAAGACATTTTTATATGATATACTTGCACGTGTAGATAAAAGTAGATGGTTCAATATAAAATTGTTTGAACTTACTATTTAATAAACAAACTAGATATAAAACAGGAGGTGGAAGAATGGCAGTACCTAAGGGAAAAGTTTCCAAGGCAAGAAGAAATAGTAGAAAAGCCAATTGGAAAATGGCAGCACCTTCTTTGGTAGAGTGTCCACATTGTCACGAATTAAAGAAGCCACACGTAGTCTGCAAAAAATGCGGATATTATGATGGCGAACAAAAAGTGAATACGGATAAAAAGAAAAAAGAAGAAAATGCAGCAAAATAGTCTTAGATATTAAAATAGCGGGCAAGTCTCGCTTTTTTGTTGTCTAAAAAACTGATATTATGATACAATTAATAAAATATACGGAGAAAATCAAATGGTAAAAATTATAGTTGATGGGTTTGGTGGAGATAATTCCCCACAAGACGTTGTGTCTGGGGCTGTTGAAGCAACAAAAAGAAAGTCTGATCTTCGGATCGTTTTAACAGGTAAAAAAGAAGTCTTAGTAAAGTTGCTTGAAGAGAAGGATTATAATCCAGACAAGTTTGAAATTATAGACGCTCCGGAAGTGATCGAGGTTGATGCTGTTCCCACTGTTGAATTTAAAACAAAACCAGACAGTTCAATGGTTAAAGCTTTTGAATTTTTGAGAAAAGAAGATGATATACAGGGATTGGTAAGCGCAGGATCTTCGGGAGCTGTTTTGGTTGGTGGACTATTTAAGTTAGGTAGAATACATGGGATTAGTCGCCCAGCCTTTTGTCCCTTGCTTCCGACTTTTGGTGGAAATACAGTTTTGCTTTGTGATAGTGGTGCAAATATTGATTGTAAACCTTCCAACCTAGGGGATTTCGCAATAATGGCAAGAGAATATGCAAAAATTATTTTAAATTTAGAAAACCCTCGTGTGGGTTTATTAAATATAGGTGTTGAGGCTGAAAAAGGAAATATTGCTTCAAAAGAGTATTACGAATATCTGTCACAAATGAGAAATATAAACTTTGTAGGAAATATTGAAGGGCATGATATGATGGCGGATAAATGTGACGTCCTTGTTACTGACGGATTCGGCGGAAACATAGCTTTAAAAAGCGCTGAAGGTGGAATTAAATTAATGGCAAAGGTTTTGAAGACTAAAATCAAAGATAGCTTTTGGGGAAAAATTGGAGCAGTAACATTAATGAGAGGCTCTTTGAAGAAACTTAAAAATCATCTTGAGAACTATACCGAGAAAGGAGCGATATTGCTAGGTTGTAAAAAACTGGTAATAAAAGCTCATGGTAATAGCTCTTCCAGTGTTTTTTGTAATACAATTTTACAAGCAGCAGAAATGGCGGAAGCCAGACTTTGCGATAAAATAGAACAAGTCTTTAAAGAAAATAAAACAGAGGAATGATCGCTTCATAAAGCGCCATATAAGTTTATTGCATAGTATCTTGAAGTACTATGCAATTTTTATTATTATAGTAAAACCCTTAACTTAAATATTTTTTACAGTTTTCTATAGAATTCGTGTAAAAATAAATAAGTAGCTGAATGTAAAACTTATAATCAATAAAATAGCGCGAGTTGTTGACTTGTGCGGAGTAGTATGTCTTATTTTATATTTTTAAAATGGTAATTTAACCTATGTTTTGGGGTATTTTGCTTGTCTAAGTTTTGTTTTCCATGGTATAATATATTATATTTTGTGTACTTCGGGGGAAATAAGCTTGAACTTAAAACAAATTGAAATGGTTGGATTTAAATCTTTTGCGGATCCAATAAAACTGACTTTTGAGGGCGGAATTACCGCTATTGTAGGGCCAAATGGATGTGGTAAAAGTAATGTTGCTGATGCAGTGAGATGGGTATTGGGGGAACAGAGCAGTAAAACTCTTCGTGGAACTAATATGCAAGACGTTATATTCAAAGGAACAGAAAAAAGAAAAAGCTTGTCTTTTTGCGAGGTTTCTCTTCTTTTTGATAATTCCAACCACATTTTTAGGGTAGATTATGATGAAATATTGATTACTAGAAAGCTTTTTAGGAGCGGTGAGAGTGAATATCTTATCAACAGAAATGTTTGTCGTTTAAAAGATATAACTGATATGTTGCATGATAGTGGTATTGGTAAAAACGGGTACAATATTATTGGACAGGGTAAAGTTGAGGAGATTATAAACTCAAAACCTGAGGATAGAAGGGTTATTTTTGAGGAAGCTGCTGGAATCGCGAAGTTTAAAGCAAAGAAAACTGAGGCAGAGCGAAAGCTTGAAAGAACCCAAAATAATTTGATAAGAATTAACGACATTGTTACTGAAATTGAAAGACAATTAGGCCCTTTGAAAAATCAAGCCGATGTAGCTAAAAAATATCTTGCCTTGAAAGAAGATTTAAAATTACAAGAAGTTAATGCTTATTTACATCAGTACGATTATTCTGCAAGCAATAAGGAAGAAATTTCTTATAAAATAGACCAACTTGGTAGAGAATTGCAAGAAAAGCAGAAAGAGTTAGAGAGTGTAATTAAAAACTATAACGAGTCTTTTGATACAATTAACAACGTAGATGATGATATTGCAAAATTGAGAGATAGAGTCTTAATTATTACCGTTGGTATGGAAAAAAAGGCCGGAGAGGGTAATCTTCTTCGTGAAAGACTTAGAAATTGCGAGGCAGAAAGAGATAGGCTAGAGTCTTTAATAAAGAAATTCGAAAAAGATTTAATTATGGGGAATGATTCCATAAATAAAAATAGTAAATTAAAAGAAGAAAAAGAACAAGATCTTGGACAATTAAAACAAAAACTAACAGAAACAGAGGCGAATTATAATAAGATCTCTGACGATTTGAGTTCTAACGAGAATGAGGCTCAGGAAGCGCAAAGAAAAATATTTGAGACATTAAATAAGTTAGGTGATGTAAAAGCACAGATTTCTGCATTGGAAGCTGAGATTTCTTCGTACAACAATCAACTTGAGGAATTGGAGGAGGGTTTAAAAGTTACGAAAGGTAAACTTAGAGATTCGTGTTCCGTGTTAAAAATAACGCAAGAGCATTTATCGGATTTAACAACTAAAATTAACCTTTCAAAAACAAGGGTTGAGGATTTGTCTTCTAAACAAAGACTTAGAATGGAAGAACTTAAAGAAGTTGAAAGCCGTATTAATGAAGCTAATAACAACTTGTTTAGTATGCATCATAGAAAGCAAATGTTAGAGGATATGCAAAAAGAATATGAGGGGTATTTTGGGAGTGTTAGAAGACTTTTATTAGACGCTGAAAACAATCAGAGTTTAAAACAGAAAATCGTTGGAGTGCTAGCTTCTTTGATGAAAGTTCCACGCAAGTATGAGATAGCTATTGAAATGGCACTAGGTAGTGCTGTACAAAATATCGTTACCTATACTGAAATAGGAGCTAAAGAATTGGTTGGCTATTTAAAGTCAAAAGAATATGGTAGAGCTACTTTCTTACCAATAACAAGTGTAAAACCTCGCGAACTGAACGGTTATTATAGTTCTTCTTTAAGACAAAAAGGTGTAATAGGCGTTGCTAATAAATTAATAAGTTATGATAAACAAATTGCTGATATAGTTAGCAACTTATTAGGATCTACCGTAATTTGCGAGGATTTAAATTATGCCGTAGAGGTTGCAAGATCTAGCGATTATGGATTTAGAATTGTAACTCTCGATGGAGATATTATTTCTCCACAAGGAAGTATCACTGGTGGTAGTAAAAAAGCTCAGATTGCGAACTTACTAAGTAGAAAAAGCAATATTGATGAAGTTCAAAAAGTTATTGAAAAATTTGAACTTGACTTAGAACAGTTAAAACCGTTACAAGCAGAGCTGGTAGGACAGGTAAACTCCATCAACGAGCAGTTGAGAAAGGAAACTGAGGAACTTAAAACAAACGAGATTTCTCGTGCAACAGAGAATGAGAGATGTGATAAATTATCACAAATGGTTAATGATTTGGATGCTGAGCAAAATGGAATTCAAGGTAATATTGCAAAAGCGAAACAGATATTGAACTCAATCAGATCTGAGCAAGAAAAGATTATTTTATTAAAAGAAAACTATTCTGTAAGTAGTATTAATGTTGAAAAAAGCGAATTTAGCGATTTACGTAAAAAACGTGATGAATACAGCTTGTACTTAGCAAATATTAGGGTAGAGATGGCTCAAACTGAAACAGCTATTCAGACTGCAAGTAACGAAATATACAGATTGACAGGTGATTTAAAAGATATAGAAGTCTCGTTGGAAGAGAATAGACAGAAATTATTAGATAATAACAAAATTCTTCAAACATTAAGCGAGATTAAGGAAGAAGCTCAATCAAGAGCAGGTGAAAATGAAGTTACTGAACTTGAAGAGGCCAAAAAGAAGCTTGCTAGTTTAGATGAGTATAAAGAACAACTTCAAATAAGCCTTCGTCATTTGGAAGATGATAGAATGGAATTGAGTGGAACTGTTAATAGAATACAGGATAAGAAATATCAACAAGAGCTTAATCTTGGTAAAATTGATAGTGAAATTGAAGCTATGCAAGAACGTGTGTGGTCTGAATACGAGCTTACATACGAGAGTGCTAAGGATTATAGACTTGAGGATTACAACATTAAAAATGGCATGACGCTCATAAACAAGTTAAAAAGGGATATTATAGGACTAGGAAATGTTAATGTTAATGCTATTGAAGATTGTAAAGCACTTGAAGAAAGATACGGGAATATGTATGACCAAGCACAAGATTTGATACAAGCTGAAAACGATTTGAAAAAGATAATCAGCGAACTTTCTACCGAAATGGAAAGTCGTTTTGAGGAAGAGTTTAACCATATAAATGAGAATTTTGGAAAGGTCTTTAAGGAATTCTTTGGTGGCGGTATGGCTAAACTACAACTTACCCAATCTGAGAACTCGCTCGAAGCTGGTGTTGACATAATAGCTGAACCGCCAGGAAAGAAGCTGAGCAATATAACGTTGCTTAGTGGTGGGGAGAAAGCTTTAACAGCTATTGCAATTTTGTTTGCCATACTGCGTTTAAAACCTATGCCTTTTTGTTTGCTGGATGAGATTGAAGCTGCGTTAGATGAGGCAAATGCGGATAGATTTGCAAGATATTTAGAAAAGTATTGTGATGAAACTCAATTCGTTGTCATTACGCATAAAAAGCCAACGATGGAGCATGCTGGATCACTATATGGTGTAACTATGGAGGAGAAAGGTGTGAGTAAAGTGGTTTCTGTAAAACTCACAGAGGCTTTAAAAAATACTGAACAGGCGGGGTAAAATGGGGATTTTTTCTAAAATAATAAATGCTATTTTCCATAAAGAATTAGATGAAGAGTTCTTTGAGGACTTGGAGTATGCGCTTATTAGTGCCGATATGGGGATTAATGCTAGTCAAGAATTGGTTGAAAGAATTAAGCAGGGAGCTAAAAAGGAAAAAATAAAAAAGGCAGATGACCTCAAAAACTTTATGCGTGATGAAATGATCGATATGCTCAGCGTAGATATTGAATTAGAAAAAGATCCTTGTCTTATCACTTTTGTCGGAGTTAATGGCGTTGGTAAAACTACAACTATAGGCAAAATGGCTTATAATTTAAAGAATGATAAGAAAACGGTTCTTCTTGTTGCAGGTGATACTTTCAGAGCCGCTGCAACAGAGCAGCTTAATACTTGGGCGGAACGCTCTAAATGTCGTATTGTTAAATATGACCAAGGTGCTGATCCAGGTGCGGTTGTTTATGATGGTATAGCAAGTGCTTTGGCGAAAAGAGATGACTATGTGCTTGTTGATACAGCAGGGAGACTCCACAATAAGTCCAACTTAATGGAAGAATTAAGAAAAATAAATAAAATTATTGATAGAGAATGGGCTTCTAAGGGTTATGAGCATTTAAACTATTTAGTTATTGACGCTACAACTGGACAAAATGCCATGGCACAAGTCCGTTCTTTCAACGAAATTTGTAAAATAGACGGAATTATCTTAACAAAGCTCGACGGCACAGCCAAGGGCGGAATTGTATTTGCTATAAATCAAGAGTTTGGTATCCCAGTCAGATATGTTGGAGTAGGCGAAAGTATAAAGGACTTAAAGAAGTTTGATCCAAAGGACTTTGTAAAGGATATAATCTAATATATTATAATAATAGGTTTTTAAAAAGAGTTGACAAGACTCTTTTTTTAATATATAATTTATGTAAAGTAAAAGTACTTTACAGTCAGCAGGACAACTGGGTTAACTAGTAGAAGTCAAATGCAGACGATTTGTAAGGAATTTTTAAAGATATAGTTGTCATGAGAAGTTAAATATTTGACAATGTCAGTTGCAAGAAGTAAAATCACTTTGTAGGAGAAAGTTTTGAAGATAGAGGAAACTATTCAAGTTTGCGAACTGTTGGACACCTATGGGGCAATGCTTACCGAAAAACAGCAACAAATAGTTAAAGATTATTATTTTTGTAATACGTCTTTATCCGAGATTGCTGAAATTTGTGGAATAACTAGGCAAGCGGTTAGGGATACATTAACTAGAAGCGTGCAGACCTTACGCGAATATGATAAGAAACTTGGAACTCTATCAAAAATTGGTAAAATAGTAAAAGAGTTGGAAGAGTTAAAAAGTTCTGAAAGCAGTACCATGCAAAAGAAGAAAATACAGCGAATTATAGATGAAATAAAGGAGTAGAACGGTGGCGTTGTTTGGTTCATTAAGTGAAAAATTAGGACACGTGTTCAGCAAGATTACTAAGAAAGGCGTTTTAACGGAACTAGAAATAAAAAATGCAATGAGAGAAATTAGGATTGCATTGTTAGAAGCAGATGTTAATTATGTAGTGGTTAAAGATCTTGTTGCTAAGGTAGCCGAAAAATCCAGTGGCGAAAGAGTAATGAAGAGCTTAACTCCTGGTCAACAGGTAGTTAAGATAGTTAATGAAGAATTAACAGAGTTAATGGGTAGCACAAATAGTAAATTACAAGTATCAAGTAAACTTCCAACTGTGATATTGATGGTGGGGTTACAGGGTGCTGGAAAGACCACGATGTGTGGTAAGCTTGCTAAATATCTTAAAAAGCAAGGCAAAAACCCATTACTAGTAGCTTGTGATATTTATCGTCCAGCAGCTATTAATCAGTTAAAGATTGTCGGAAAAAGCGTAGACACAGAAGTGTATGATGAAGGAACTAATAAACCTCAGAAAACGGCAAGCAATGCGATAAAGTATGCAAATAAGAAGAACTACGACACACTTATTATTGATACCGCGGGTAGGTTGCATATCAACGATGAGCTTATGGACGAATTAAGACAGGTAAAAAAAGCGGTCGAGCCAACAGAAATATTACTTGTAGTTGACAGTATGACTGGACAAGATGCAGTAAATGTTGCTGAAACGTTTAATGAAAAACTTGATATTACTGGTGTAATTTTGACCAAGTTAGACGGTGACACTCGTGGTGGTGCAGCGTTTAGCATTAAGGCAGTTACAGGAAAATCTATAAAGTTCTGTTCGGTTGGCGAAAAAATGGACGACTTAGAGGCGTTTTATCCAGATAGAATGGCTTCCCGAATACTAGATATGGGCGACGTTTTAACATTAATAGAAAAAGCACAGGAAAATGTTTCAAAAGAAGAGGCAGCAGAAATTGAAAAAAAATTCAAGGAAAATGCTTTTACGTTTGATGATTATCTAAAACAGTTTGATCAAATTAAGAAAATGGGTAATATTTCAGATATTTTAGCGATGATCCCTGGTGCAAACAAACTTAAAATCCCACAAGATAGTATTAGCGATCAACAGTTAGCTAAGAACAAGGCCATTATTCAAAGTATGACTAAAAAAGAGCGTATAAACCCAGACATTATAAACGGTGCTCGTCGTAAGAGAATAGCACAGGGTAGTGGTACTACAATACAAGATGTAAACATTTTATTAAAACAGTTCTACCAAACAAAAGATTTTATAAAACAGTATGGTAAAGGTGGCAAAAGGGGATTTAAGTTTCCATTTTAAAGGTTACAATTGAGGATAAACCTCGTGTAAATAATATAAAACATAAGGAGAAAAACAAAAATGGCAGTAAAAATCAGATTAACAAGATTTGGAGCAAAGAAGGCACCTTTTTATAGAGTTGTTGTAGCAGATTCAAGAGTTGCAAGAAGCGGAAAGGTTATTGAGAATGTTGGAACATTTAACCCTCTTACAGATCCAGTTGAGTTAAAAATCAATGAAGAAAGAGCTAAATACTGGCTTTCACAAGGAGCACAGCCAACAGACACAGCTAAAACATTGCTTATAAAGCAAGGCATTATTGCTCAACCAACAAAGAAATCTGCACCTAAAACTGATAAAAAGAAAAAAGAATCAAAGTAATAGGTGGTAATAATGGAAAAATTAGTAAAATATATTATCGAAAATTTAGTTGAAAACGTTGATGATATTAAAATTACTAGCGAAGAAGATGGTAACCTTACAATTATTCATGTAAGTGTTAATCCTTCTGACGTTGGTAGAGTAATAGGCAAAGGCGGTAAAATAGCAAGTTCTATTAGAACTATTGTTAAATCTGTTTCAAATAAGGACGGAAAAAGGTATATAGTAAAGATAGATAACTAGGAGGTCTTATGTTAATAAAAATAGGAACAGTAACAAAACCTCAAGGATTGCGTGGACAGTTTCGCGTAAAAGTTTTCGAACCAGAATATTTTAAAGAATTAAATAAAGTCATTATCGAAACCGAATATGAGGTGGAGAAAATTTTATTTAACCCTAAATTTATAATTTTAAAAATTAAGGGTGTTGAGAGTATAGAAGAGGCTGAAAACCTACGTGGGTTAGATATTATGGCTGAAAAGAGTATCAAGGAAAAGCCTTTGAAAAAAGGCGAGTACAAAATAGATGAGCTTGTGGGCAAAAAGGTGGTTTCTTCGAAAGGGGAATTTTTAGGCGAGCTTATTTCTATAGATAGTTTTGGAGCAGCTGATGTATTTACCGTTCAGAAGTCTGATAGTAAAGAATTTGCTTTTCCAAATGCTAGGAAAATCATTCTTAACGTTGATGAGAATATCGTCATTGACGAGAAAATTTTAAAAGAAATAGGTATGGATTTATGAGAATAGATGTCTTAACTCTATTCCCAGAGATGTTTGATAGCTTGAAACACAGCATTGTTGGGAAAGCTCTTGATAAAGGGCTTTTTGACTTGCGTTTGACAAATATAAGAGATTTTGCTAAAAATAAACATAAGAAAGTAGACGATTATCCATACAGCGGTGGTGAAGGTATGGTAATGATGCCGCAACCACTTTATGATGCCATTCAGAGTGTGAGAACAAAGAAAAGACATGTGGTATACCTGTCACCAAAAGGCACCCCTTTAAAACAGTCAAAAGTTGAAGAGCTTGCTAAAGAGAAAAACCTTATTTTAGTTTGCGGACACTATGAAGGAATAGATGAAAGAGTAATTGATCTTTGTGTTGATGAGCAGATTAGTATAGGAGACTATGTTTTAACCGGTGGAGAATTGCCTGCAATGGTTCTGATAGACGCTATAAGTCGCCATATTCCTGGTGTTTTAGGGAATATTGAGAGCGCTCTTAAAGAAAGTTTTAGTGATGGTAAACTCGAATATCCTCTTTACACTAGGCCACAAGAATTTAAAGGATTAAAAGTTCCAGACATATTACTGTCTGGTAATCATGCAGA